>VAPM010917711.1_pt1 | contig 13965 bp, 25 predicted proteins | sample 3395091 | NCBI WGS metagenome assembly VAPM01 (sample SAMN08290445, study PRJNA428436) | hydrothermal vent metagenome | isolation source: Deep-sea hydrothermal vent chimney 3 | place: Pacific Ocean: Juan De Fuca Ridge | reverse complement strand
TGCTCCTTCAGTAAGGATTATTTTTGATTCTCGAAATATCTTATCAAATGACATAATTTTCTAATATTATACAAGTCTGTTTTGTATTGTGCACAACGGGTTAGTATAACGAAAGTTGCGGGTTTGAAAACGCAATTTTCCGATGTTTAAATTTAGTATATTTTTGTTTTAGAAACATTCTATTTTATGGAATTAAGCAATTTTGGTTATACATTGTTGTGTAACGTACTTTACTTCGTATTATCTTGAAACCAAGGATTAATAAATTTACTTGATTTTGTCAATTTACTTTTCATTTTATCTCTGTCCAATTTCAATTCGGAATATTCATATCTTTCATAGAGTAAGTTATAAGCTGATTGATGAAATCCATAATTTTCTAATTTTTCAAAATGTTTTTCCGCTTTTTCATTACTTAAATCTTTGTCATAAAACTCAATTTTTAATAAATCAAATAATGTGTCATTTACAAATCTATTATCACAAAATAATTTCTCATTATTCTCTTTTTGAGATTTAATTTCTCGTATTATTTCATAAACAATTGAGTCGTTTTTCTCTTTTTTTCTGCGTTCCCAAAATTCAACGTAATATTTGTTTTCCGTTTTCAAGGTGTTATAAGACAATTCTAAACTATCTAATAAATTATCGAAATTTTTCTTTATATAAATATTTTGAATTAAAAACTCATTGTCATATTTATTAATCAATTTTTCCAAATTCTCATATCCGAACTTTTTAAAAGTCTCGTGAATTATTTTTAAGTTTTCAGGTTTTCTTATCCATTCGTTTTTAGTCCAATCTGAATTTCGTAAATCAAAAAATGAAGTTTTATTTTCAATAAAATACTCCGTTTCTTTCTTCTGTTTTTCAGAACAAGAAATCAGTGATAAAATCAGAATGTTAATTATTAGCAATTTTTTCATTTCGTATGTTACACAACGGGTTAGGCTAGGAAAAGTTGCGATTGGTAAATACACCCCTTAAAACAAATAGTACATAAGAAGTATTAATATTTTGGCTGAAAAACTTAGTGTTTATAGGCTTTATAGCGTTTTTTGCGTTTTCTATAAATAAATACGAATTGTACATTCCTACCATTTAACCACTGCTAAACTACTGTTTAATTATTATTTTAAGGCCATTTAACTACTTTAAGCTACCATAACAGTAGTTAATATAGCCTAAAGCCACTATTTACGCTGTTTAAGCGATTACTGTAATTTACATATACATTTCATTTTAGCCTATTTATTAGTTTGATTAATGCACTTTATTTAAATATTAAAATTGCTAAAAAAGTGTAGTTTTTGATTTTGGTTGGACAGTTGGGTGGACAGTTGGGTGGACAAAAGACGTTAAAAAAAGGTGTTTTACTATGGGGTTAGTGCCTTAAAAGGAGTGTTAAACACCTCTTTTTTGCGTTTTACTATGGGGTTAATACCCTAAAAATGTATTATAGCAGGGGGGTTAACGCCCTTTTTTTACACATTAAAATAATGCTACAAGCCATACTATTACTGATAAAATGGTTGTTTTTAGGCTAAAAAACACTAAAATTTTTTGAATTATGTTTGTACAATTCGTTTTAAAACTATTCTAAACGAATAACACCAGTTACAATTGCAATGTTAATTACTTCGTCTGTTGGTATTTCAAACGGATCATAACTTTGATTGTCTGATACGGCTAAAAGCGTGTCTTTTGTAGTTCCTTTTTTTAGGCGTTTTATAAGTACACCTTGCTCTGTAGTGGCAATTACATGTACTTTATTCCATTGTATAAATTTACTATTTGTTATCATTTTACAAGCAACCACATCGCCACTGTTGTATTTTGGATACATTGACGATCCTTTAATACGTATCATAAAATCTGCATCAATAAATTCGGGTACCACATACCTATCTTTTATATCTCTTTCAGCAATAGATATTATACCGCCACCAAAACCTGCAAATGCTTCTGTAGGTATTAAAGGAAGTCCATTTTTATATTTTTTAAATGCACTATTATCTTTATTAAAATCACTCATTTTTTTGGCCCTTAATAAAGCTGTTTTTTCAAGTTCGGTAGCTGATAATTCTTTAACAGCATCATTCAAAAGCATTTCTCCTTCTCCTGTTAAAAGCCAGTTAGGGTTTAATTCTTTGAAAACGGATAATATATTCTCCAATTTATCAGAGCCTAATGAGCTTGTTTTATTGATTAAACTGTGTGATATACCTACTTTGCTAGAGAATTCACGCATACTAAACCCTTTAAAATCAATAAATTGTTTAATTCTATCTATAGTATTGTAAACTTTATTATCCATTATTTTGTTTATTGTATAAAATATTATACATTTGTAATTCTAATTGAAACAAATATAATAATAAATATGGCAGCCTCATTTTCTGAAGACGAAAAAACACTTTTATATGGCCAAAGTTCAAAACTTGCAGCTAAACATGGTTGTAGTTCACTTTATGTAAGATTAATTGTTAGTGGTAAACGTGAAATTAACTTCCCTTTAGCTAAAAAGATACATGCTGATCTGTTGGCATTAATTGAATTACTAAGTCCTTAAAACACTTCTCACCTTTATTTAAACAAGTGAAAAATCCCAAAAGTGGAATTCCAGAATGGCATACACTAAGGTTCGAGTCCTTAGCTGGAGCAAAAATTAATAAAATATCAATTTAAGTATGTTTCAATATTCTCAAAATAATGTGTTGTGTATAGAAGGCAGAGCTTTATATGAAAATGGCATTATGACTGAAGGTAATTATTATAAGATTAAGCAAAGATATTTAGAATCTGAACGTAGAGGAGGTAATGGTAGAACCTCGTTAATAGTTTACAGTAGCATACCTGAGCGTTTTAAGCTGAAAATTGAAGAGTTGTTTGGAAATCCTTACAAAACAACTAAGCACAGTCAATTTAGAAATTACCTGAAGCAAGATATAAAAGCCATTGAGTTTTATAATGATTATACCTTAGATAGTGGCGAAGCGCTCCCCGAAAAAAAGAAAAAAGAATACACAGCCAACGCATCGGTATTAAATGCTATTCACACAATAACTTCTAAAAATTCTGCACGCCGTCGCGCACTTGGTGGCTCTAAAACTAAAATGTGGGATAAGATTGCCTCTATTATTCAAGACTTACCAAAACACACGTATCCACATTCACTTCCAAAAAACCACAGAGATATTAAGGCTAAATGTTTAGCTTTTAAAAACATTAAGTTATGTAAAAGATATCCAACACCCGGATACGAAGGCTTAATTCATAATGGTTTCTGTAATAAAAATTCAGAAAAGATTAATGATAACGCAAAACTTTGGATACTCTCCAGATGGGCTAATCAAGTACAAAGATGTGCTACAGTTGCGCAACTATTTAGAGAGTATAATTTAAGAGCTGAAATTGAAGGTTGGAAAGAATTAAAAGACCAAACCACTATTTACAATTATTTACAACAAACTGAGAGTATGTGGTACGCCCACCGACGCGGTGAGCTCAAGGCTAAAGCAAAATTCGACTATCAGCACTCTACTAAAATGCCAAGTATGCGAGATAGCTTATGGTATAGTGACGGTACAAAAATGAACTTATACTATTTAGACGAAAATGGTAAAATGGCAACTTGCCAAGTTTATGAAGTTATGGACGCTTTTAGCGAAGTATTTCTAGGTTACCACATAAGTAAAACAGAAAACTACGAGGCTCAATATTATGCCTATAAAATGGCCGCACAAACGGCAGAACACAGGCCTTACGAAATTAAATTCGATGGCCAAGGAGGTCACGGTTTATTAACTGCGGGTAATTTTTTAAAGAAAATGGCACGTATTGCTGTAAAAACCAAACCTTATAATGGCTCTAGTAAAACTATAGAGAGCGCATTTGGTCGATTCCAACAACAAATAATGGCAAAGGCTTGGAATTTTACTGGTCAAAATATTGGTAGTAAAAAAGCTGAAAGCAAATCGAATATGGAATTGATATTAGCTAATCCTCATAAACTTCCAACACTTCAAGAGGTAAAACAACAATACGCAGAAATGCGCCAAGAATGGAATGAGTCTATTCATTTTAAATCTGGAAAGCCTCGTTTAGAAATGTATTTATCTAGCTCTAATCCAGAGACTCCAGAACTAAGTATTTGGGATATGGTAGATATGTTTTGGATTACTAGAGAAAAGCCAGTTACTGTTACACCTTACAAAATTGGTTATAGAGAAAAGAAAGCAAAATACAACTACATGGTGCATACTGCAGATGGGCTCCCAGACTTTAAATGGCTAGGTAAATGGATTGATAAAGAAGTTTATATAAAATACAGTCCGGACGATAGAAGCCTTGTTTATCTCTACGAAAAAACGCCATTAGGCTTACGATTTATTACAGGCGCCACTACTAAGGTAGAAGTGCAAAGAAATACACAAGAGCAAGAAGAGTTTGAACGTAGCTGGATGACTAAAGTTGAATTGGGCATTAAACAAAACCGAGTTGACCGATACTATGAAATGGAGAAAATTTTAGAAGACCATGGTGCTTCTGCAGCACAGCAAGGATTTAATACTCCTAAAATTTCAGGTGTTAAAAGTACCTACCAAAAGAAAGGCGCTAAACAAACAAGTATTGGAGCTCATCAAAAAGAAGAAAGTAATATGGACGCTGTTGAAGTAGCAATTGAGACAGGTTCAATTTATGATAAATATTAATAACAGAGCCCCTAGAGATCTTTCGACGGACACAATAGGGGCTCATAAAAGCGAATACAAAATTATGAATGAAAAAACAAAAAAACAAATTAAATGTGCGCTCCAGGAATATGTGGATCGTTACGACAGTCAGAACCAAGCTTCAAATACACTAAAAGGAGTATCGTCTGCAACTGTATCTCAACTTTTAAATGAAAAGTGGGATTTAATTAAAGATACAATGTGGAGATCTATTGCTGCTCAAATTGGGTGGGTAGAGCATAAATGGGTATCGGTTGAAACGAGAGATTTTGTTGAAGTGTCTCAAATTCTTTATGATGCTCAAACTACAAGTCAAGTATTTGCATTTACAGGAGATGCCGGAAGCGGTAAATCATTTGCAATTAAGCAATATGTAAAATCAAATCCAAAATCTTACTTGCTAAGTTGCAATGAATATTGGAATAAAAAAGATTTTTTAAGTGAATTGCTAACTGCCATTGGAAGAGATTATACTGGGTTAACAATTACTGAAATGATGCGTGAAGTTGTTAAGCAATTGAAATCTCAAAACAATCCATTAATAATTATGGATGAGGCCGATAAACTTGCAGACCAGGTAATGTATTTTTTTATAACACTCTACAATCAATTAGAAGATCATTGCGGTATTGTTATTTGTGCTACTGAGCATTTGAAAAAAAGAGTGAAACGAGGCATCACTTTAAACAGACGTGGTTATACTGAGATTTACTCAAGAGTTGGCCGCAGATTTATAGAGTTAAATGGTGTTGGTATTACAGACATCACTCAAATATGTTTAGCAAACGGAATTAAAAATAAAACCCTAATAAAAGATATTTATAACGATAGCGAGTGCGATTTAAGACGTGTTAAACGTAAAATACACGCATTACGTATGATGGAAACAGCAACAAATTAATAACCCTGCAAATCAGCCTTAAATGCAAAAAATCAAACGAGCAGTATCGGTTGATCAACTATTAAAAAAGAAGTTCATTGAAATGCCTTTCGAGGGCAAATGGGAAGCGTCATTTGGAATACCTGAACGTTCAGGTGTTTGGATTATTTGGGGCGAAAGCGGTAACGGTAAAACAAACTTAGCACTACAATTAGCTAAGTACCTAACAACATTTGGAAGAGTGGCTTATGATACGCTTGAAGAGGGAGCTCGAAAGAGTTTTCAAATAGCGGTTAAGAGAGCTAATATGAAATCTGTTGCAACCAAAATAATAATTCTAAACAGAGAACATTTAGAAGATTTAAAACAGCGTTTGCGTAGGCGTAAAAGCCCGGATATTATTTTTATTGACTCTATTCAATACTCAGGTTTAACCAAAAAAGATTACATCGATTTAAAAGAGGAATTTGCTAAGAAGCTGTTCATTTTTATAAGTCATGCAGATGGTAAAAATCCAAAAGGATCCTTAGCAAATTTTGCACGCTACGATGCCGATGTAAAAATAAGAATTGAAGGTTACAAAGCATTTCCCACAAGCCGATACGGAGGTAACAATGAATTTATTATTTGGCCGGTTGGTGCTGCAGAATATTGGGGAGATATTGATTAACAATTAAGACAACATTATGAATACAAAACAAATAATATTAAATGTATTACAGCACTCAGAAGCTGACTATAACTATTTAGTTATAGACTTATTTATAGGCTGGTGCGATGAGAAAGCATATAGTCCTAATCATTTTCAGTTAATGCTTATTAATAACAAGCTTTATAACTGGTTTATGAATGAATATACTAACCGTGAAAAATCATTTTTATACATAGTTAAACCTTTTATTGGAAAGTTACCAGTATCCGATTTAAGAAAGTTGTATGATGATACAACTACTGAAATACCATTTTATCCAAAGCCAATTTTAGATCAAATTTTAAATGCAGCTAAAATGAACGCTTCTAAACAAATTTATAATCAACCTAGTAGGTTGTCATACAATCTTAATTAAATGACACGTATAGAAATTTTAAAACGAATTGATTTACTAAGAGATGTATTTGCATATACATTATTACATCCACGCTTATTAAGCGTTGGCCAGCGAATATGCTTAACGCAAGAGCGTGCTGCTTGGTTAGAAGTTTTAGAGTGGTTTGATCAGGAACAGATGAAACCTAAGTATCTACTACCAAATCATTTAGAAAAACAAGTCCAAACTATTTATAAAACAATTATTGAAACAAGTTGGGTAAAGCCAAAATACGAACCATTATTTTAAACTAAACAACAATGAAACAAACATCACCAATTGATTTAAGTCAATTATCAGCTGAAGAATTAGAAGCAGCACTAAAATTAAAAAAAGCTGCAAAACAAAAAGAGCAACAAAAAGTAGAAGATGATTTTTCTAAAGATAAAAGCGATTTTTTATTTGCTACAGTAATGAAATTTATAGCACTTTCAAATGAACTTAAGAATTTGAAAAGCCACACTATAACAGAAGCTAATAAGTTGTATTTACGAATGTTTGAAATTCAAGGAAAAGAGCCTAAAAGCGTAAATACTTTCTCTTTAAAAACAGACACTTTTAAAATTACTGTTGACCGCCAAGAACGTTTTGAATTTACGGAAGAGGCTACCGTACACATACAAGCTATTAAAGATATTTTTAAAGAAAAATTTGCAGATCGTAATAAAGGATTTTACAATTTTTTAGAATCTATTTTAATGAGAAATGCAAAAGGTGACTTTGATCCAAAGTTATTGGCTAAAGGTAGAACTCAGGTAAATAATATAGGTGATGAGGCTTTAATTAGAGAGTTTGAAAAACTTGAAAATTGCCAAAGAGTTGTTGGAAGTGCAATGTACTGCAGAGCATATAAGATTGATGATAAAGGTAGGTGGAATGATATAAACGTTCAATTTTCAAGCTTATAGTATGAGTGTAGAAGTACTACGAATTACAGATGAAGAGCTTGAAGTGAATGGTAAGAAAATTTACAAAGATCAAAGCGATAACTGGATAGGTCAAAACCTAAATAGTATTGAATCTAAAGTAGCCAACGAATACATAGCATCGTTAGAAAAGTTCATTAAAAATAATAAAAAGTAAGTTGGGGCTGATGCTCCTATACGGAACGGTTCGGGGTCACAAGTTCCTCGTTACATTCAAAGCGTTAATGTGCAACTTAGCCGTTAAGGGTACATACAATCTGAGAAACTTGGTCGGTACAGATGACTTACTTTTTTTACAATATTTCAATTTCCCTAGATAACTCTTCAGGTATCTGCAGGTGTAAATCCTGAGGAGTTTTAAAACACTTTAAAATGAAAATACTAAAATCACAAATAAAAAAAATTCACGCTTTACTTCCTCCAGGAATAAAGAATGATCCTGATCAGAAAAAGAGCCTTATACAACAATATACAAGTGATTGGAATAAAACTAGTACGAAGGATCTTACACTTGATCAGGCAAATGAAATTATAATACGATTTGGAGGTAAACCAATTACTTATGAAAACTGGGCATTTTTTGATAATACAAAAGCTTCACACCGAAACATTTTAAGCCTATGTTCTCAAATGGATTGGACAGTTTATAATAAAGATAAAGATATGTATTATGCTGATTTGTATCGTTTAAGTGAATGGTTAAAGAGTGCTAAATCACCTGTTAAAAAGCCACTTCAAAAAATGAATAAATCTGAAATAAGCAAAATTATTGTAGCACTCTCAAATATGGCTTCATGACAAAGTGGATAACTGATGAATTTACAGGGATTGTATATCCTGCATCAACAATAAAAAATAACAAAACTTGTAGCTGTAATTCAACTCACAACAGCATAGAAATAAGTAGTAACAAATGTAATAATTGTAATAAAAAATTAGAAAATGAAATTTAAAACTCATCCAATAGTAACTGATTTAGAAATTAATGAAGATGGCTCTCAACTATTTTACAAAGGCGAGCCACTTGAAGTTAAAAGTTATAAAAAACCAAAACTGAATTATCTTCAAAAGCAAGTAAACTTTAATAGCCTAACGTTTACACTTGCTCAGCTAATTTGTGAAGCTTGGAATGGTTTACGGCCAAATATGGATATGGTAGTTAAGCGAAAAGACTTTAATCCTGACAACTACCATTACAGTAATTTGTACTGGGCACCTCGTGGCGGAATGAGAACAAAAAAAACAAAACGTTCTAAAAACTCCAAAATAAAGCTAAAAGACATTGAAGTAATTATAGAACGTATTGAAGCAGGAGACTCTTTACGAGTTATTGCTAAGGCTTATCACACAAGTGATATGAGTATTTATCGTATCAAAAAAAATTACTTAATCGATAAAAAATCTATTTTAAAACGCACTATAATGAAAGCTAGAGATAACTATTACAAACGCCTGGCGTTTGCTAAATATTTTGGTTTTGAAAGCATTGGAAACGCTGTAGCTGCTTTTGGTAAAACACAATTTATTTTAAAATGTCAACAAATTGCCTTATGATAAAGTTTATAATCTTATTTTTATTTACTGCAGTAAGTTATGCCCAAGTAAGCGTATCAATTGCCATAGATCCTACAATGGCAATTAACGGAGCTTATGAAACTTCTACAAGCGGAGCTCTTGATATCATTGCACGTGTAAGTGACAGAACTTACAACTATGAAGTTGGCTTTCAAATTGAAGTATTTACAGCCTTACAACCAAGTTACTTCAGCTATGGCGTGTTTTATAATAAAATAATAAATATTACCGATAAACACGAGCTGTACGCTGGCTTAGAAGCTAACTTTTTAATGCGAAAACTTGAACGTTCTACCGTTGGTTTTTTAAGTGCTGGAGCAAATGTAGGTTACCGTTTTTACCTGAGCAATTTTGCAATCGGTATAGAAGCAAACTACAAATTACGACCTGATTTTAAAGGACTGTGGAACTCCAGCAAAAAAGGAGTTTACAGCACCTATTTAACCCTAACCTATAAATTTAATTAACATGATACTATCTTATAACGCTTACAAAAAAATTAGAAGAGCCAATACCATAGCCCTAGCCTTTTTTATTTAAACCGATGGAAAGAATTAAATTAAAATTAAAAACGGAGCAACTTAAAATAGTAAATAATGCCTGGAGTTTAATTACAAAAAATGGACTAACAACTCCTGAGCAAAAGTTACTATACGATTTAACGGATAAACTCGCTAAAAAGTTTAAAAAGAAATTTATTGAAAAAGAATTTACAGATGGCTATTTTTCTATGAAACTTGAATATAATGAAGCTTACTTTTTAAATAAAGCCTTAGAAATTCAACTCTCAGAAATAAATCCAATAGAATTCCCATACGAGTATAATGTAATATTTAGAATTGCTAATTATATCACTCAAAAATTACAATGAAAACCTACTTAGTAATATTTAAAAAAACAGGTAAAAAATTACTGTTTAAATACAATTTAAACGGCTTTTTAATAGCGTTTAAAACAGATTTAATAATGACTAAAGATGGAGTTGACTATTTAAGTAAATACTTTCCTTTTGAGATTGAGCAATTGAAGTTTTTTAAAACTCATAAGGAGTTTAGAGTTGAAGAAGTAAAACAAGATCTCAGCTTTCAAGCATTTTGGAATACCTACAAACATAAAGTAGGTAATAAACCACGAGCTGAGAAGCTTTGGAATGCTTTAAATGAAACCGATAAAGCAAAAGCACTTAGTTATATAGCTACATACAACAATCACTTGCTAAACAACCAAGGCATTCAAAAATTATATCCTGAAACGTACTTAAACCAAAAAAGATTTGATAATGACTGATATTAGTTCAGCAATAAAAACGATTGAAATTAAAATACACGGTTTAAAAATTGAACTAAAAACGTGGAGAGATCCTCGTAATTTTTCACAAATAATAATAGATGAAGTTACTGTTGAAATTAATGAACATGAAACCGCTTTAAAAATATTGAAAAATGAGTAAAGAATACGAAATACAAAAATGTCAAAACATTTTAAAAGCCATAGACGCAAATTTGTGGTCAATATATAATTATTTTGATGGAGACTACGAAAAAGACTCTGATATTGGTTACGCTGAAATTTATGACGGTGAAGCGAATGATTTTAGTAGTGAAGCCAAAGGAGTTAAGGATGAATATTTAGAACAAGCTGTTAAAGATGCTCATAATAAGTATGTATTAATGCTTGCAGAATGGCAAGAAAAAACCTCAAAAAAATTGAACGGATTACTAATTAAAGACAATGAGTAACAAAACTAAACTAGGACTACAACTACTTGCCATACTTGCAATAATACTACTGCTTATGGTTGTAATGGTAGTTAATTTAAACACTATTTAAAAATGCAAACTAAAAAACAAAGCTTTGTAGAATCATTAACAAACACCGCAATTGGTTTTGTTATTTCGTATGCTTCTACTTTTTTAATATTTCCTTTAATGGGCTTTGAAAGTTCAGCTTCTAAAAACATTGTAATTACCTTGTTTTTTACTGTTGTTAGCATATTGAGGAGTTATTTTCTAAGGAGGTTTTTTAATAAAAGACTTAAAGCATAGCATCGCATTTAACTGAAATTTGGTATGGTTAAGTGCGAATTAAGAAACTAAAATAAAATTATGGGAGATACATTTGAAGAATTATTACAAACAATAGAAAGAAATACTTTAGACAATAAAATTATAATTAATAACGTGAAATTATTTGTAAAAAGTTGGAGAAAAGAACGAGAGTTAGCATTAACTATACCAGTAGTTAACAACCGTTACCGAGTAACTAACATTAAGTTGGCGGATTTTGAAAGCGTTTCAATAGGAGATACTAAAACTAATAAAGTGCTATGTTATTTCGTTACAGAAAACGGGTTTAATGAAGCAATAGAAATGGCTAAGAAGATAACTAAGTTTATTAATGTTTGTTAACGTGTTGAATATGGTGAGTAGCCGACCACTTAAAAGTTTCGGTTTAAAAAAAATGTTTAATCGGCTATTCACTATATTTTGTGTTAGCATTAGTTATTTAATTATGAAGAATTTAGAAAAAAGAAACGGATTTAAAAATAGACATATAGACGGATTACCAATTGAAAAAGTAAATATGAAAGTAGTTACAAATGATGTTGATGGAGAACATATAATGTTATGCGAATGGAAGCCATTTAATAAAGAAGAGTATTCTGAACGCAATACACCTACTGATGGATATTTGGGAACTGTAAAAGTTATAGAAGAACAATTTAATGGTATTGGATTTCACGCTTGGGAACAAAATGATAGTGAGTTTGTTTATTACTCGATTGTTAATTAATGCTACGTGGGTATAAGATACGTTGCCTTTTCGGCAATGGATTTTATACGGTGTTATAAAGCGTTTTTACTAATATTATTAAAATAATTGTAAAATAATTAAAATAGATTAGTTTATTACAAATATTTAGATTATATTTGTACTTTATTAATTAAAACATTAAAACATTAAAATTATGATTTACGAATTAAACAATGGAATATTACAAGCAGAAGTAATTAGAACTACAACAAATCACACACATTTAAAGTTGATTTTTGAGGGACAAGAACCTTTTTATAAGGTAATAAATAATAATAACTTCACTTGTTTAGATTGGTGGGTTAAAGATGAGTACACTTTGAGAGAAGAAAATTATATAGCATATAATGCAGGTTGTGGAATTTGGGAAGTTGAAAAGTATGATAGTTCTATTTTATGGCACGAAAAAGAATATAGAGGTACTAAAAATGACTGTAAAGATAAAGTTGAATTAGAAATGATGCCACAATTAGCACATTATCCAAATGCAAGTTATGGTTCAATTCACGATTATTAAAAACACCATTTACAATTATGCGAATAATATTAGTAATATTTAAAGATAGGTTTGAGGCTTATACAAGTCTTAAACCTTTTTACGAGAAATACCCACAGTTTGAAACTGAAAAGCATAACATTGAGTACAATTTAAGCCGAAAAAACAGACCGTACAAAACCGATGAAGTAGAATTGTACAGATTAAAGGTTGAAAAGTCGGTTCTGTAATGCTTTATAACGGTTTTAATATGGCAAGGTGGGAGTTTAAAGATGCTTCTCTTTCATTTTGATACTAACAATAAAAGAAGCACAAATATATCAATTTGGAACACAGCCCCACTTTGCTATATTTATTGTTATAGGTAGGCTGTTAAAATTATTTTATTATGGCAAAGTCCAGAAAACAAATTATTGATTTACACGGGATGTCTAAATCAGAAGTTAAAAAACTTGTTAAAGCAGAAGGTTACTCTGATTCTACATTTTACAAGGCGTGGAAACGAAAAACTTTAACGGTTACTGTTGTTAGAAAACGAAAGAAATAACAGTATTAAATTAGGTAGGCTCATTCGTGGGCTTACCTATAAAACGCATATATGGCAAAATTTTTCATTTTGTTATATGTGCAGTTGACATTAGTATGACGCAGACGGTAACGTCGAGTAATATTAATTTATTAAGCTTCTTTAAAAATTGTTAACGCTATTAAACTTTAATCTTAATTATCCTACAATTTTTTTATATTTACTTAAAATTATAATTATGAAAAGAATACTATTTATACTCGCCTTATTAGGAAGTTATTTTTTAACTGCACAAACACATTCTAATAATATAGAAAAATTAAAAAGCTTAATTGATAACAATGCTCCAAGATCTATAATTAAAAAAGAGTTTACAGCTGTTTTAAATAGAGACCCATTAAACATTGAAGCTCTTTTTATATTTGGCAAATATGGTTCAGAACAAAAATCTTGGATAGGTTGGGATAATGGTATAAAATACTTAACAAAAGCAATAGAGTTAGACCCAAATAAACCAAAATATTATTGGTTTAGATCTAAAGCTTATGCCAATCACTATTTTTATAATCATGAATTAGATAGTGCTGTTGCATATTCAACAAAAGACCTTAACAAAATGATAATTTTAGGTGCTAAATCTGCTAAAATATATAATAGAAAAGCATTTTTATATGAAAAATTAGCTAAATATTATGCTCGTAAATATGAGTATTTTAAACCAAAAGTATCAGAAGGTTGGAATGATGATGGGTCTCAAGAATCTGAAAAGAAATCTTTATTTAATAAAGCAATTGAAAATTATAAACTTGCAGAGTTAAATTACCAAAAAGCATTAGAAATAACACCTAATAATACTGAAATTAAATCTTCTTTAAAATACCTTTTAAAGGATGTTGAAAAGCTAAAACAACTCTAAAATTCCCT
>VAPM010055786.1_pt1 | contig 13974 bp, 13 predicted proteins | sample 3395091 | NCBI WGS metagenome assembly VAPM01 (sample SAMN08290445, study PRJNA428436) | hydrothermal vent metagenome | isolation source: Deep-sea hydrothermal vent chimney 3 | place: Pacific Ocean: Juan De Fuca Ridge | reverse complement strand
GCCAGTCCGGTAACCGCAGCCAGTACCGTCAGCGAGACGCGGTCCTGTTGCGCTCGTTTCAACGCCGAGGCGTGAATCTTGATTTCATCGAACGGTAACTGTTCGAAGGTGCAGAGTGAGGAAGATGCGACACGGAAATCGTCGAGACAGATTCTAAAGCCCTTTTCACGCAAGGCCTGCAACATCTGAATATGCGGCGCATCGGGGTTTTCGAGATCTTGCTCGATCACTTCAAACGTGAAACCGTCACACTCAAGGCCCGCGCTCCGAACAATCTCGGCGTATTTGTCGGCCAGCTCGGGGTCGCCAAGCTGGCTGGACGCCAGATTGATGCAGGCATTCAGATTGATGCAGCAGTCGCGCCAGTGAACCAGCTGTCGGCATGTTTCGCGAAGCACGAACTCGCTGAGTTCGCCCATGAGCCCGAAAGCCTCAGTCTCTGGGAGAAACTCCAGGGGCCCCATCAGGCCGTGCTCCGGATGATGCCAACGGACCAGCGCCTCCACTTCACGCGTTAGCCACTTGGTGTCCGAGTTGCGCTCGACCTTGGGTTGATAGCGCAGCACAAATTCGCCGTTTTCGAAGGCGGCTTCGAGCTCCTGACGGGACAGTTTAAGCATGCGGCGGCGGCAGCGTCGCATGGAGCTGCTCAGACGGTCGAAGTCGAAACGACGGCCGATCCACTCGGTGTTGTCGAACTGCGCCAGCTTATCGACCAATTCAGCCTGTTCGCTGCTGCGCAGCGACGACCGGTCGGCGGCGATAATGACAGCGAAGGGCACCCGCTTTCTGGCGGCGCGCAAGACATGAACAACCTCACGACTGACATCCGACTCTGCCAGCAAAATTATTCGCCGCGACTCGCCTGACATAAGTTCGGTCAGCGTTGCCGGACTGGCAAAGAAGCTCAGGGTGACGCTCATTTCGCGAACGACGTCGTTTAGCGCCTGCTTTGCGCGGATAGTTTCACTAGAAATCAATAGCATATAAGTACCGTATTCTGGCCGGGGTATACTCCTGTTTATCGACCGATATGGGCGAATCTTGATGGTCAAGGAAGCGCGTGCCATCGTCTGGGCCGGGGTTTATCGAAGCCGCCCAAAAACCGGCGAAAGACGGGTAGGCAAGGACCCTGGAAGGCATCGGATTTGTGTTGCCTTGCCTGAGGCCTGCCACTATAATGCGCACGCGATTTACAGGCCCGCCTGGAAACATTTTCACCATGAGCGCCACCCGCCGCCGGTCAGCCCGACGGTCGTGGCGTTTTTAGTGCCGGAGACATAGAGAAGTGGATTTCACTATCGCCCGCGTGCTGATTTGGCAGTTTCTGGCTGGAGCGGTCCTGGCCGTGGTCCTTTGGGGCGTTTTTGGCAAGGTGGCAGGCTACTCCGCGATACTGGGCAGCCTGACCAGCGTTATTCCAAATGCATTCCTGGGGCTTCGACTGGTGGTGCCGCGCAGGGACCCGGGAGCTCAGGCCCTGATCAATGCCGCCTGGATCGGCGAAATAGGAAAGCTGGCGCTGACCGTGCTGATTTTCAGTTTGGTGTTTACGCTGGTAAGGCCGTTCTCTGCAGCGGCGCTTTTTGCAGGATTTATCGTGGCGCAGCTGATGACGCTTTCGGGCTTATTGATGCGAAACGACAACGATACGAGTAATAGCAATGGCAGCTGACGGCCCGCTTACGGCGGATGCGTATATCCAACACCACTTGCAAAACCTCCAGGTTTGCAAGACAGCGTCGGGTGATTGGGTGTGGAATCAATGTGCCGGTAACTTCTGGGCAGTCAACGTCGATTCGATGTTCTGGTCGGTATTGCTTGGCCTGGTGTTCGTGATTCTGTTTCACGGCACCGCCAGGAAAACGTCATCCGACAAGCCCGGTAAGCTTCAGGCCTTTGTCGAGATTGTCGTCGAGCTGGTCGACAGCAGTGTCAAAGACACCTTTAACGGCAAAAGTCGACTGATAGCGCCAATGGCGCTGACTATCTTCGTTTGGGTGTTCCTGATGAACCTCATGGACCTGGTGCCGGTGGACTGGATTCCGCTCGCCGCCGGTGCTGCGGGCATTCCGTACATGAAGGTTGTGCCGACGACGGACGTGAACGTCACCTTTGGTATGTCATTCGCTGTTTTCTTCCTGATTATTTTTTACACGATCAGGAACAAAGGCGTTGGCGGGTTTATCGCCGAACTAACACTGCACCCGATCGCGCCACCGACCAAGGGTGTTGGCCTGATCGCCGCGCCGCTGATCATTGCGTTCAACTTTATCCTGGAAAGCGTGGCATTACTCGCCAAGCCGTTGTCGTTGTCGTTGCGGCTGTTCGGCAACATGTTCGCTGGCGAACTTATTTTTATCCTGATTGCGTTGCTCGGCGTTTGGCAGCTGCCGCTGCACTTCGGCTGGGCCGTTTTTCACATTTTAATCGTGACCTTGCAGGCCTTTATTTTCATGATGCTGACCATAGTGTATTTGAGTCTGGCATCGGAATCGCATTAACAAAATCAACTTTAAATTCAAAATTGGACTTAGTCCTCTGTAGGAGAAAATAATGGAACTTGTTATCGGCCTCACGGCAATTGCTGTTGCACTTTTGATTGGTTTCGGTGCGCTTGGTGTTGGCATCGGCATGGGGCTGCTTGGCGGCCGCTTTCTTGAGGGTGCTGCACGTCAGCCGGAGCTCGCGCCAATGCTGCAAACGAAAATGTTTCTCGTCGTTGCGCTGCTGGATGCCGTTGCAATGATCGGTGTCGGTATCGGTCTGTTCTTCGCATTTGCCAATCCGTTCGTCGGCCAGCTGCAAGCGGCTACGGCTGCGGCCGGCGGCTAGAGCAGCGGACGAATCTCGTAACCTGCGCCGCCACCGCGCGGCGCAGCAGTACTTTCGTATTTAGGAGTATCCAGTGGACCTTAATATGACTCTCCTCGGCCAGACGGTCGCGATGATCATCTTTGTCTGGTTCTGTATGAAGTTCATTTGGCCGCCGATTCTGGAGGCGATCGAAGAGCGCCAGCAGCAGATCGAAGAAGGCCTTGCTGCGGCGGACAAAGGTCAGGAGTCACTCGTCAAGGCGGCCGCTGAAGCCGACGGCATCGTCAGTGAGGCGCGTAAGCAGGCAACCGGCATCCTTGATCAGGCGCATGCGCGCGCTAACGAGATCGTCGCGGATGGAAAGTCCGATGGCGTTAAAGAGCGTGAGCGTCAATTAGGCGCTGCGAAGGCCGAGATCGAGCAGGAAGCCAATCGGGCACGTGAAGAGCTTCGCGGTCAGGTTGCGGCGATCGCTGTAGCAAGTGCAGAGAAAATTCTTGAGCGTGAAATCGACGGCAAGGCGCATAACGACATTTTGGGCAAGCTTGCTCAGGAACTCTAAGACGTCATGGCCGATAACAACACAATAGCGCGACCGTACGAACAGGCAGTTTTCGAGCTCGCCAACGACGCGGGACAGCTTGGCCGCTGGTCTGAGTCGCTCAGTATCGCGGGTCAGTTGCTGGCAGAAAAAAACCTCGTCGAGTATCTCCGTAATCCTGAGTTCAACAACGAACAGCGCCTGGAGTTTTTGAGCGGCCTGTTCGCCAGTGCGAAGGCGACATTGCTTGCCGGAACCGAGGGTCATGGCACGAACTTCGTGAAGCTGTTGATCGAAAACGGTCGTGTTGGTGTTTTGCCCGAAATCGCAGCCCACTTCGAGGCGCTTAAGGCAAAGGTTGAAAACAGTGTCGATGCAGTCGTGACTTCAGCAAGCAAGCTCGACAAAAAGCAAGTCGATGAAATCGAGGCTGCGTTAACCGCGCGACTCGGACGCGACGTTAGTATCGAAACAAAAATTGACGAAAATCTCATCGGCGGTGCTGTGATACGCGCCGGCGATGTTGTAATTGATGGGTCACTGCGCGCGAGGCTGAAAGGCCTGGCAGCCGCATTGGTCAAATAGAGAGGAAAAGCAAATGGCACTCAAAGCTTCTGAAATCAGCCAACTGATTAAAGAGCGCATCGAGAATTTCGAGGCAAGCGCAGAGGCGCGTGATGTCGGTACTGTTATCGCAGTAACCGACGGCATTGTTCGTATCTACGGACTGGCCGACGCGCGCTACGGCGAAATGCTCGAGTTCCCGCAGAACACCTTTGGCATGGCGCTCAATCTGGAGCAGGACTCGGTGGGTTCGGTTGTCCTGGGCGACTACAAACACATTTCGGAAGGCGATACCGTGAAGACCACGGGCCGTATTCTGGAAGTGCCGATTGGCGATGCATTGCTGGGTCGCGTCGTTGACGCACTGGGTCAGCCGATCGATGGCAAGGGACCGATCGATACCAAGCTGTCCGCACCCATCGAGAAGGTTGCGCCGGGCGTGATCGAGCGCCAGTCGGTTGATCAGCCGGTACAAACCGGACTGAAGTCCATCGATGCGATGGTGCCCATCGGCCGCGGTCAGCGTGAGTTGATCATCGGTGATCGCCAGACCGGCAAGACGGCGGTTGCGATTGATGCGATCATCAATCAGCGCGGTACGGGCATTAAGTGCATTTACGTGGCCATCGGACAGAAGGCCTCTTCCATCGCCGGCGTGGTCAGAAAGCTGGAAGAAGAAGGCGCGCTCGCACACACAATTATCGTTGCTGCTGCTGCCGCCGAAAGTCCTGCGATGCAATATATCGCACCGTATTCCGGCACCTCGATGGGTGAGTACTTCCTCGACAAGGGTGAAGACGCACTGATTATTTTCGACGACCTGACCAAGCAAGCCTGGGCATATCGCCAGGTGTCGCTGTTGCTGCGTCGTCCACCGGGACGGGAGGCCTATCCCGGTGATGTCTTCTACCTGCATTCACGATTGCTGGAGCGGGCATCGCGCGTCAATGCCGAACATGTTGAAAAAGTGTCCGGCGGCAAGGTGAAGGGCAAGACGGGATCGTTGACCGCATTGCCGATCATCGAAACGCAAGGTGGTGACGTCTCTGCCTTCGTACCGACGAATGTAATCTCGATTACCGACGGCCAGATATTCCTGGAGTCCGATCTTTTTAACGCCGGTATCCGCCCGGCGATTAACGCCGGTCTGTCGGTATCGCGCGTCGGTGGTGCGGCACAAACGAAAATCATCAAGAAGCTCGGTGGCGGCATTCGATTGGCGCTCGCGCAGTATCGTGAACTGGCGGCTTTTGCGCAGTTTGCGTCCGACCTCGATGCGGCGACTCGTGCGCAGCTCGAACGTGGTGAGCGAGCAACGGAACTGATGAAGCAGAAGCAGTACTCGCCATTGTCGGTAGCCGAGATGAGCTTGTCGTTGTTTGCCGTAAACGAGGGTTTTGTAGACTCGGTTCCGGTCGACAAGGTCGTCGCCTACGAAGAGGCGCTGCATGACTTCGCGCGCTCGAACAATCAATCCGACCTCGATGCGATTAATGACACCGGCGACTACAACGACGATGTTGCGGCGACGCTGAAAGGCATTTGCGAAGCGTTTGCTGAGAAGGGTGCGTACTAGGGACTGTTCATGGCAATGCGAACCAACAACTACAGTCGCTTAATGTCTTGCGGCATCGACCTGAGCTTGAAGGATCAGATACGTGGCCGGTGAAAAGGAAATACGCTCGAAGATCGCCTCTGTAAAGAACATGCAGAAGATCACCAGTGCGATGGAAAAGGTTGCTGCGAGCAAGATTCGCAAGGCGCAGAAGCAGATGGAGGCCTCGCGTCCGTATGCGCAGCGTATACGTCGCGTAGTAGGGCATCTCGCACACGCCAACCCGGACTACAAACACCCGTTTCTCACCGAGCGTGAAGTGACGCGGGTCGGTTACATCGTGATCTCCACAGACCGCGGTCTGTGCGGCGGCCTTAATGCCAACCTGTTCAAGAGCATGATTGGCGAGATCGCGCGGTGGCAGGATGAAAAAGTTGAAGTCGATCTGGCATTGGTTGGCGCTAAAGCGGTGGCCTTTTTCCGCCGTATGGGCGGTAGCGTCGTCGGCACGGCAACGCACCTGGGCGACAAGCCGAGCGTTAACGACCTGATCGGTTCGATCAAGATCATGCTGGACGCGTACAGCGAGGGGAAAATCGATCGCTTGTATCTGGTGCACAACGAGTTCGTTAACTCGATGACACAGTCCCCCGAGGTAACCCAGTTGCTTCCGGCCAGCGGTATTGGCACCGACGATGAGGACTTGCAGGCGCATTGGGATTACATCTATGAGCCCGATGCTGGCGAGCTGCTCGATGACGTGTTGATGCGTTACATTGAGTCGCAGGTTTATCGCGGTGCGGTAGAAAACTTCGCCTGTGAAATGGCGGCGAAGATGGTGGCAATGAAGTCGGCAACGGATAACGCAGGTGACATCATTGATGAATTGCAACTGCAGTACAACAAAGCTCGTCAAGCGGCGATCACACAAGAAATTTCAGAAATTGTCGGCGGCGCGGCCGCTGTATCAGGATAGGAACTAAAAAATGAGCACTGGAACTACTGTGCAGGTAATTGGCGCTGTTGTGGATGTTGAGTTCCCGGCGGGCCAGATCCCGAAGATCTACGATGCGTTGCTTATCGACGACGCCGAAATCACACTCGAAGTTCAGCAACAGCTGGGCGACGGAGTCGTACGCACGATTGCTATGGGCTCTTCGGAAGGCCTGAAGCGCGGCATGGACGTCACCAATACGGGTTCGCCGATCATGGTGCCCGTCGGCGAGAAAACGCTGGGCCGCATCATGGATGTTCTGGGTCGGCCGATTGATAATGCAGGCGAAATCGGGGCTGAAACGCTTATGCCGATTCACCGTGCGCCGCCGTCCTACGAGGACCAGGCGGCAACAACGGAGCTGTTGGAAACCGGCATCAAGGTTATCGATCTCATCATGCCGATCGTCAAGGGCGGTAAAGTCGGATTGTTCGGCGGCGCAGGTGTTGGCAAGACCGTAACCCTGATGGAGCTGATTCGTAACATCGCGCACGAGCACTCGGGTTACTCGGTGTTTGCAGGCGTTGGTGAGCGTACTCGCGAAGGTAACGACTTTTACCACGAGATGACGGACTCGGGCGTTATCGACAAGGTATCGCTCGTCTACGGACAGATGAACGAGCCTCCGGGTAACCGCCTGCGCGTAGCGCTGACCGGGCTGACCATGGCTGAGGCCTTTCGCGATGAAGGTCGTGACGTTCTCATGTTCATCGATAACATTTATCGTTATACGCTGGCCGGAACCGAGGTGTCTGCATTGCTCGGTCGTATGCCATCGGCGGTGGGCTACCAGCCAACACTGGCCGAAGAGATGGGTATTCTTCAGGAGCGTATTGCCTCGACGAAGACCGGTTCTATCACATCCTTCCAGGCGGTTTACGTCCCGGCGGATGATCTTACCGATCCGTCGCCGGCAACGACCTTCGCGCATCTTGATGCGACGCTGGTATTGTCGCGAAACATCGCAGAGCTTGGTATTTACCCGGCTGTCGATCCGCTCGATTCAAGCTCGCGAATTCTGGATCCGCTCGTGATTGGTCAGGAACATTACGATTGTGCGCGCGGCGTACAGGCGGTGTTGCAGCGCTACAAAGAATTGCAGGACATCATCGCGATTCTGGGCATGGATGAGCTTTCCGAAGACGACAAACAAACAGTGACGCGTGCTCGCAAGATTCAACGCTTCCTGTCGCAGCCGTTTTTCGTCGCCGAGGTCTTCACGAACTCACCCGGAAAATACGTGTCGCTGGCAGAAACGATTCGCGGCTTTAACGGCATCGTCGCTGGCGATTATGACCACCTTCCCGAGCAGGCCTTCTACATGGTCGGCACGATCGAAGAAGCGGTCGAGAACGCGAAGAACTTCACCTAGGAACGGCACATGGCAAGCATTCAGGTCGACATCGTATCTGCAGAGGGAGAGATTCACTCGGGCACCGCCTCAATGGTGTTCGCGCCGGCCAAGATGGGCGAAGTCGGGATCGCGCCGCGTCATGCGCCGATGCTGACGCCGTTGTCTCCGGGCGAAGTACGCGTGCAGGACGAAAACGGTAACGAGGAAAGTTTCTACATCACCGGTGGTTTGCTCGAAGTGCAACCGCACCTTGTGACGGTGCTGGCTGACACGGCGCTGCGCGGCGATCAGCTTGACGAGGCGGCGGCACTTGCCTCTCAGCAGGAGGCCGAAGAAGCCCTTAAGGGTGCAGCAGAAGAAACGGACATTGCTCGCGCCCAGGCCGAGCTTGCCGAAGCGCGCGCTCGTTACCGCGCCGCACAAAAGCTGAAAGGCCAGCGCTAGCGGGGTGGTCTGAGCCCCAGCGTTCCCAGTCGATCGCTCAGCTCGACCGGATTGCCATCGATATCGACGATCGGGCGCGGTGGGTCAAAGCGCTGAGTCAGGCTGGTAACGACCAGCATTGTCAGCAGCGAAACACCCAGGCCGATCAGGTCACCCGGTAACTCCGGGGCTATCGAGCGTGAAATCAGCCATGTTGTGAAACCTGCCGCCATGGCGGCGAGCGCCCCTGTTCGATTGGCTTTCTTCCACCACACGGCCAGAAAAAACGGCACCACGATAGTGGTTACAGCAACGATGTTGGCATCGATCATAAGATCGAAAACAACCTGCGCTTTCAGTGCCACCAGTATGGCAATCACGCCGCAAACAGGAACAGCGCTGCGCGCGACGTTTAATGTCAACTTATCGGACGGCGAACGAACAAACAGCGGTGTGATGTTGCGGCTTATCAGGCTCGCGCAGGCGAGCAGCGCGCTGTCGCAGGAACTCATGATCGCGGCCAAAATTGCGCCGACAAAAATCGCTACAGCAACAGGATGCAGGTGCTGCATCGCCAGCGTGGGAACAACGGACTCGGAGTCTGCCAGTCCCGGCATAGAGACGCTGGCGATAATCCCGAGCAGTACCGGGATCATGCCAAACAACAGGTAGCCAAAACTCGCAAAGTAAAACGAATTTTGTGCAATGCGCTCGTTGCGGGCTGCCATGGCTCGACCGAGGAGGCTTTGTCCGGCAACGTCTGCAAGACCGAAGATCAGCCAAAGGCGCAGATAGTTAAGCCACTGCTCCCAGTTGAGCTGCAGCGGAATCAGGCGAAACGTATTCTTTGGTAATTGAGGCGAGATTGCGGTCCAACCGCCAACATCAATTAACACGACGGCGAACAGAACGAGCAAACCGACCATGATGATGATCATCTGAACGGAATCAGTGATTGCGACAGCCCACAAGCCACCGACTGTTGTGTAGATAAAGACGACAAGCGCGCCGCCGACGATGCCGTACTCCAGTGGTACGCCGGTCAAGGACTCGAAGACCAGCCCGAAGGCGACCAAGGTCGCGCCAACCCAACCGATGTTAGAGATTAAGGCCGTGGCCGTGGTTATCGTTGCGGCGACTTTGCCGTAGCGCTGATCAACAAGGTCGACAAAGGTGAGTAACTTCAGGCGGCGAAAAATCCTGGCGAAAAACAGGGCGACGATAAACAGCGCCAGCGCTGCACCAAATGGGTCAGCGATAACGCCGAGCAAACCGTCGTCGTATGCTGCGCCGGATACACCCATCATCGTGCCGCCGCCGAACCAGGTCGCGATAATCGTTGCCGTACAGAAAAACAGCGGCAACCTGCGTCCAGCGACAATGAATTCGGTTGCGGTACGTGTTTTTCTGGACGCATACGCGCCTACGATTAACATCAGTGCGACGTAAATGCCGACGCCGATGAAGATGATGGTATTTGTTGAGTCGATGGCGGTTGTTCTATTCGGTGAATCGCGGCCGGCATACTAACTTGTTGCGGCAGTTGCACTCAACGCCCTTCTGGCCGAATCATTCGTCAGGAGGCCCGATGCGCGTAGCTTCGAAATTCCAGGAGCCGGTAATGCGGGTTTCAGGTCGGTGTCCGCGGAGGTGCTGTCGTCGCCAGCGGCGAAACTCATCGGCTCGAATACCCTCCGGGAGCTGCCAGTGCCGGCGCCCGAAATAGTAGGCTGTGTATTCGGCGAGAAACCCCGCCTGTCTGACCTCGCCGAGAAGGTCGAGGTATGAATCCGTCGCAGCCCTGTCTTCAGCCGGCCGTTCCTCCCAGGCGTCGATCAGGTGCTGTCGCGCCGTAAGCTCGCACTCAAAACTGTTTGCCCGAGCCGGGTTTTCACCGCCGATCTTGAGCTGGCAGGTGCTCTTCATCAAGCTGTAGGCGACCCAGCTCTGGAAGGCGGGGTCGTCATTAACAAGGGCCGTAGGCGCCAGATAGAAGGTGTCACCGTCGGTGACCCCATGCCGGGTGTAAATCCGGTGGTCGCAGGCACTGAGCAGCAAGCACGCAGACAGGACAAGAAATCGCATACTTGCAGGATACGTCACTACCGTTAACGAGAGCTGAAGCAAGTTCGCAGTACCGAACATCCTGTATGATTCGCTGTCACCAAATTTTGGAGTGCTGGCTTGGGTTTGGACTTGGGTACGGACATGGGTACGGACATGGGTTTGAGTATCGTCGTTCTGGCGGCCGGGCAGGGAACGCGGATGCGTTCAGAGTTGCCGAAAGTCCTGCAGCCACTGGCAGGAAGGCCTTTGCTGGCGCATGTTCTGGAGTGCGCGCAGAAACTCGCCGCCGTTGACGTCTGTGTTGTGTACGGCCACGGCGGTGAAGCGGTCCGGGCCGCCTTCCCGGCCCCGGATATCCGCTGGGCGCTGCAGGCGGAGCAGCTGGGCACGGGGCACGCGGTGCAACAGGCCATGCCCGAAACGCCCGACGCCAACCGGGTACTGATTCTCGCCGGGGATGTGCCGTTGCTGATGCCTGCGACCTTGCAGCGTTTGTTGGCGGAAACGCCGACGGATGAGATGGCGGTCCTCACTGTCGATATGGACGACCCAAGTGGCTACGGCCGCATTGTTCGGGAAGACGGCGGGGTTAGTCGCATCGTCGAGCAAAAGGACGCGAGCGAAGACGAACAGGAAATCTGCGAGGTAAATACCGGCGTTATCCTGTGCCCGGGCGACAGGCTGAAGCATTGGCTGTCGAAACTCGGCAACGATAACTCACAAGGCGAATATTATCTGACGGACGTGATCGCTGCGGCGGTTGCAGACGGAGTCAAAGTGCACGGCATCAAGGCCGACTCATCGGTGGAGGTAATGGGTATCAACGACAGAAAACAGTTGGCGGAGGCAGAGCGTGCGCTGCAGGCGCGGTTGGTTAACGAGTTGATGCGACAAGGCGTCGCGTTTGCGGACCCGGCTCGCGTCGACATTCGTGGTGACTTGAAGTGCGGTGAAGACGTTTTCATCGACATTAACGCGGTGTTCGAGGGTGAGGTCAAACTGGGTGATGGCACCAGGATTGAATCTAACAATGTTATTCGCGACAGCAGCCTGGGTGCCCGCAATGTTGTGCACTCCAATTGCCACATAGACGGCGCAGCGACTGGAAAGAACTGCGAGATCGGTCCGTTTGCTAGACTGCGGCCCGGCGCCAGGCTCGCGAACAATGTCAAGATCGGAAATTTCGTTGAAGTGAAGAAGAGCACGATCGCGGACGGAAGTAAGGTGAACCACCTGGCCTACATCGGCGATGCTCAAATTGGAGCAGGCGTCAACGTCGGTGCTGGTACAATCACGTGCAATTACGACGGGGTTAGCAAACACACGACAACGATCGGTGATGATGCCTCGATCGGTTCCAACGTAAACCTCGTGGCGCCGGTCGAGGTCGGTCGAGGTGCAACGATCGGAGCGGGGTCTACGATTACCATGAGCGTACCCGATGACGGCCTGGCCGTCGCGCGGGCCAGGCAAAAGAACGTAGAAGGCTGGAAGAGGCCTGTAAAGAAGGAAGCGAAATAAGATGTGCGGAATTGTTGGTGCTGTCGCCGAAAGAAATGTCGTCCCCATTCTCATGGAAGGTCTGCGAAGACTGGAGTATCGCGGTTATGATTCTGCGGGCCTTGCGGTTCAGGGTGATGAAGGTATTACTCGCCTGCGCCGTGTCGGCAAGGTGCAGGAGTTGCAGACCGCGCTGGACGAAAATCCAACCAAGGGTGCGACAGGAATTTCGCACACACGCTGGGCCACGCACGGCGCGCCAAACGAACGCAACGCGCACCCGCATAACTCCGGCAACGATATCGCGATTGTCCACAATGGAATTATCGAGAACTACGAAGAACTTCGCGACGACTTGAAAAACAAGGGATACGAGTTCCTTTCGGATACGGACACCGAGGTAGTAGCGCACCAAATTCATTATCATCGAAAAAGTTCCGACGACCTTGTAGCTGCCGTCACCACTACGGTTGCAGACCTCGAAGGTGCCTACGCCCTCGTTGTCATGAGTGCTGATGATCCCGGGACGTTGGTGTTGGCGCGTCAGGGTTGTCCGGTTGTCATTGGCCTGGGTATCGACGAAAATTTTGTCGCGTCAGATGTAGCCGCACTCTTGCCGGTAACACGGAACTTCATGTTTCTTGATGACGGAGATGTTGCCAGGGTCGAGCGCACCAAAGTAACGATCTGGGATGCAACTGGAGCGGTCGTAGAGCGGCCCGTTAAAGAAAGCGAGCTGACTGCAGACGCAGCGGAACGCGGGAACTTTCGGCATTATATGCAAAAAGAGATTCACGAGCAGGCGCAGGCGGTTGCTCGCACGCTTGACGGGCGCATTGCGAACGGCCGGGTTCTGGATTCGGCATTCGGTCCGCAGGCCAACGAAGCGTTGGATGTCACGAAGGGTGTGCACATAATCGCCTGCGGCACGAGCTACCACGCCGGCCTGGTCGCAAGGTATTGGATAGAGCAGCTATGCAGGCTGCCGTGCTCGGTGGAGATCGCGAGCGAGTATCGCTACCGCTCTCCGGTCGTTCCGGAGGGCACCCTGTTTGTTACGATCAGTCAGTCCGGAGAGACGGCCGATACACTTGCTGCGCTGCGTGCGGCAAAGGATATGGATTACGTATCAACGTTGACGATCTGTAACGCGCCCGAAAGTTCGATGGTTCGCGAGTCGGACCTCACCATGATGACGAACGCGGGCCCCGAAATTGGTGTCGCGTCGACCAAGGCATTTACAACACAGCTCGCGGCACTCGCGTTACTGACGATCGCTCTGGCCCGCCGCACCGGGCTGGAGGAGAAGCAGGAACGCGCGCTTGTGGCGCAGCTCGCCGAGCTTCCGGGATTGATAGAGCAAGCGCTTGCGATGGACAGCTCTATCGAGGCGCTGGCGGTACATTTTGTCGACAAACATCACGCACTGTTTCTCGGACGCGGCGTTCAAAACCCGGTCGCGATGGAGGGGGCGTTAAAACTAAAAGAAATTTCCTACATACACGCGGAAGCCTATGCGGCGGGAGAGCTAAAACACGGGCCGCTGGCACTTGTTGACGAGGACATGCCGGTGGTCGCCGTTGCACCCGATGATGAACTTCTCGAAAAACTAAAAAGCAACCTGCAGGAAGTTCGCGCTCGCGGCGGAGAGCTGTACGTGTTCGCCGATCCGCGGGTTCAGTTTGGAGATCGTCAAGGCATACATACAATGCGGATGCCGGCAATGATCCAGGATTTCCAGGCGCCGATTCTCTATACAATTCCGCTGCAATTGTTGGCGTATCACGTGGCAGTGCTGAAGGGTACGGACGTGGATCAGCCGAGGAATCTGGCGAAGTCGGTTACTGTGGAGTAGGTAGTTAATACTCGCGCATTGATGTGGTTTCTGCTAATTAAAGTTGTCGGTTTACAATTGAAGTTGTCGGACAATTACGTAACTTACTGAAAAATCGCGCTTGTTTGTGGGTTCTTGCTAATTAAGTCTGTCGGTGTGCAGGCTGTGCAGTTCGAATAAAGTATGGGAATAATTTTCCCCACGGGGCTCTTCATGCCGTTTATCTGCGTGCTAACCTCGGGCAAAAACTTAAGCGGCAACTTCTGACCTATTCCGTTGAAAAGCTCCTGCTGATAAACCATCGATGAGATAATGCGTGTGAGTT
>VAPM010331878.1_pt1 | contig 13983 bp, 11 predicted proteins | sample 3395091 | NCBI WGS metagenome assembly VAPM01 (sample SAMN08290445, study PRJNA428436) | hydrothermal vent metagenome | isolation source: Deep-sea hydrothermal vent chimney 3 | place: Pacific Ocean: Juan De Fuca Ridge | reverse complement strand
TTTAAAGAAAAAAATCATACGTATCCGGTTTGTTGCCTGCAACACGGAAAATCCCTGCGCATCCAGGCAGCAGACCGGGAGCGGTTTATCGGTTTCGACAAAGGCCCTTACAGTCTCCTCCGGAAATAGCTCGCCACGATGGGGAACCATTCCATACGAGAATCAAAATGAATGGCAATCCCTTCTTCATCATAGCGGACAATACTTCCCTTACATTCAATTTTCAGACGACTATTTTCACCATTCAGCACAATTTCGACTTCACATGTGCCGGTAGGCTGCTGTTTTGAACTCTTGAGCTCCAGAAAAAGACCGGTCACGCTCATATCTCTAAGAGAACCCTCATATTCCCCATCAACCAGTCTCAGGTAACATACAACTGAAGAGTCGATCTTCAGGCGGGTTCCTTTCCTGCGTTCATTTGATGTATTCATATTCCGTTGTTGGTATTTCCAATTATTCTTTCTGCGAACAGAAGTCCAGACAGGTATTCAAACGATATCCGGTATTATTATATTACAGAGCTGCTTTCTCCTCAGGCGGCAGTTCGGAAAAATCAGACTCTTTAAACTGATAGCCGATATCCACGGTAGCACCGTCTGCAGGTTTCTCCAGGGAGGTCTGCATGTTTTCGGCATCAAGTCCGCTAAAATTGGGGTCCTGACAGAGCGCATGCCCCCCGGCCTGACAGTTCAGGTAGTTGACCGTGTTTCCCCACAGGTTGTTTCGATCATTGAGCAGATTTGCGCCGGACTGCTGAAAGTTATCGGGTCCGATGTAGTTCACTATTCCGGCAACCTGATTGTTGCTGATAACATTCTCTTCCACCACTGCAGTAAAAGTTGCAGGCTGTGGATACCCAAGAACCAGGCCTCCGCCCCTGATCTTCCTGTTTCCGGTGTTATTTGAATGGATAGTATTCTTTTTGATGAACACCTTGCTCAAGTTGAAGGATGTGATGCTGATCCCGATATGATCATTGTTGACGATGAGATTATTCTCAATCAGAATATCGTCAAAGGCGAACTTCTTGATGGTGGACAAGGGGCTTATAACAATCCCGTCGGTATTCTCGAAGACATGATTCCCTTTAATCTGCGGTGAAGCGACTTCCCGGGCTCCGATACCGAGACGGTTACCATATATGTAGTTGGCCTCTATCCTCGGCTTGGCCTTGCCCCTGGAACCGATACCGACAATCTTGTTGTTGAACACCCGGTTATTGTAAATATGGGCTGTACTGTCTTTGCCGTTTCCAATGCCCACCAGATTATCATAGATCAGGTTGCCGTGAACCTTGGTTTTACTCGTAAGCGACGGCGAGCCATGGATACCCATGCCATGGTTGTTGCCGACGATCTTATTGTTAAAGACATCCGGAGATGAATCCCATATATTAATTCCATGGCCCAGTTCTCCACTGCCGCCTCCGGTAATTACAAAGCCTTCCACTTTACCGGCCCGGTCTCCAAGGTAAAAAATAGAGATGGTATTCTTATTGCCTTTCCGTCGCCCACCATCAATAACCGGCCAGTCCTTACCAATTAAATTGACACTTTTATCAATCACCACCAACTCCTGATACCTGCCCTTCTGAACGATGATATCATCGCCGTCCTGAGCGGCGTCAAGAGCGGACTGGATGGTTGGATACTCCTCAGGCACCCGGCGGATACCGGCAGTCACCGGATTCCTTGTACTGACATTGACGGTTACCGGTGCACTATCGAGTTCGCCATCGTTGACGACCAGCTCGACGACATAGGAGCCATCCACATCAAGCTGCAGTGAGCTTTCCACCCCATCACCCCCGGAAAGGACGGTCTGACTCTTTGCTGGTTTGTACAAAAGAGACCATCGGTACTTGAGCGAGGCACCTTCCGGATCCTTACTGGCACTTCCGTACAATGTAATGGTATCTCCAGCCGACACCTGGGAGAGGACTTCACTTATAGTCGCCACCGGCAGGCGATTGGCTGGAACATTGACGGTGACCGTCTGCGGTTCACTGGACAGGCCCAAGGTATCCGTTACCACCAGTTGTGCCACATAAGAACCAGGAACGTCGGCCTTGAATGCGGTTTTAATTCTGTCGGACTTGGAGAGTTTGGCCTTACTTGTCTCAGGCTTTCGAACAAGCGTCCACTGATAGCTGAGGGCATCACCATCGGGATCAAGACTACCCTTGCCGTCAAGAATGGCCCGGCGACCGGCAAAGACCTCCAGGTCCGGACCCGCAACCGCCTCGGGGCGGGCATTTCCCTTTCTTTCCTCCGCAATGGTCATGGGGCCGCCATATACACCCATATCATTTCTGGCCGTACCCATGGAGGGCGGCAGGTTCGCATCGTTGAATGCAGCTTTTTTATCGCCTGCATCTATGGCAGGAGATCCTGCCTTCAGGTGATAATCATTGCCGTCCTGGTCCACATACAGCGGATCGGCTATAATATTCTTAGTCCTCAGATAACTGGTCTCATCGCCAAAGCCGCCGAACTGCGGTTTAACACACCAGAGAAGGCTGGGATCGCAGGCACCGGTTTCACCGTTTGCAAAAAGCAGGTTATGATCATACCCCTTTCCATGGGCCCGAATACCGGCATCCACATTATGGGTGATCACATTGTTTTTTATGGTTGGAACAGCTGCCGGGTCTTCAATCAGGATTCCCGACCATCCGCTGCCGACAATCGTATTGTTATATATGGAAACCGGCATGGGAACACAGCGGATACCTGAACGCTTATTTTTATAAATCAGGTTATTGCGGATTATCCCGGTTCCGCTCTCAGCATTAATTCCGGAACGTTCATTGTTAAAAATCGTGTTATTGTAAATCTCAAACTGTGATTGCGGTTTTTTGCCGTTGCCGATACCGGAATATTTATTTCCCCAAATAGTATTCCCGGAGATCTTCACCGAGGAGCCCTTCAGCATATAGATACCTGCCTGGGCATTGTTTGAAATACGGTTACCGGTAATAACGGCCTTACTGTTATCACAGAAAATACCGGAAGGTTCATTGTCCCGGATATTGTTGTTTCGTATTATGGGTGCGGTCGCCTTACTGTAAATTCCTGAGCCCACCGATTCATCATCCTTCTCCAGCAATGAACCATGAATAACCGTAAAGCCGTCAAGTACGGCACCATCGGCTCCGGTCACAACCGATCCTTTTTCCTTGGCCCCATCAATGGTACTGGTAAAAGAAGCCGGATCCCGTTTGGAAAAATCCGCATTCCAGCCCCCCTCAAGAATCACTCCCTGTTTCAAGGTGATATGTTCAAAATAGGTGCCTGCAGCAACCCTGATAGTGTCTCCGGAAGAGGCTGCAGACAGCGCCTTGGCAATCGTGGCATGCTGCGCCGGAACCTGCAAAATTGCCGAGTAGGCCACGCCGCCGTAGCCCAGAATGATCAAAAGCAGGCTGATGGTCACTGCAACGCAGGATACATTTCTTCTTTTCATATCAATCCTTGCCCGAAAGCAGAGTATTGTTTGAGAGTGCGCCGGGACCGCCGAATGCACCCATATCATTAAAAGAGCCATCCACATCCGTATAAAACGGATCAATACTCCCCGAATTAATACCGGGAGAATCAGGGCGCAGTTGGAAATCCCCGGTCTCCACATTTTCAAACAGGGGATCTCCGGAGATATTTCCATTTATCCCCCTGAAGGCTCCATCTCCGATCAGAGAATAGGACGGACGGGCCGATGGACCGACCTGTTTAAGATACAGCTCATCTTTTGTATTATGCCAAAGGATTAAATTTGTCAAGCGGACGGATCCCTTCTCAACGACAATCCCTCCGCCGTAACCGGCATTATTTAATACTATGGTATTATTAGATATTTCCGTCGAGGAACGATCACAGGAAATACCGCCGCCAAAACCTGCCCTGTTCTTCCAAATGATATTATTGGTTATCCGGGAATTATCACGATAACCACCTATTGCCCCACCGGAATTGGCCGCTTCATTCTCAACCAACCGGTTATTGCTGATAATTGCCGAAGAGCGAAAGGAAAAAACACCTCCTCCGGTGACGGAGGCACTGTTTTTAACGATAGTATTGTTGTGAATTACAGGTGCCGATAATGTGTCGCAGTAGATAGCACCGCCGAAAACCGCCCTATTTCCGACGATCACATTATTGGTAATAACAGGTGCCGATTCCGGGGCGCAGTAAATGCCCCCTCCCTTCAGATCCAGCACCCGGTCGGAATCAACACTGGTAATAGTAAAGCCGTCGAGAATGACCTTACTCCCCCGGGAAAAGAGGACAACCGGCCCGCTTCCCCTGCCGAGCAGGACAGTTTGCTCCGGGCCCTGAGAGCTTTTTATCTGTAGAGATTCATTAATAATGGTCAGGCTTTCGTAAAAAAACGGGTAGGTTCCCGGGGCAACGATAATCGTATCGCCGGGAGCCGCCCTGTTGACAACCTCCTGCAGCGGTAGGTTTCCCTTGGGGAAATAGAATATTTCGGCAGATGAGGCCGAAGGGAGGAGCTCAAGGAGACAGATCAAGGCTGCCAGAACAAGATACGGGCTTGTCCGTGCACAGAGATCCTGATGCCCGTCCATTTCCAGCCCCTTCCTGTCCGCCGTTTTGCGGTCAATCATTTTTTCCAACCGATAAAATCGATGCCGGCGGTGACATTTTGATAGATATTATTCCGCAGTACCCTCGCCGACGGGACATCAAGCAGACGGATTCCGGTTGTCAGGTTGCCGTGAATCTCGTTGTCTTCAATAACAGTTGCCCCCACATCCCACAGGCTGATTCCCGATCTTCTGTTGTCGTAAATGTTATTATAGCGGATGACGACACGGTCTACCTTTGTACAACGTATTCCGGAAGTCAGGTTACCGTAGATAGTATTATATTCTATGACGGCCTTGACTCCGGTTTTCAAGCTGCCGAGCCCCAGCAAACCAATACCCGCCCGTTTATTATTAAAGAAGGTATTGCCTTTGATAATCAACGGATCTCTAAAAGAATCAAAGTTCACCGCCCCGACTCCCGCACCGTTTCTATAACAGAGATTGTTTTCAATAATCGGCCGGGCCTGCTCCCGGATACCGATTGCCGGCGCCACCCGATCTCTTTGGCCGGCATCATCATAAACATTTTCAAATATTTCATTGTCAATGATATGGGCCGCTGAATTACTTCCGTTGCCCAGCCCTACGGCATAGTTATGATAAACAACATTATTTCTAATCACAGGCCGGGCCACGGTATCAAGGGCCGGGCCCATACCGACCCCGAGCCCGGTGGAAAGAATGGCACCCCAGCTGAGATTACCCGTAAAGATATTATTTTCCACAACCGGTGAACAGCCACGAATCTCCATAAGATACAGGTTCACGCCGGAAACGAATTTGGCCATATTTTGAAAAGTAAATCCGTCCACCCGCATGGCCGCAGGCGTATCTTTTGGAAAGCTGATCAGATATCCGGGCTCATCAAGTTCACTGCCGTCTATGATGGTCCTTAACGTTCGCCGCAGTACCTTTTTCATTCCGGGCCCGTCAACGAGTTCATCACCGTCGTCACCGGCATAGCTCACCAGACTGACCCCTTCTTTCATTACAATTCGTTCATAGTACGTGCCCGGGTAGACAACAACGGTGTCTCCCTCATAGGCGGCCTCCAGAGCTTCGCTGATGGTAAAATAATCATCGGGCACCAGCAGCTCTTCGGCAAAGGTTCCAGTTCCAGATAACGACATCAGGACAATGGCAAAGAGAAACACCATCGGCCGGATTGTCCTTGGAGATATAAAAGATACGTTATATGATATGCGAATTCGCATCAGATTCCATTTCAGCAAAAGCTTCCGTTTGTTCCAGCTGTCTCAGGTAACCTGCAGAGCGCAATGTACACCACTTCCGTTACAGCTAAACACTATATATAATATACCCTAGAGAACCTGCTCTTGAAACGTATTTCTTCATTTACCCGCGCCTGCCGGTCCTATCTGTGCAAAACCGGAGTATCTTTAGAAAACAAAGCTGACAGATCAGGTCGCAGCTGTCCTTATGCGGTGTCCGTCCAAGTTGTTTCTGCACAGCTTTATAAAAAAACAGCTTTTTTTTCTTGGCAATACCCTGTCGGGTGTGATATTACTCATTGAAAAGATAGATCTTTTCATATCGTATCAGAATATATATATTTTTTGTTTATGAATGGAAATTCATTGAAAGGTTGACCCATACGCCTTCCTGGATTACTCTGCCGAAAGAGGCAAAAAATATTTGACTAAGCCGGATTAGAGGCTTATGAACAGTTATCCTGCGTAGTCGGGTAATCAATAAATGTATTGTTCGGGTATCACGCATGTGACGGCCCAAAAACAATTCTGTCATTTCAATACATGAAGTGTTTAAAAGGGGGAGTTATGAAAAAATTCATGTTCACGGCAGCCTTTTTTCTGGCCATCGGTCTCGTTGTTGCACCAGGCAATGTCTGGTCGGGGGATCCGGTACTGGAAAACAGCGACTGTGTAAAATGTCATCCAAAAGTCGTCCATCAGAATCAGGACGACGGTGCAAGCCATAAAACAGAAGTAGGCTGTCTTGACTGCCATGAAGGCGGACATCCCCCCAGCACTCCTAAGGAAGATATTATCCCCAAGTGCTCCAAATGTCATGAGGGAGAAGCCCACTTTGAAGTGGAAACACCCTGCCTCAGTTGTCATCAGAACCCACACCAGCCCCTGCATATCGTCTTTGGCGAAGATAACGTTGCCGTCTGCAACACCTGTCACCCGACCCAGGTTAATGAAATAAAAGACAACCCCAGTGCCCATGGTAGTTTCGACTGCGCAGTCTGCCATCATGATAAGCACGGCTACATCCCCGACTGCATGGAATGCCATGAACCGCATCTTGAAGGGCAGACTTTTGCCGACTGTGTGTCCTGTCACAGGGTTCACCAGCCGCTCAATGTTACATATAAGGAAGACGTTCCCAATAAGTTCTGTGGCGCCTGCCATGGTGACATAGCCACCTTACTGGCTGCGGGTTCGACCAAACACGCCGCATTCCAATGTGCATTCTGCCATAAGGATACCCATGGGAATGTACCTGCCTGCCAGGACTGCCATGGTGTTCCTCATCCAAAATCCATGATGCAGAAATTTCCGAAATGTCTGGATTGTCATATTGATCCGCATGATCTTGCCATATAATTCATAAATAAAAGGGGGAAAAGATCAATGAAGGGAAAAATGAATCTCAGGGTACTGGCAGGGCTGGCTGCCCTGTCATGCTCAGTGATTGTTATGGCCTGCGCCAACCAAGGGCAGGATGCAACAACGAAAAATACGCAGAAACCCGTTGTTATTGATGCAGCGCAAACCGCCGAGGCAGCGGCACCGACAAGCGAAACCGTGGCAGAGCCTGCAAAAGCCGAACAGGAGGCTGCTGAGGCGCCACTGTATACGGAAGCGCCTCAGGCTCTCACTCCGGTTGAATGCGGAAGCTGTCATAGCGGTGAATATATGCGCCTTAAAGAGAGCAATTCCAAGCATCGGTTTGAATGTACCGATTGTCACGAACAGCTCCACGCCTATATCCCGACCAAAAACAATTACGCCGAAGTTCTACCGAAATGTGCCAACTGCCATGACCTGCCTCATGGGGAAGCATTTACCAAGTGTCTGGGATGCCATCAGGATCCGCATACACCTTTAACAATTCCTTTTTCCGGCGTGAGCCAGCAGATCAAGAACAAGGCGGGTAAAGATGTCGTCGCCTGTGAGGTCTGTCATTACAACCCGGAAGGAAAGGAATTCGAAACCTATCCGTGCAAGCATAACACCGAGGTCGGATGTACCGGTTGCCATGCTGATAAACATGGTGTTCTTCCCACCTGCTTTGACTGTCATGAACCCCATGTCGAAGGACAGGTCTATGCAGACTGTCTGGTCTGTCACAGCCCGCATAGTGCGTTAAACATCAAAAAGTATCCCGAAGATACAAACAACAATGTCTGTGGTTCCTGTCATACGAAAGAATACAAAAACCTGCAGACCAACAAGACCAAACACAGTGCACTCCATTGTGCAACCTGTCATGTCACGCACGGCCAGATTCCGGAATGCCGCAGCTGTCATGGTGAGCCACATGGTGCATCAGTGCATAAAAGGTTCCCCAAATGCTTGGAATGCCATGTAGATCCTCATAATCTACCGGTAAACCCAAAGTCCTAAAGGCAACCCGCCCCACTCTTCCTGAATATTCCGGTTTCTCGCCGGGATATTCAGGATTTTTTTATACCTATTCAGAAGTACCCACGGAGTCTACGCTTACCTTTTCGCCCACTCCGGCCTCCTCCAACAGCATCAGTATGCTTCAAGGGCCGAAGTGAACAAATGTGCAGCACTTCTGAACAGGTACAGGCCGATATTTTTGATAATATATCGTATGGCCTGAACTGTTACTCTGTTTTTTATATCCCGTCCTTGCTACCTGAGGATTTCAACGCTGCATTCCTGCTCACGAATTCCAGACTTTCCCTTTACAGGGGTTGATACCTTTCATTGGTTATCTTGACGTACGCCCGCTCATTCCATACAATAGAGCAAGAGATGAAAGACTTCCGTATTTCCACAGGTTCCATCTCTGTGCAAAGATAAATACAATAACTCACTGTTCGGAGTGCATATTCTTTCCTCTGGAAAACCCATGCGGCTGACAAGAACCACCACCGAAATCATATGTCTGCTCTTTTTTTGCGGGCTGTTCGTCTACCTGCCCTCGGCCGCTCGGGCCGAAAACTATTATGTCAATAGCGTTACCGGTAATGATACCGGCAATGACGGTTCGCAGGCAGCACCATGGAAAACAATCACTCATGCCGTAAACAGGGCCTCCGGCCTGGACAGCCTCTATATTGCTCCAGGTTCCTATATCGAGTCCATCGACCTCAGACCAAGACCTAAACGAGCTCTTCGCCTCCTGGGCCAGGGCACCGGCGGCAATATGCCTGTCATTCAAACCCCGAACCCGGATTCGCACACTATTGAGACCTTTGATTTCAGCGGAACCCTGCAAAACCTGGCCGTGACGGGGCAACAAATGCCAATGGAATCAATATCCCGGGTTCGGAAAAAACGGCCCTGATCATCGGATGCCGAATTTATGGAAATCGATACGGTCTCCACATCACCGGGACCAGTGCGCCCGGAGTCCGAAATAATACGATTTTCAATAACAGCACCTGCGGCATAGCCAACATGTTGACCTCATCGGCAACCATTGACGGCAACCGGATCTCCGCAAACGGAACTTCTCCCGGCGGGCTGGCAGGAATCTGCATTCGGGATCAGTCGTTTCCCGCCATCCGAAACAACATCATCAGAGCAAATCATCCTTCCGGTATAAATATACGAGATACCGCTCAGCCGACCATTATCAACAATACGCTACTGGATCACAAAGAACAGGGTACCGCCGGAACAGCGATAAAGGTCAACCAGGAGCAGGGAATCCAATCTCTGGTCATCGTGAATAACATCATTGCCGACAACGATACCGGCCTGCTCAGCCAGGGAGGAAAACCGTGCACAGGAAACAACTTTAACAATCTTTACGGGAATTCAACGGATGTACGGGGGTTTGTTCGAGGCGATCAGGATATTTCAGGCAACCCTCTGTTGTCTGCATCGTTTTGCCTGCCGCCCTCTTCACCGTGCGTTGATGCCGGCACGGCAACAGGTGCTCCACAGCAGGACATCAACGGCATCAGTCGTCCGCAGGGTCCAGGGTTTGATATCGGTGCCTGCGAATACCAGCAAATACCGGCAGGAGAATCCGGCTCAATACCAGCTGTCCTGTTTCTTTTACTGTAAAGCGCTCCATCCCCAAAGGCTCTCCAAGAAAGGAAACGTCAAATTTCCAATCTACAAAGCATTCAGGACGCACCTCGTCCTTTGAGCACGGCGGGAATCGTTCGGAGCAGTATCTGAAAATCCAGGGGCAGGGACCAGGTATCGATATAACGCAGATCAAGCTGTATCCATTTTTCAAAGGAGATGTCGCTTCTGCCGTCAATCTGCCAGATGCAGGTCATACCGGGACGGACACTAAACCGCCGGTTAAACCAGCGCTGGCCAAAGCCTTTATAATCCCGGATCGGCAGGGGCCTTGGCCCGACAAGGCTCATATCTCCTTTCAACACGTTCAACAACTGCGGTAATTCATCAATACTGGTAACCCGCAGGAAACGCCCTTCCCTGGTTATCCGTGGATCTTTTTTAATCTTAAACACAGGCCCGTCGGCCTCATTGAGTTCCTCGAGTTCTTTCTGCATCTGTTCCGCATTCTGCACCATGGTCCGGAACTTATAGAGGTTAAATATTCGTTTATTCAAGCCAAGCCGCTTCTGGACAAAAAAGACCGGTCCCGGCGAGTTCCACTTTATGACCAGGGCAACGATCAAAAATATCGGTGACAGAAGAATGAGCAGAATTAAAGACAGAACAATATCTATCATCCGTTTCAGCATAAGGGGAAGCCCACTCATGACGCCGGTGTAAATAGTGAGAATCGAACTGCCTTCAAAATATTCAATACGGGCATGGGCCAGCTGGGAGAAAAAGAAATCCGCCAGAATCCGGACGATCACCCCCTGCTCAACACAGGTATCGGTAATGGCGGCATGTTGATTATAGTATTCTTTTAACGGAAGACAGATCATAACCTCATCAACGACATTGTCCTTTAAAAAATCACTGAGATTTTTTGGGTTAATCATCTCGTATCGCTGTTGTATCTTAGGTGCCCCTTTGCTTATCCACTGGGAATCAACAAATCCTATTAATGAGTAGCCGAGATGAGGCTTATTTATTATCGTTTCCGCAAACTGCACGGCACGTTCATTTGTACCCACCAACAGGATCTTCCTCAGATTTCTTCCACTTCTCCTTACCCGGCCGAGAAAGTACCGAAGCAGAAAGCGGCTGAGGATGGTCAGGGCTGTACTCACAGCCCAGAAAACACCAAGAAACAGGGGGGTTATAACAATAACATTAAACATATTGGCAAAAACAAACATTGCCCCGGTTCCGATGGATGTGGCTTTGAGAATCTCAATGACTTCAGACCATCTTGATGACAGCCGCATGGAATAGTAGAGCCCGAGAAAGGTAAAGAGACTTTGCCAGAAGAGCATCAAGCCGAGAAAGAGAACAAAATTCAACACACTGATACGCATGGCCAGGAAACGTTCCAGAGAGGCGGATCCGGACTGCTGCACTATGATCGTGGCTACCCCAAAGGCCAGAACCAGGATCAAAAGGTCTGCCATCTTGAAGCTGTTTAAAAGAATACGTCGACGAAAATTACGCATACTCGCCCCTTTCCTTCACTTAAACTTAAAAAGTACAATTCAACATCAAGAATAAACCATGTATCCTGTCGGAGTTTTGGTCAAACTTCCTCAAGAGCAGAAAAGGAGACCGTGTACATGGATAGATAAGTTATTTCTGGAACTCAATCATCCTGGAAGAAAAGGGCACAGAGAATACATCTGCAGAGATTATTGCCGGCACCCCCTTACGTCCATTGACTTATATAATATACACTCTGAAAATAAAAAGATAGGTGCAAAAAGCAGACCGACGGACTCGGATTATTTTTAATCCGCCGCAGAATTCGTTGCCGCAGAAGGTTTTTTGGCAAGTGGGAACGATGCCTCTATCCGGTGAACAGCCCCTTTACGGCCAAGCACACTGGAGTAAAGATGAAAATTTTCCACCAAAAAAGGACTCGTATCAAGGTGGCTGTGAGCCTCCAGAAATCGTACGATCTTGATGGTTGGAGTATTTTTCAAACGAGCGAGCGTGATATGGGGAGAGAACTTGCGGCCTTCCGGCTCAAGATCCAGGCGAACAAGAAGTGATTCCACGCGATTACGCAGCTTGAGCAGCGGTTCGTTTTCCCGGAGGCCGACCCAGATAACCCTGGGTTTTCCCCGGGGCGGAAAAAAACCAACGCCTGAAAGCTGGAGAGAAAAGCTCTCTCCCTCTATGTGCGCCAGTGCATCCCGTATGTCCAGGAAAAGACCGCCGTCCACTTCACCGATAAAACGCAGGGTCAGGTGTATCTGCTCGGGAGTCACCCAACGCGCTCCGGGCAGGCCGCAACAGAGCAAAGAAAGTCGATCTTGTACAGCCTCCGGAAGATCTATGGCAACAAAGAGGCGCATGGGATGAACCTGGAGTACGATTTATGAATTTGGAATTACAATTTGCCGCCGTTAAATCCAGTCCATGCCTATGTCAACGGCGGGAGCGGAGTGAGTCAATCCGCCTATGGAAATGAAATCAACCCCGGTTTCAGCGATTGCCCGCACGCTCTCAAGCTTGATCCCACCCGAAGCCTCCACCAGTGCTTTCCCGTCGATGCGTTGAACGGCTTCAGCCATGGTTGCAGTATCCATGTTATCCAGCATGATAATCTCCACCCCGCAGGCAAGACATTCCTCTACCTGGGCCGGGGTATCACACTCCACCTCAATTTTTAGAGTATGTGGTATGCGGCGGCGCAGACGATCCACGGCCTTGGTGATGGAGCCGCAGGCGGCGATATGATTATCTTTGAGCATCACCCCGTCACTGAGGCTGTAGCGGTGATTTCGGCCTCCTCCGCAGCGGACTGCATATTTCTCCAGCATCCGCAGGCCCGGCGTTGTCTTGCGGGTATCAACGATTTGTACCGGCAGCCCCTGGACCCGGTCGACAAATGCCCGGGTCAGGGTGGCTATTCCACACAGGCGCTGAATCAGATTAAGAGCGACCCGCTCACCACGCAACAGGGTTCGAACCGGACCCTGGACCGTCAGCAGAACCTCTCCTGTTTTCTTCCGGCCGCCGTCGGCTGCCATCTGCCCGAACTCCAGCCTCCCTCCAAGCAGGCAGAAGACCCGGGCCGCCACCTGCTCCATGCCGCAGGAAACCAGCGGTTCCCGGGCTACCAGCCTGGCCGAAGCCGTCTCCTGATCAAAAACGGCATCGGTGGTGATATCGCCATGCTCCAGGTCCTCTTCAAGGAACCTGTGCAACTGACGGTCAAGAAGGAAACTGTCCATGCTCATTCCTCACACATACCATTCTGCAAAGCATCCTCAACAAGAGGTACAGATTCCGGTTTAGGGTTCATCTCAAAATCACCAGCAGGGGTGAGCCCTACTGCAGTTTTTTCAACCGGGCCACGGACTCTTCGTTCTTGGCAAGCCTGACCTTGAATTCAGTTTCTTTATCCCGTTCCTTCTCCACAACCGCCTCGGGTGCATTATTTAAAAACTTTTCATTACTGAGTTTGCCCTGCACCCGGGCAAGCTCCTTGTCCAGTTTCCGGCGTTCCCGGTCAAGTTTGGCCAGTTCCGCCTCCACATCAATAAGTCCGGACAGCGGCACCACCAGCTCTACATCCTGTATCAAGGCGTGACCGGCGTCATCGGGAACCGTTCCCTGGGCAACAATTTCAAGTTTCTCGGCCCGAACCATTGCACTGATGGAACCGGCAAACGCTTCAAGCAGTTCCCGTTTATCCTTATCCGGCGCTATAACAACCGCAGAGATTTTTGCGGTCGGATGCAGTTCCGCCTCGGTACGGATGGTACGAAGACCTGAAATCACCGCCATAAGAAGTTCCATGGACGCCTCGGCCTCATCATTCTGCCAGGCCGGGTTCTCTTCCGGGAAGGATTCCAGCATAATGGTCCTGCGCTCGCCGGGCAATTGACTCCAGATCTCCTCAGTCACAAATGGGGTCACCGGATGCTGCAGTTTTAAAATGTTTTCCAGCACGCAGAGCAGTACGCCGCGGGCATTTTTCCGGGCAGTTTCGTCATCGCCGTACAGGTCGGCCTTGATCCACTCCACGTACCAGTCACAAAAGGCATGCCAGGTAAACTGGTACAGGTTGGATGCAATCTCGTTAAAGTTGTAGCCGTCAAGGGCCGCCCG
>VAPM010253843.1_pt1 | contig 13983 bp, 10 predicted proteins | sample 3395091 | NCBI WGS metagenome assembly VAPM01 (sample SAMN08290445, study PRJNA428436) | hydrothermal vent metagenome | isolation source: Deep-sea hydrothermal vent chimney 3 | place: Pacific Ocean: Juan De Fuca Ridge | reverse complement strand
TTACCGACAGGTATCTTCTATGCTCAGGGCGTAAAGGCAAACGTCATATTCTTTGATGCAAAACCTGCATCAAAAACGGCATGGACTAAAAAACTTTGGATCTATGACTTTCGTACTAATGTTCACATGACATTGAAAACTAAGCGTTTAGTTAAAAGTGATTTCGATGAGTTTGCAGAACTCTATAAGGCTGATGACAGAAGTAAACGTCGAGAGTCTAAAAAGAATGAACGTTGGAAGTCATTTAAATATGATGAAATTATTGCAAGAGATAAAACAAACTTAGATATTTTCTGGCTAAAGGATGATTCACTAGAAGATACTGAAAACTTACCTGCACCAGAAATTTTAGCACAAGAAATTGTTGAACAACTTGAAGCAGCGTTAGGAGAATTCAGAAGTGTGGAAGAAGTATTAGCAGGTAATGGTGTTGAGTAAAAATACGACAGTTGATGAAGTTGGTTATATTCTTATCGATTCTCCGATTACGCCATATTCTTCAGAAGAAGATGTTCTGTAATATTCAAGGCTATGATGGTGTGTATGTATTACATGATGGAGATGAGCTGATTATATATACTGAAGATCGATGTGCAATTATTTGGAAAGGGATTGTACATCTTGAATATGAACGTTGACGGACAACTTACCCAGCTAACCCTGAATGTGGTCAGCAAATGATTTTTTATCGATGGGTGCATGGCTTTCAAGTAGGGTTGCAACCTGATGTCTGGGCTCAATGGTTTTTTAGTGAGCTACCGGCAAATCTAATAAGAAATAATTAACACGACAGATGCGATAATTCATTCGCTCTTGCTAATTAAGTATTATGCCACTCTAATAAAATAATGTTTACCTCACTTTCTGGTAAAAACTCTTGTTCTAACCTACCTTTATTTGATGAGGATAGAGTGGTGTAAAATAATTGTTCTTCATCGGTTAATTCTGAAGGCGGCAGCTCATCAGCTATTTGAGGTTCAGTTACTGCAAATTTTTCAGAATACTTATCATAAGTAACTTGATTCATTAATATTGCTGTTAGATGCGGTTGTTTAGATCTGGCATTCGCTAATATCGTTAAACCCCAAGTATCCATATCTCCCCAGTAGGCAAGTATTTTATTTTTAAACCAAGTTGCCTTTAACCAGGAAAGGTTAAGCCCAGCACCTAAAATGGCAATAGTATTGGACAACTTTGGGAGTTGATGCAGGCATTGCTCATTTTCAATAATTATGATGTGAGAAGCTGGTAATTCATTTTTTTCTAATTCACTTGATCTGATCCGTAATTGCTCAAAAGGTAGTAATTGGTCATCAAGTGGAACGATGAGCAGCCAATGATCACTTTCATCTGCAGCATCCAAAAACTGTTCCAAGCCTATATCACTTACGACATTATCAAACTTTATATCTAGGAGTTGTGTGATTAAATTTCGATTACGTTCGAAGAATTTACTATCACAATTTTCTACGGATAGTGCTCTCAGAGGTTTGCCTTGCGCACAGTTTGGCTTAAGATTAAGGCTAACATGTGTTGCTTTAATAACTTCATCAATGGGTTTTGATAAAATTAGATTACGTTTTCTGATAATTAAGTGGTGAAAAATTGAATCAACTTCAGAAATAATATTCTCCAACACTTTAAATTCCTGTGTAGCACTTACATTTTTAGTTGCTGATATCCAATCACTGGGGCTGCTAATAAGCCAATATCTGGGTAATTCAATAGAGTCAGATGACGCGTTATATTTTTTTTCTTCCCATATAACTTGTCCAGAGTCGACTTTTCTCCATAGCGCGATGTGCTCTCTAATAGCAGCAGGCTGGCTTATAAATTGCTGAGCAGTAGGGAAACCTATAGTTAATTGCACTGGCCAGGCATCGGCAGATAAAAGTCGTGTTACACGTAGTTCAGCATTTTGCCATTGCTTGGTTAGGCGTGTGCTTAAATCACTCGGTGATTTCATTTGTCATTTTTTCAAGTTGAGTAGTTGCCTGCGTTTGTAATTCTTCCCAGCTCAAAGAAGTCATGCTCGATATTTTATCACGGCGATGAATTAGGATAGCCGAGCGGGTATGATCGCGTAATAATCTAATTTCTTTATTTGGTGTGATAAACAGTGGATGTAAACCAAACTCTCGTAATGCGGAAATAATCCTTGCGGCAACAGCGCGAGAACTTTTTGAAAAAGCTTCATCGAGTATGATGGTGCTAAACAATGGTTTGCTTAATCCTGTTGGGCATAGTGCGTAACTGAGTGATGCGGTCAATATGTAACTGGCTATTATTTCCTTTTCACCACCACTGCCACCTTGTGATCCAGTACGGGTTTCAATTATTTTACCGTCAGTTTTATTAATTACAGAGACATAAAACTGTAATCGGTAACGAGGATCTAGTAATGCTTTGGCACTGAGGTTTTTCTTGCGATCTACTGCATCACGTAATAGATTAATAACATCATATAATGCGCGATAATGTGACTCACCATTGTCTTCTTTTAGTGCAGCAGTACGTAAGACGCGTTGCGCTTTTTGCAGAGATTTTAAACTATCATGAGTGATACGTCGTGGATCTAGTCGTAAGTAATGACCAGGTTGATATTCAACTTTTCGCATGGTTTGATTGAGCTCTTCTATACGCTCTTCAATCATACTAACTTCATTTTCAATGTTACTCAGTAATTGTGTTACGCCTTGGTCAGATGATTGATTAAGATAAGCTAAAAATCGACTTTGTTTTTCAGGTAGCGCTTCTTCGTTAAGGACTTTTAATTGTGACAGATAAGCGGGGATATCATTCATATCTGTATCTGCTTCAGATAATGCACCTGTATCAATATTTTTGGCTCTTTCCATTAATTTACCAAGTTTAGTTTCAATATCGCTTACTTTATCTTTAAGATGATTAATTTTATTTTGTAGAACTTCTGCTTGTTCTCGTTCTATATCTGCTAGATTGTTAATGTCTTGTTCAGTTGGTTTATGAAAATAGTTATCTGCCAATATATTTTGTTCACTATCAAGTCCATCTCCAATCCGTTGAAAAGCACTTTCTTTGTATTGTTTTGCTTCCTTTAATTCTTTTTCGCAGAGTGCAATTTTAACCTTATTATCAGTTACCTTATCTTCACAATCTGACAGATCTTTTTTAGCTTTTTCCCAATTGGTTTGTGCTTTAGCTGTATCAGATTCAGGATCGAGTAAAGAGGTTAGATTTAACTCAAATGTTTGTAGTTGTTTTTCTGCAGAAGTAATATCTATATCACTAAATTGCAAAGTGCAGAGCTGTTCTAGCAGTATTATATTTTGCTGTATTTGTGTGCAAACCTGTTTGGCTTTTTCATGGGTACTTTCAATTGTAGTAAGATCAGATTTAGCTTCGCTTAGATCTACACCTAAACTATTTAAGCGATCTTTATTATCAAATCCTGTCATCCAGCCTTGTTCTAGTGGTTTCTGATCCTGCTTTTCACTAAAACCTTTATTCCCAAACATTAATCCTTGTTGTGTCATGGCATGAGTTTCACTTCCAAGTGATTTAGGATTATCAACACAATGACGATCAATGTTTGCTAACAAATTTTTAAGTGCTTCTCGGTGACTGTGAGTCTTAAAGTTAAGTTTCCGTGTAAAACCATTTTGAAGAAAGGAAGGGGAACGTTCTGGTTGTGTTGCATTTAATAATCGTACGTGTAAACGATTGTTGCGATTGTTGACCCAATCTAATGCTGATGAGTAATTTTGTGGGGGTACTAATAAGCGTAATCGATGACTTCCAATTGCACGCTCGATTGCGCCACGCCAATTAGATTGTTCTGTTTTTACTTGTACCAGTTCGGCAACGAAGGGTAACTCTTGAGCATCTATATTAAGTGACTGAGCCAACTCGTACCTAAAAGACTGAAAGCGACTAGGTATATTTGAGCCAGGTGATCTTGTAATATTTTCAATTTCATCTTCCAGCTCATTTACTATTTCTCGTTGTCGCTGTAGCTTTGCTCCATGATCCCAGGCTAGTTGCTCTTTCTCTTCATATTTTGATTGTTGTTCTTCTTTTAATTGCGCTGCTTGTTGTTGATTTTTGGCAAGTGATGAGGCCGTGAGTTGCTCATCCAATTTTAGACTAGTTGTTAGTTGGTGATAATCCGCAGCATGGAGTTTACAGGTGCTAACAATGATTTTCTGTTGTTTTATTTGCTCATGCAATTGTTCAATAGAAGCACCACCAAGATTTAAATAAATTTCATGGCATTGTTCGGTTTGCTTTTGTGCAAGCGCAACTTCATTATTTAGTGATGAGGCTACTTGTTCATGTTGCTCAACTTCCTGTGCAGCCTTTTTTTCCTGAGCTTGCCATAATTGATAAGCATGAGTAGCAAACCATTTTGGTAAACTCAATAATAAGCTTCTATTTTCATCTAATGCTTTACTATTATTTAAAAACTGATTGTGCTCTATTTTAATAGGATCCAGTGATTGTTTTTGTTTTCGAGCAGTTTCTAGTTCGGCATGAATACTTGCAAGATCATCAAATTCTGCTGTTACTTCAGTGGCACGTTTAAATGCTGAATGATCATCCAATACTAGTTCCCTGAATAATTCATCAATACTATTTAATTGCTTTAAACCTGCGGCTCTATTTAGTAAGGTAAAAGCATTGTCATTGACTTCAAAATATCGACGAAGCTGAGCTAAATAAGCTTTTTTGGATTCATAAACTTTAATACTATCTTCATTCTGGCCTAACTGTTTGAGAGCACGCTTTCCACCATCTTGTAATGCTTGCAGAAAATCCATAAGCTTGTAATGAGTATTGATAGAGAAAAACCAGACACGTTTTAAATCTGCAGATGCTGAGCTACTGCCGTCTATCCATAGAACTGCTGTTATATTGACTGTGTCTTTACCATTATTGAAATATGCAGAAATCCCTGTAATTGTTTTTCCTGGTCTTAAAATATGATCGTTATTCTCACTTTCATTTCCTGCGCCTGTAACGCCACGAACATATGATATTAAATCTCTGTCACTTTCGTGGCCGCCAGTTGAAGCAAGATTATATTTTGGGCTTTGTGATATAAGTGTCATTACAGCATCTACCAGCGTGGTTTTTCCGCTGCCGGTCTGACCAATAACTGCAGTACCATAGGGATCGATCTCAGCTTGGTGCGGGCCTGAAAATGGCCCCCAGTTGTATAACTCAAGTTCAATTAAGCGATAAGCAGGATCTTCGAGTAGTTTTGTTATATTAAGTTGCGACTCAATATTCATTCTTTAGGCTCTTCTGATGATTGATTTGCTTTTCGTTTAATCGCTTCTATAAGGTTTTTTAGATTTTCAGGATTTGCAACGTGTGCGATAAGTGGACGAATCATAACTTGTTCATGTTCATTGACATCTGTAACAACGCCATAGTTTTTTAATTGTTCCAGTAAGTTACGTAAACGTTTATCTGCGCGCATCTCACTTCCTAGTTCTCCCAGATATGCATTGAGTTCAGGTAATAGTTCATCGAGGTGAATTACTGCATTATTATCACCAATGCCTGCTTCGAGTTCATGTGCCACAAAATGTTTTCGCAATATCGCAACCAACAATGATTGCTCTAGATTTAATCGTTGCCGTCTTACTAACGGATGTGACCATTGCTCGTCATCTTCTTCATTGTCGATAATGTTAGCGACAACCACAAATGCTAATCCACGGATATCATCTATTTTTAAAGTTAAATCCAATGGTTCGAGAATTTCGTTAACCTTAGATTGGTTTGTTACTGCTGTTTGAAAAAGTTGTTGTTTAGTTGATGATTCGAGTAAGCCATGTTTTAAAAGTTGTTGGCTAACTTCTTTTATCTGGTTTAGTGTGTGATGATGAGGTGTTTTTTTAGTTTCTGTATTTTCTTCAGTGTGAACAATATCAGTGGTATGTAATTCTTCGACTGTTTGTTCTTTCTTATTAACAGAAGTTAGTTGATCAAATATGCTATCCACAATTACCCCTCCATTTCTAAATCGTTAGTAGCACTAGCTGATAATTCAACAATAGGAACAGTGAAGCGCATGGGTTGTTCTTTATTTTTTATATCAACAAATTCTGTTTCATTATGTATAGGGACATCTGCCTGTAAAGCCATATCTAACCATAATACAATAGACTCCAAGTCGTGTAAGGGAGACAGATGCTTTGCTATCTCTGCAATTCCCATTGTACGGTGCTGAGCTTGTAACAATGCTTTGGTATCTTCAATCAAACGTATCCGATCTAATTCATCAAATGCAGCCCAAAACTCATCATCCATATTTTCCAAGTCAGCTGCGTTTTGTGAAAAATCTAATTGGTGCGCTTCATCTTCATCAAGTGATTTAAACCGTATGCGTTCAATTAGGGGTAACCCAGAATTTGTTATTGCAATGGGAGGGAGTGAGCTCGCACTACGCCTGACAGCTTGGGTTGACCAATCAACATCCAGAGCATATTGAAAAAATTCATTAAGTAATTCACCAACGCGATGATGCTCGGCAGCAAGTCCAGACTTAAGAAAGCTTTTTACATCACGTTCACTTCGAGCTCTTGCACGAATAACTGATTCAGATTCACCAATCAGTCGCATTGAGAGCATACGAAGTTCGGTTAGCTTTTCTTTATGTAAGGCTTCTTTTGCACTGGGGTGTCTTACAATGTTACGTAAACGATGCTTCATGTTATCCAACTCTACAGTCTGGCTTAGTTGTTGCTGAAAACCATGGAATACCTTTCCTTCATCAGTTTCTAATAACGCATCGTGACTATCTAATAATTTATCGACAATTTCACCCCGGTGATTTTGTTCATTAATAATAGTTTGCCTAAGATGTTGATCGGCTTGACGGAATGAATCTTCAACACGTCGAAAATCGACATGTAAACTTGTTGCAAGATTATAAATTTCTCGGATAGCTTCTTTTGCTTCATTTTTTGTTAATACGGGTACATTGCCGCTTTTTGCTCTTTCGAGTTCATGCTCTAGTGCTGAGATTTTTCTTTTTAAATGAGCAACACGACTTTTAGGGTCTGGATTAAGATTTGTATCTAGGTTTTCAATCTCCCGTTGCACAACTGAAAGGCGAGAAGCAGTTGAGGTCATTATGCGGTTATCTAAATCGTCAACAAAACGCAGAGCTGATTCAAGCGCATCTGTTGCCAATATTTTCCCATCTCGTTCTACAATCAGCTTCTTTTTAACCCAATTGCGTAATTCTTTTTTAGCTTCTAGCGTAGGATTATCACTTTTTAACTCGAGATTTCCTGCTTCATGTTGTTCACGTAATACTTCGGAAAGTTCTAACAATGCAGATTCAAACTCAATCCCATCTCGACTTTCACTAAAAAGTGATTGTAAACAACTTAGCACAGCTGGACCTGTAGTGGATGCAAGTAGCAACCATGCAGGATGCTGTTGTCGAGCTTTTATATAGGCTTGTGTACGATATTTGTCTTGGTCTTCCATTACTCTACTATAATCAAGGTTTTAAGTATTTGATATTAATAAACTCCAGTTATTGAAGCAATTTTAACAGTTACAATAACACAAGCACTGGAAAAGTATACGCAAATAACGTATACTTATTTCGATGAAACTGGTCTCTTTGAAACACCTCTATTTACACGATTATTACCGGAATATTTAGACGATCAGGAATATAGGGCTCTACAGTTAGCCTTACTGGAAAACCCTCAGATGGGCGATCTAATGCCGGGTACAGGTGGTTTTCGTAAGGTTCGATGGAAAGATCCTAAACGAGGTAAAGGCAAAAGAGGTGGCCTCAGAGTGATTTATTAACACCTGACTGCTGACCACCAGATATGTTTTTCACGCTTTATGATAAAGACGAAGCGACAGATTTAACCTCTGATGAAAAGAAACAATTGAAACAGGCTATCAAAAGGAACAGGCAGCCAGGAGAAAAAACGATGACTAAGAAACGTAAATTATTTGATGAATTAATGGGTGGCATTGAGTCAATGCAACAACAGCGTGAAGGTAAAATTACCTTACGTACTCATGAAGTTGAAGATCTTCCACCATTAGAAATTGATGCTGAGATGATTCGCGATACCCGCGAACACTTACATGTATCACGTGCTGTTTTTGCGCGTCGTATTCGTGTTTCTACCCGTACACTTGAAAACTGGGAGCAGGGTAGAGCTAAACCAAATGCTCAAGCTGCTGCTTTGATTATGATGGTACGTAAATTTCCAGATACACTTGAGAAGCTTTTATCACTTAACAACAACCATGAAGCTGCATAAATATTGTGACCAAATTGTGTCTTTCTCAAGGGGAATTAAGGGGATCTAAGAGTCATCATTAAGAACACCGTAAACTTAAGTTGTTGATTTTATTACTCATGCGTCCCCTATGATCCCCTAAAATAACCACCGTGCCAGTTCGATTCCGGCCCTGGCACCATTTTTTTATGGACGTGGCTCCACTTCCATTCTGGTATTTAATCAATCATATCTTGTTATTGCGAGCGTTAGCGAAGCAATCTGTTTTTGCCTCTATACGTTGGTGTTAATGCATGACAGTTAGGGCAGAGTGAACGCCAATTTTCTATTAACAGCCTTTTTTAACTTGAACGATTGAATAGGCATTTCATTGTTTAAATATTTTGCTTGCCTAAATTTATGGTTATAACTTAATCCTTATTTACCCTGGCTACACTATAATATAAATCATGAATCTTTTTGGCATTAATTTCTGCCGTGTAATTTTTCAATAGATTCTTAAATGCTTTGTCAGCTTTAGATTTAAACGGAACGGGGTTTTTTATATATTGTTGTGCCGCATCAACATAAGGCTTTAAATTTTGGTTCTTAATTAATGTTCCATACTCACCTTCATTCAAAATATTAGGTATTCCTCCTACAGCATGTGAAACTATAGGGATTTTAAGCGTCATGGCTTCAAGAAGAATCATAGGCAGACCTTCATGGTCGGACGTCATGTATAGTAGATTCATTTTAGATAAATATGCTGGTAGATCTTTTTTAAAACCGATCATGAATACGTTAGCCTTAAGGCCGTTATTTTTTATTGTATTAAAACATTCATTTTTTAAAGGGCCATCGCCAATAATGTAAAAATCATACTTGCCTGAGTTTTCGGTAAGTAGATTTTTTGCAATATCAATAAAAATATCGGGGCGTTTAACCGGAGATAGTCGGCCTATGAATGCAATTTTTATATTACTTTCAGAACCAGGAAGATTTGTGTTGTTTGCGGCAAACTGTTTAACCAGTGAAATATCAATTCCATTTTCAATGATAGAAAGTCGAGAGGTTGGGAACTTTTTAGATAATTTGTTTTTTAGCTCAGAAGAAACTACAATAATTTTAGACTGAATAAATCTCCCACAAAACCAGTCTAATAGATGAATCAAGGTTTTATTAACCTGCCAGAATTTAGGGGGGTGCTCATTTGCACCATGGACAGTTCGTATTGAATGGGACTTAGGAATAAATAAACCAGCGAAACTACCCAAGATATTTTCTTTTTGTCGGTGTGTATGAATAATATCAGGAGTAATAACTTTTAAAGCCTGTGTTAAGTGGAAAAATATTTGTATACTATTTAATTGGGATTCATCCAATACAATTGTTTTTATATTATTCTCGATTAGTTTTTCCGATAATAGGCCGGGATTTAATAATATTACATTTATCTCAATATGTTCAATTTTTTGCAGCCCTAAAACGAGGTTTAATAACTGGACTTCTGCTCCTGCCCATAAATCACCAGATGCTAAGTGAACGATTTTAAGAGATTTATTGCGCATTAAATTTTTTGACCTTAGTATTCCGTTTATTATTGGTATCGTTTATTTGTGAGTTGTTAGAAGTTTCATAATTTATAGTGATATTGTATAAAGCAACGGTGAATGCCAGATTTATCCAGAAGTAAGGATAATAAAGCACAGTTATAAAGAAGCCACTTACTAGTGACCCGATAAGAGCTGCATCTAAACCAAAAGCCATATTGCATTGAAACTGGTTATTTTTTTTACGTGCTGCAGCACGAGTTTTGTAATTTAGAACAAAACAATAAATAATCATTATTATAAAGAGTAATAGTCCTGTGTACCCCAGTTCACTACCAGCTTGAAGAAAAATATTATGTTGTAACTCTCTAAAATTTCTTCCTGTCGTATCGTGTAGGCTAAAATAGCTTAGCCAATTATTGTAGCCAATGCCAAGTAACGGGTGATCATTCATTAGGTCAATAGCTGCTTTCCAGTACTCTAATCTAGTATTAGAAGTTCGGTCTTCCCCCATAGAGGAAAATCTTCCTTCCATTTCAGGTGAAATAAAGGTCATTACGAGCAGTGATATAATAGTAATTGAGACTAAGGCTTTAATTTTATATTTACTGCATGCAAGCATATATAAAATAGATGCACCTAGTCCAATGAGAGCCCCCCTTGATGAAGTGGCAATTATTGAACCAATAGCAGTAACTGGAATAATATAGAGTATTAATTTTCTCTTTAAGTCCCAATATTCCTTAAGTGAAATTATAAAATAAATTATCAGTGGGGTAAAAACACACATTTCAATCCCAAATTCTCCAGAATTACGGAACCAGCCTGGGGCTCCACCAACTCCCCAGTCTCGATAACCAAAACCAATTCTTGCCCAGGAAAGGAACCCATGTTGCGACATTTTAAAATTGACTAAAATAAAAAGTAGAAAGAATATGAAAAATCTCTTTTCGGTTGTAACAGTATTAATTATTAAAAAGTATATTAGATACCAGGAAAAAAAGAGCATAAACCCATCGAACGCTATGCCAGGATTATACGAAAATACAGAGGAAATGATAATAATCACGAAAAATAATGTAATTAATACATTGCTTGTATTTTTTACCCATATTTTACCTGGGTCAGTAATATAAAAATATAGAGTTCCCAGAATACTAATCTGTGCATAAGGTAAAATATCAATAACTGGGTATATAGATTGAGGTCTGACATACTCAATAAATAGATAGATGCAAATAAACTTGAAAGAAATATGAGTATTTTTAAATTCATTCCAAATTGTTTTGAAATTTAATTTATATAAATTTTCCATCAATTATTTACTCTTACTGATGTTTTAACAATACTCATGCTCAATAGCGCCATTTTTTTATATTAAGAATAAGGTTTTTACTGCCTGTGCGTGTTTTTTCCCAGACTTCTTTTTTCTGATTTTCAGTAAGAATGGGCAGTAAAAAGAATACTGTACAGAATATAATAATTATTACTATACGCCAGAGTATGGATTCTACTATATCGTTAGGAACAAATAGTGATAGGGTGTAAAATAGAATTGCGAGAGTGAATATTAAACTTACTTTAAACCAAGGGAGTTCCATATTATAGAATTGAGCACTCTTCCTGTTAGTCCAATAAAATCTTATGGCGAAACCAATAACGGTTGACCAAGCTGCCCCATGCATTCCATATTTAGGTATAAGAGTGAAATAGGCTATTGTTATTCCAATTACCCCTAACAATTCAGCATATGCTATGTGCATTGTTTTATGTGATATAAGAATTCCAAAATTACAAAAACGAGTCCAAGCTTGAAAAATATAAGCAACAATAATGATTGGTACTATTTCATATGCACTAAGAAATGCAGTATCAGCCATAATTTGTAGTAAATCTTTTGTAAAAATTGATATACATAAACCGACAAAAATTAGTATAGAACTAGTGTATATAAAGACTTTTTGGTAAATAAATTTTGCATTAGGTTTTTTGTAAACAGTATACTTTTCTGCATCCCACATTTTTTGAAATGGATCCCAAGTAAGAATGAGAAAAATAAAGCCAAATTTATAACCTAATGCGTATATACCAACTTGTGATAAATCGGTAAAGATATTGAGGATATATCGATCCCCGAATGTCATATAAAAGGAGCCAAGTGTTGCTAGTTTTAGTGGAAGGCTAAATGTGAATAATTTCTTGCATGTTATTTTTGAAACTTTTAGGCCTGTTATAGCCACGGAGTAGCCTGTTAATGCAATTGCTATTATAATACCCGAAATGACGGCACTATATATAACGCCTTCAACATGCATTTCCAGCATAACTACAAGGTAAATATTCAGAGATAGCTGTATAATTAGTTTTGTACTGCTAAAGATAAAAAACAACCATGGTTTTTGTTGGGCTCGTATATGAACAAGAGGAATTTCCATAAAAGGTTCTAGAAATAAAGTAATTGCAAAAAGTGTAATAAAATTTTGGAAATTACTGTCAGAAAAAATGGCAACAGCAAGTGGCTCTGATAAACTTACTATTACAATTGTTCCAATGCCACTTAAAACAATACTTAACAAAAGGGCTGAAGCTATAATATCCTTTTTTTCATTTTCTGAAGAGGCTGTGCAATAGAAACGAAAAACAGCTTGTCCAATTCTGGCTCCAAATATGATTGATGCAAAATCAAGTAGCATGGATAACAGTTCTACGACACCGTAATCTTCCGGAGTGAGATACCGTGTATATATAGGAAGCATAATTAAGCTAACACTGCGCCTAAGAATATCCCCGAACATGTAAATAGATGTGTGGCTAACGATTGAATTTTTGGGTGTGTTCATAGAATTTAGTATTTTCAGAGCCTGGTTTAGGGTTAGTTTACAGCAATCATTGATTGTAGAATATTATGACTTAAGATGCATGTTTACATTTTGATTGCCTTAGACCGCATTATATGATTAGCCCTGAACACTGTTGTGTGTATTATTAAAGCTACCGCCAGAATGATGGTGTTTTGCAATATTAGAAATTTATGTTTCGGTACAAATTTTAGTATTTGAGTGTAGATCATATTACAATGCCCTCCAGTAGGGCTATCACAGTGCAATAGTATGAATTTACTTTGTGTAATTAATGAACAAACTTAAATTAAGATATACATAGGTATTTGAATGTTATTATATTATTACTCTGGCTTTGATAAAGTTAGTAATTTCGGGGATGAGTTAAACCCATATATTTGGGAGAAATATTTACCAGGGATTCTGGATCAGAATGATGATGAAATTTTCGTTGGTATCGGGACTTTGTTAAATGATAGAATTCCAGGTACAAAAAAAATTATTATTATGGGTTCTGGTGTAGGTTATGGAAAACTGCCTGGTAAATCAATTACAGAAAACTGGGAAATTTTCTGCTTAAGAGGTCAGTTATCTGCGGATAAACTTTGTGTTTCAAGTAAATTAGTGGCTAGTGACCCTGCAATATTAGTACATAACTTGTTTAAGGAAGACATACCAAAGAAATACAAATACGCATATATGCCACATTGGATGAATATGGGGAGTGGCTGGAAAGATGTTTGTGATAACTTAGATTTTAAGCTGCTAGATCCACTTGATTCTATTGAAAATATAATTAAAGGTATTAAAGAATCAGAAGTTGTGATTACTGAAGCTATGCATGGTGCAATTGTGTCTGATGCTTTAAGAACGCCATGGATTGCTGTTCATTCTTCTTTTGGAGACCATCTGCCTTTTAAATGGCAAGATTGGTGTTCTTCATTGAAGTTAGATTATGAATCGGAAAACATTGCCAGAGTGTGGCACCCAGAAGACATAAAAACTATTTCTACGACAAAGAAATTTGTAAAAACCATTATGAAGCCAATTAGACAAAGGTTAATCGAAAAAAGTCTTATGAAAATTGCAAGTAATACAAAGCCTGTATTAAGCCAAAATAGTAATTTTAATGACGCTATCGAGAAAGTTGAAGAATCAATTGAGAAATTTAAAAAAAAATACAATACTAATATTTAATATTAGATTAGAAAGGTTGTTTGTAACCCCCCATTAATAACCGAAGCCTCCAGGAAATGGACGATGCCAATCCGAAATTGGAAATCAGCCCTCAATCGTTTTATGATTGAGTTTGAAGATCGTTTAAGCGATTATGCTTAAACG
>VAPM010240128.1_pt1 | contig 13985 bp, 17 predicted proteins | sample 3395091 | NCBI WGS metagenome assembly VAPM01 (sample SAMN08290445, study PRJNA428436) | hydrothermal vent metagenome | isolation source: Deep-sea hydrothermal vent chimney 3 | place: Pacific Ocean: Juan De Fuca Ridge | reverse complement strand
GCTCTAGGTTGGTGGTTTGTATTTCCGCCATACTGTCGCGATCCACTAACATAAAAGAAACAAGACTCGGTAATTTATTCATTTTTTAATCCTCTGCGTTGCTTGAGTACTGACCATATATCAGGGGCTGCCCTACGTCAACCCCTGATTTGATCACCCTCCTATTTTAACGACGAAATCAATCGATACTACGTTTGTCTCAAATCCGTACAACGTGTCATTAGGGTCTGGGATGCTACTGATGTGGGCTGCATTGATGTCGACTGACCATCCGTCACGAGATATTACAGACGTGTTTGCTCTGATTACCCCGACAGGATTGGCGTACACACTCTCGTTGTCGACAAACCCGATTCCTGTCGACAGGTACACCCCGTTTGTGTAACCTGACAACGCAAATACAACAGCTAGTATTTCATTCATTTCTGGTCAATCTCACGCTGGCGGACTCCTGCCTCAAAGTACCAATCTGCTATTGATTGATAACTCTCCAGTTTAATTTCTTTTTTAATCATATTATTACCCTCTGTTTTACATGATAGCGTGTTCAAATTCGCTGTCGTAAGCATTCCAAGCCTCCGATTCCGTTTCATGATCACAATTTAATGTTACGCTATTATAAACAATGACCCATTTACCGTTCATTAGTTGGTGACTATGAGCGCCACTGACCGACCCCACTTCATCACCCATGTCATTATCCTCTCAAAGGCATTACTAATTTTTCAGATTCATGGATATAATACTCAAAATTAATATCATCGCGGTTTGCAGTATCGATATTGTTGCACGGAGTGACTAACCAACCAGAATTAATACTCGTTTCTCGAATTTCATATTTGCTACGATTTTTAGTATTAATGCGAGCATCCCAGCGTAGCCCGTTGGTGTCAAGGTCGTCAAAATGACTGTGGTTCGTAGGGCGGTTTAACTCCTCAATTACACTGTTGTAATACGTGTCAGTCAGTTTGTTTGCGCGTTTCCACACTCCAACTTTCACACCGTTGGCTGGTGGGCTTATTTTAGTTAACGTACCGCCAGAACACGAAACATAGTACCGAGTGATACGCTGTAAACCGATAACACCGAACCCTTTGTGTTGATCTAACTCCAGTCGGTCGGAATTACCCACTTTCGTACGTAGCATAAAATCGTAAATATCATCGTGATTCGTTATAAAGTCGCGGATACATCGGCCGTGCAGCAATGCAGCCTCAGCAGCTTTCGGAACAACAAGCGCACTGTGATTTTTATGCCATAGAACTTCTTGAGTGTCGCAATTCTCCAACGGGGTTTCGTGAGCATACACACCTTTGCGTTTCACACCACCGCCTTCATACTCACCAATATAATTGTTAACATCGCGGATAAACATTCGATTATAAATTACAGATTCTAATTCTAAGCAAGTGTATTTCTCCCACCACGCGCAAATCGAATTCATTCGTTTAACGCTTGTACGAGGACACTTAACTGTCATACCGTCAGTGTTAACCTGTATTATTTGCAAATCGGGGATATCGTTTAGATACTGAGCGAGCAAACACAGTAGTAGTTGACCGTTTATTGTAATCGCCATAGTGTACTGAGGATCGTATAATGGGCTGTATTTATTATTACTATCACCGTACGCACCGTTTCGCGAAAGTTTTATTGACAAATTCAAAGGTGTCCCTTTTTTGTACTGTTTTCGCTCCTGCTTGAGTGATTCGTTAACCACACAAAACTGACCGCTTAAATGACTAGGGTACATCTTGTTTGCACCGCCAACTTCAGGGTAATAACCGCCAACATCCCAATCGACAATGACATAATCATCATCAGAGCAGATAATAGACGATTCAACAGACGCGTGGATGCCACCTGATCCAAATTTATACTTTAAACCATCCACATTCGCAGTTAGGTCTTTAAAGATGCCTTTTATGTTAAGGTACTCATCGTCAAAGTTTATAATTGTTTGGCGCATCAGCCAATCTTTTACACGCTGGAATTCAGGCTCTTTAAAATTAATGTACGGGAATATGATATCCGACAATACTATTTGATGGCGAATTGTTTGGCGGAGTTTCTTACGCCCGTTTACCTTAACGTAGCGACCCCCTTCCATGGTGTAACAAGAACCTGGTTCGTTTTCCTCTAACGCTGCTACGAATAGGTCGGTACCTATTTTCTTATCACTGTGATTCAGAAAGTTGCGATTGTGCTTAGTACTCAAATGTTCGCGAAATTCGATCATAGGTAGTGATTGAAAATAAAACAACTCTGTTGCGTCAACATCATGCCAGTTATATTCGATCAACTGTCGCGATTCGGAGTAATTCAATATACTACCCGGTTTAAAAGGTAAATCTTCGACACTATCCATCCTCATGTTAAACTCCAACATTTTCAAGGAAGTTCTTCGTGATTTATTGTCGAAATGATGGATTTTGAATAAGTCGATTTGATGAATATGAACGTCAGAACCCCATACAACGTTGTCGAATCTATTACTCCACGGTGTTGATATAATACGTGATGATTCAGTGTATATATCCTCGTACATCAATTCCTCATTGTAATTTTCGATTATGAAATGCAGCAACGGATAATCATACCCGACGTTGTAATACCCTATCAACCGACACGATGTGGTTTTCAAAGCGTGTAAGAATTCGATAAGCGGTACGACATCGTTTTGCCACTCGCTAATTTCAAAAAATGTACGGACTCCAGTGTTGACGTGTCTAAACGCGGCTGTAAATATATTAGGGTAGCACTCAATATCGTAAACCCAGTCGGAGGGGTTAAACGGTATGAACGAGCTAAACGCTTCCGACGCCCCACACGAAGGGCACACATTAGAGTGGGCTGTATAGAACGACCCACACCCGCTAGTGATATCGCACTGCCTACGACCTCTAGTGTGATCGTGAGATGTCATTACACCTCCACCTTTTTGAAAAAATACATCATGCTTACACCTTCAATAACGAGGCGTTCGCCGTAATGCGAACGCCTTTATTTAGTTACGCGCGAACGCAATTCGCAATTTGATCGTCGGTCCAACCTTGTGATTTCAGCGCAGACGATAGGTGGGTTATACCATTTATCACCACGCTGAAATCAGGTGCATGTGTTACCGTCGCCCCTGGAGGATGAGGTGCTGATGTACCTGGGGTGAGAAAATCAGGTGCAGGTGTTACCGTCGCCCCTGGAGGATGAGGTGCAGGTGTAGGTGCAGGTGTAGGTGCAGGTGTAGGTGTAGGTGCAGGTGTAGGTGTAGGTACAGGTGTAGGTGCAGGTGTAGGTGCAGGTGTAGGTACATTGCTGTCAACCAGAGCGTTTGCAGGTAGGACACCCTGTACGACACCGAATGATGCGGCGGCATCGGGTGCGTTTTCGCTGATGATGGCCTGCCCCGGCTGATACAACTCGAACAGAGACGGGTTGATATACACTCCCGGTGATTGTGAAGGCGAATTTCCGCGAACACTGACGACTAACCGGATGTAGTCACCGCGTTTAATCTCCTCTTTTTGAGTAATCTGGTCGGTCATTGGATTATATTTACCGACATGAAAACACGAAAACGGGAAACCGTTTGAACAATTCATTATCCAGTGACCGGGCCATCCCTCACGTTGGTTCGGGATTTTACCGCTCTTATTCGGTATGTTCGAATCACCGTCAATAATTTTCCAGGCGAACGCCAATTGAAGGTGTTCACCGGCAGGCCATCCAGCGACGCCTTCCGCTACAATCTGTTGACCCCAGATTGTCTGCTTCCAGTCGGTCTCAACCCCTTTAGGTATGGCAATCGCTACAAAAAAATCCAACATAGGGGATCCGTCTCTCATAGTCTTCTGTATTTTAGTTTTATCATCAATGACCGGTCTACCAATCATTGGGTGACCCATAACTAATCGACCGACTTCGGTTGTAATTTCAGTACTCATATTTTAGATCCTGTGTTTGTGGTTATTAAGTAAATTCGCGCCGCATTAAATGGGCGCGTTGAACAAATTTTTTGCTTTGTTTCCGTTATCTGGTGTTAATTTCACGCCTGATCGTGGAAAGTGGGAACAGGAGTTTACTGTTTTTTCATCAGCACCCAACGCGATGGCTTGTTTGGGTGTTTTGGTTTCGTTCTTGCGCAAATCAATACCCATCGCATCCCCCATAATAACAATTTCGTCGGGCGTCTTGCTCCATTTCTGGCGACCTGATACGGGAGTTAACCCCCACCCAGGTACGAGTGTACCGCGTCGTATAGTCATTTCAACCTGCTCACTTAACCCGGACCGGATGCATTTCAATTGTTCCAACGCTCTCTCTACAATAGATAGTTGTACACCCATTGCATCTGTTGGTATATCCAGTGGTAACGGTTTAGTCGCAACCTCGTATAACATCGCACCAGACCTCAGCGCCGCCGGGCAGACGTGACGACCGTTACAATTATAACAGTGGGTTCCGCTGCTGAATGAAGCCCCTTGCCTCAATGACTCAACTGCTTTTGATTCAATCATATTAAAATAGCCACGTAACTTTGACGCTTTTATCACCCACTCTCGAACGTCGCCGTCACGATGAAACCCGCGAGGTTGCACAACACGAAAATGAACCGTGACATATTCGTCTATCACGTCGATGGTCTCGAGAATCCCAGCAACATAACATATCATTTGCCAGTTCTCGAAAACCTCAATCAACAACCTGCCAAATTTAAAATCCCAAATATAAAGGTGTTTTGTTTTTTTATCAAAAAGCCACAGGTCTGGGGTTCCGAACATCAAATGGTTCAAAATTGAAATATCAACACGTTGTTCAACTTTTGGAACAAAACAGCCAGTTTCGCGCATGATTTGTCCGACGTCGTCGCCGTAAATTCTAGCGGCATTTTCCATTTCGACATCTATTGTTACGCCGTTCTCAGGACAATCTACCCCTATGTATTTTTTATCAAAAACACCGACCGCTGCATTAACAACCATATCAGCGGCAACCCAATGAGCTGCAACGCCATCCTTGGAGTCTTGAGACTCGTCAGTGTCGGGGTAAATTTGAGCCATTAACACCGACCCAGGACACCCCTCAGGGTGACCCCATACATGAGCACTGGACGGTGCTAGGATCGAATGATCACCCATTTGGGAATAACTCGGCGTGGATTGCAGGGATGAGGTCCGGACGGCTCGCAACGAGCACTAACGACGTGATGTTTTGACGATTGCACGCCGCAACCACCTGCGCGTCCGTTAATGTACCAACTGCAATCGCCGGTGTGATTTGCTGCATCAACGCCGGAAATGTGGTGATGCCAGGGGACGGTACGATGGTCGGTGCTTGATCGGCTCGTGCGATATCTGTTTCCGACCACCCAGCTGCTCGCAACTGTTCGGCAGTGAACTCGTTGTCGTTGACGAGATACTTAACCGAAGGTGCAGTAGTCGCAGGTGTAGGCGCAGGAGCGGTAGTCGCAGGTACAGGCGCAGGTGCAGTAGTCGCAGGAACCGGTGTAGGCGCAGGTGCAGTAGTCGCAGGATACGATAATCGTAATTCGGATCTAACGCTGCTAACGATTGATTTATCGACCCCTTTTATCAGTTTCCACGTACCCTCTTTTTTGAGTTTCAGCTTAGACGCACCATTGATCCGACTATCCCACGGCATCATGTCAGCATCTAATTCGACAGATGCACCCGGAGTGGCCGGAGTGGCCGGAGTGGCCGGAGTGGCCGGAGTGGCCGGAGTGGCCGGAGTGGCCGGAGTGGCCGGAGTGGCCGGAGTGGCCGGAGTGGTCGGAGTGGCCGGAGTGGTCGGAGTGGCCGGAGTGGCCGGAGTGGCCGGAGTGGTCTCGACAGCCTCCGACATAATGCGTGCGATAGTACTGAATTGGTCTGCGATAGTGATTAAAGTATTTATGCAATTAAGCGTTTGGTCCTTACTTAGCATTTCGGCACCCTCTGTTATTGACAAAACACGATACTATACGTTAGTGTCCGTCTCGTCAACACGGAATAAATAAATGCAATTACGACAATATCAATCGGACCTAAAACGCGACGTATACGATCAGTGGGCATCAGGACATGAGAACGTGCTCGCGGTGCTACCTACTGGAGGTGGTAAAACGGTAATATTCTCGGATGTCATCCGCGAGCACGAAGGGGGCGCATGCGTAATTGCCCACCGACAAGAGCTTGTCATGCAGATATCGTTGTCGCTATCAAATGCTCGCGTGAGGCACCGAATCATAGCACCGAACAACGTTGTAAAACTGATTGTCCGACAGCAAATGCTGAAATTTGGAAAAGTTTACTACGACCCAACCGCCACAGTTGCTGTTGCGGGTGTAGATACGTTGGTCAGGCTCAACGATAGACACAAAAAATGGTGCGACAGTGTGTCGTTGTGGGTACAAGATGAAGCACACCATGTCGTCAAAGACAACAAATGGGGAACCGCCATAAAAATGTTCCCTAACGCAAGAGGGTTGGGGGTTACTGCGACACCACTGCGTGCTGACGGTAAAGGTTTGGGGCGACACTCGCACGGTTTGTTTAACACAATGGTGTGCGGTCCTACAATGCGCGACCTGATCCGATTAGGTTACCTAACAGATTATCGTATAATTTCACCACCAAACAATTTGAACATTAGTAATGTACCGTTGAGTGCCAGCGGTGAGTTTAGCCCTAAACCGCTAGACGAGGCGGTGAAAACATCGTGTATTATTGGCGACATTGCATCGCACTACAAACGTTTTGCAAACGGGAAACTAGGCATAACATTTACGACAACGGTGGAGGCTGCCGAATTAGTTGCAGCGCAATATAACAATCACGGTATTCCTGCCGCAGTAGTAAGCGCCAAAACTACAAACGAGGAACGTGTTAGAATTTTACGTGATTTTGAATCACGTAAGCTACTACAACTAGTTAACTGTGATTTGTTCGGTGAAGGTTTTGACTTACCTGCAATCGAGGTTGTCACGATGGTACGACCTACCAAATCGTTTGGGTTATACTGCCAGCAATTCGGACGAGCATTGCGAATATTGAGTGGTAAACTGCGGGCTATAATAATAGATCACGTCAGGAATGTGGATTGTCATGGGTTACCTGACGCAAGACAGGCCTGGACATTAGACGCTAGGGATACTCGCGGGAAACAAGGTCCGTCCGACGCGATCCCAGTTCGCACCTGTCCTAATCCGATTTGCGTATCGACGTATGAGAGGACCCACAGCGAGTGCCCTTATTGTGGGTTCCGACCTACGCCTGTAGAGCGTAGTGGACCGGAGTACGTGGATGGTGACCTAACCGAACTAGACCCTGCGATTTTAGCCGAAATGAGAGGTGATATTGATAGAGTCGATGGGCCATTTTACGCGCGAGAGGACATGTCGCGACCTGCGCGACTACATGCCGCAAAACATCATGCGTTGCGACAAGAGACTCAGTCAGCATTACGTGCGTCGATGGCTTGGTGGGCTGGTTGGCAACGCAGTATAGGTAGGAGCGATGCCGAGTCGTACAAACTTTTTTATTTTACGTTCGGCACTGATGTTGTAACTGCCCAATCATTAAACGCAAAAGACGCTACGAAATTAGCCAACAACATTAACATCCACATAGGGAGGGCGGACAAATGGTGAAAAGTGAGTCAGCAGTAACATCAGAAATAATGATTGAATCATCGCAAAAAGGTGTGACTTTGTGGCGCAATAATGTGTGCGTGTTAACAAACAAACAAGGTACCCCAGTCCGATGCGGTTTAGCTAACGACTCAAAATCGTTAAATAAAAATTTTAAATCTAGCGACCTAATAGGCATCAAACCCGTACTAATTACCCGTGAGATGGTGGGTACGATTATCGGTCAATTTGTAGCGCGAGAAATTAAGCGCGAAAATTGGGTTTACGGTAAATCACAACGCGAAATTGCGCAATTAAAATTTTTAGAATTCGTCGCGATTCGCGGCGGGGATGCAGCGTTTGCTACAGGGGTAGGTACATTATGATATACGTCACACCTCAGAACCCTCATGACGCGTTGTCGGTTGAATCAGGGTTCCTGTCGCTGTCCGAAGTGGTTGCGGCACTGGGTGCTCCAACAGGAACTTTGACTACAAGAATGGCTGTGTACAACGACGCTGTTTTCAGCGATTTCCCTTTTCGATTGAACACTCCAAGGTATTGAAAATGCACAATGAAATTATTAAAGCAGCGGAAAAAATCGTTGCCGAAAAAGGCCTGGTCAACCTGTCGCAAATTGACGTTTGCCGGGCGGTAGGAATCCCCGTAGGGTCGTTCACCCACCATATGAAATACTCATTTAAGGACCTGGTCGATGAGCTGAGAGGTCGTGGTGCCCCTCAGCATACGAAACGTTCTCGCGTGACCAAATTACGCACTGATCCAAAACTACGAAAGGCTCATATTTTGAATTCAGCTCTTATTGTAGCCACCAGGGTAGGTTGTCACGGGGTGACAAGAGGTGAGGTTGCAAAAGTCGCTGGGATTTCCGGGAGTTTGGTTTCTAAATATTTTGGTACTATGCCGAAATTTAAACGCACCATTATGCGCACTGCAATCGCTCGACAAATCCCTGAGGTTGTCGCGTACGGGTTGGCAAATAACGACCCTTATGCTCGGAAAGCACCTGACAACCTGAAGGTCCGCGCGATTAATATTTTAAAAAAATAGGGACACCCAATGCATTCGTTACCAGAGGCATTAACGCCGTTATCAACATATCACCAGTTTATTGTTTACAAACTAATACAGAATCGCAACAGACCCGAAAAGATAGACAAATTACCTGTTGATCATCGTACGGGTCAGGTATTTGTTAAAAATATAGATTGGCAAAACGACCCTTCAGCGTGGACTACTGCCGAAAACGCAATTGATACCAGTATCGATTTAGGTGCAGGGTATGGAGTTGGGTTTTTGTTTACAACAGGCGACCCTTTTTGGTTTATCGATATTGACAACTGCGCGATGGTCGACGGGTCGTGGTCACCAATTGCAATGGATTTAATGACCCGTACACCAAACTGCGCTGTTGAAATTTCGCAGTCGGGTACAGGTCTGCATATATTCGGTACAGGGTTGGTACCAGAACACTCATGTAAAAATATATCGGCAGGACTGGAACTATACACAAAATCCAGGTTTGCAGCATTGACCGGTACGAATATAATCGGTAACGCGTCAACACCTGTTGATCTAACCAGTATCGTAAATCAATACTTTACACCATCAATCAAAGTACGAAGTGAGTCGTGGACATCCGATTCGTTGCCGGAATACACGCCATTCGTCAATGATGAAAAACTAATTGCAAAAGCACGTATGTCGAAATCGGCGGCGAATAAATTCACGGGCAGCGCGTCTTTTAACGACCTATGGGTTAACAATATAGGAGTACTTGCGGATACTTACTCACCGGACGCGAGCAGTGAAAACCCATACGACGGCAGTAGTGCAGACATGGCATTAGCTTCGGCGCTGGCATTCTGGACAGGTTGCAATTGTGAGCATATCGAAAATTTAATGTGGGTGTCTGCCTTGGTACGGGATAAGTGGACCAGACACACCAGTTACCTACGCGATACGATACTGAAAGCGATATCACTGCAGGAATCTGTATACACAGCTGGTGAACGCCCTCGGATATCAGTACACCCGTCAGAAGCTGCAAATAGCGTGCGCACGTCATCGGACCCTGTAATTGTAGAGGGTTTTCAGTTTTTGGCAGTAACTCAGCAGGTTGAGCATTTCAAAGGGTGTGTGTACATACAGGATATCCACAAGGTGTTTACGCCTCAAGGCGTACTGCTAAAACAAGACCAATTTAATGCAACTTACGGCGGTTACGTTTTCCAGTTAGACGATGCAGCGAATGGGAAAACTACAAAGAAGGCGTGGGATGCGTTTACGGAATCCCAAATGGTGAGGTACCCAAAAGCGACGTCATCGTGTTTTAGACCAAATGAACCAAGCGGTTGCATAATAGACATTGAGGGATGTCTGTCAGTTAACACCTACGTACCAATCAACACGCTCCGTCAGCAAGGGGATATTTCGCCGTTTTTAACCCACCTTGCGAAACTGCTCCCAAACGTAAATGACCAAGAAATATTAATATCGTACATGGCTGCAATAGTCCAACACAAAGGTGTGAAATTTCAGTGGGCACCGTTAATACAGGGTGTTGAGGGCAACGGTAAAACATTATTCAGCAGGTGTGTGGCGTTTGCTATTGGCGAACGATACACCCACATGCCTCCCGCCGAACAAATCGCTGAAAAATTTAATGCGTGGATGTTTAACAAAATATTTATTGGAGTTGAGGATATATACGTGCCTGATCACAAGCTCGAAATTATTGAGGTTTTAAAGCCAATGATCACTAATACTCGATACGCCAAAAGAGATATGGGTGTCGGTCAAATCATGCAGGATATTTGTTGTAATTTTATTTTCAATTCCAATCATAAAGACGCGGTGCGAAAAACGAAAAATGATCGCCGGTTTTCAATATTTTACACAGCGCAACAAACCATCGAGGATTTAAAACGTGACGGAATGGATTGCGATTATTTTCCTAACCTGTACAAGTGGTTGCGTTCTGGTGGGTATGCGTCGATTGCATCATACCTGGACAATTACACAATACCAGCCGCGCGTAACCCAGCAGGAGCGTGTCACAGGGCACCGACTACCACATCAACCGTCGAGGCGGTGGAAAACTCACTAGGGGGAGTGGAGCAAGAAATCCAGGAATGTATCGACGAAGGTCGCCCCGGGTTCGCTGGTGGATGGATATCCAGTGTGGCATTGCAGAAATTACTGGAGAATATAAACGCTGATCGTCGCATCCCGTTAAACAAACGTCGCGCAATGCTCCAGACGCTGGGTTACGACTGGCACCCGTCGCTAAATAGAGGTCGTACAACGTCATTCGTGGCGGTCGATAATCATTCCAAATCGCGGTTATTTATCCGAGAAGGTCATGTATCGTATAACCTAAAAACCAATTCTGAGATTGTTAAAGCGTACTCTGACGCCCAATTAAGTGTAATAGCCTCGTCAAACGCCTTCCATTTTAAACAATGTTGATAATCTTGAAAGGGTGTGTATACTCCAACTCACCGAAACAATAATAGATCAACGCAAAGGGGAATTATAATGTTAGATATCGTAGTGGAATTACTGTGGTGGGCTATTGGGACCACAGGTGTACTAATTGCAATCGCAATATCATTCTGGTGGAGGGTCACAACGTATGAGCGAGACGTTTACAGGATTATTGTCGGCAAATACAAACTGCGTGGTGTTTACAATGATGAGCTGATCGCAAAACAGTGGTGGTGCAACAAAACAGTGGGTCAGGCAGCATCAACCGTAATGCTCCAGTACTACTCTGATATTGATGAAAACCCTGACGTGTGGCGGGAAACCAACAATTAATGAGAACCAACCCTCTCTGGTGGAGTGTAGCGGGTGTGCATCCCGAGGAACCAGAAGCAGAGGGTTGGATAAATGATGATAGTACCGTGTTGCGAGTGGAATGCAACTAATTTATCGCAATATCCCGGAAATCAACAATCGTATAATCGAAAAGGCGTGAGTATGAATATTACAGACGAGAATATTTGTTTTGTGATTGAATCGGAGTGGAGAGTCGCACGAAATGCAACCAGTCACAAAGATCAAATTTACCGGTGGTCAAGCGTGATTGACCACATCCAAGGCGCAATACACCTTGCTATAACGCTGGGTTTCTACGACAGCAAATTCCGAGAATCGACACAACTACTGATTGGAATCGCGTACCAACACGCCTATCCGGATCGAGGGTTGTCAAATGGATGATGTATTGAAATTGGTGATCACAATGCTGCCTCTCGTTGCAGTATTAGGTGTTGCAGCGTTTATATCAGACCATTGGGATAATAGCGGTCAACCGTTGATAGTGTGGTTCGTAGCAGGATTCCCAAGCCCCTGGCGGTTCGCGAGGCGGAAGTGTATACACCACCAGTACCGCCGATTGTCGAATGAACGTAGGCAAATAGCGAAGGCGGAGAGGGTTGACCCTAACGCGCTGGTTCAGCGGAATCTACTATAGATCCCATGATTAATAACTTAGCAGGATCTAAAAAGATGAAAAAAAAGAAACACGGTGGTGCCCGCGCAGGGTCGCACGGTGGTGCCCGCGCAGGGTCGCACGGTGGTGCTCGCGCAGGGTCGGGTGCGAAAATATTAAACCCTGACGGTAAACAAATTCGGCGTAACATTATGATGGACAATGATTGTGCCAACATCGCTGTAAAAATAGGAGGGTCGGTATCAGCAGGGTGTCGAATCGCACTGAAAAAATACGGACGGAAAACGTAGTAAGCAATAATACGATACTACAACACTAAATAGACGATATCAGGAGTACTACCAATTATGTGTAATTGTAAAGCAAGGCATTGGGTCGACCAGTACGAATGCGTCCCATGTGGGATTGCATGGGACGTGAACGACGACGACCCTCCCCAATGCCCTCTTAAATCAGACACCAGCCCTCACGATCACGCTATCCGACAGATTGGGAGGATGTTATGCAGCTCGACGATATCATCAAACTAGATAATTTATTATGGTGTATTACCGCAACTGGTCCCAATTTTTACGTGGTGACCCTCGCTAACCTAAATGCTGAACCTGATCACAACAATCAAATCGTCATCATACCTCATAGCGGTCGTTCATAGCGGCTATCTACCTCATAGCGGTCGTTCATAGCGGCTATCTACATCATAACGGTCGTTCATAGCGGTTATCTACCTCATAGCGGTCGTTCATAGCGGCTATCTACCTCATAGCGGTCGTTCATAGCGGCTATCTACCTCATAGCGGTCAAAATAGGCACTGAGTGTGGACCGGATAAAGTACGGGCCATCGTCCGGTCCAGAGGTAAGTCCTTGATTTACATAGAAAAGCCCGGACGGACCGAAAAGCCCGTACTACCCACCCCTCCCCGCATATTACGCGCCGCTACGTTTATAGCCGCTATGTCTATACACTATGGTTTCATTACTCTTACAGTTTTATACATATATATAGAGTCCATTAGGGCTTTAGTATATATATCAATGACTTAAAAAAAGCCCGGACGACGGACCTAACCAATTCGTTAGGTCCACATAGCAAACCGTGTGGTTATGCGTTAGAATTGTTTTATGATTACGCTCAAAGATGATCAAATAAAACAATTCGAATCAGACCTTAAACATTTTGCGAGGAACGCGTACCCATTTGCCACTAGAGACTCTATCAATGCAGCAGCGTTTAAGGGACGTGAGTTTGCCCAGGAAAACATTAAAAACCAAATGATCAACCGCAACGTGTACTCTCAACGCAGTGTGATGGTCAATAAAGCCAAAGCTGCACCTGTGTCGAGGCAATACGCCACGGTAGGTTCGGTGTTGGATTACATGGCCGATCAGGAATTTGGTGCTACTGTCACCGACCCTATGATCCCAACGAGTGTTGCGTCCGGTCAGAGTCGTAATAAATCCCCACGCACACGCCCCGTACGGCGTCCAAACCGAAAAGGCATAGCACGGTGGGGCTCAGGCAACAAAAACTCCCCTGTAGTAGGTAAGATCCGCGAGACGCAGGCAAAGAAGAAGGATTTTGTCTATTTAAAACTGCGTCGAGTCACTGGTGTATTCCGAGTGTCCGGTAAAAAACTAGAGATGATCTATCGTACTGATATCAAAACTGTAAGTATTAAGCCTAACCCGTGGTTATCACCTATCGTCGATCAGGTTGCGCATCTAATCCCTCGACTGTACAAGAGGTCATTGGTGCGGCAACTCAAACGACAGCGTCTGTTCGGTAAACTGTAACGGTTATAAGCAGGCGTCTAACTTACTGATTTGTATGGGAAAAAGGTACTGTAGCCTCGCCGCTTGAGCCGCCGTTTAGATTCGGC
>VAPM010126547.1_pt1 | contig 13985 bp, 7 predicted proteins | sample 3395091 | NCBI WGS metagenome assembly VAPM01 (sample SAMN08290445, study PRJNA428436) | hydrothermal vent metagenome | isolation source: Deep-sea hydrothermal vent chimney 3 | place: Pacific Ocean: Juan De Fuca Ridge | reverse complement strand
GCACTCAAGTAATAATCTTCATATTTGTCTCGCCCCAGCGTGGTTGCGGTTTGTATGAAAACCATATTCCCGTTTGGCAGTACCGCTGACACCCCCAATCCCAGACTAAAATAATCCCGGTCAGGGTTATCTGTTTTAAATTGAAAAGTGGTACCAAACTGATCATTTATAAACTGGCCTTTAATGCGTATCGCATCCCCTTTGAACTGATGCTGCCAACCTATATTAAATTGCGGCATCAATACCCCCCAGCGGGTACTGTGCGCATAACTCATTTGCAAGCCCAGACTGCTGACCAACGAATCGGATTGCTGCTCCTCAAGGGACAGATTTAATCCTCCGGCCCCCGTTTCATCGTAAGCACCAATGGTGGAGCTAGCGTAATCAAGCCGACCTTCCGCACTGGTCACCCACCTCTGTTTCGCATAGAGCTCGTGACCGGCACCAATGCTCAGTGCTAGCAAGCGGCCATCAGGTTTGCTTTTCGCTTGAGCATCAACGGGATTGTTATTCAACACAAAACGGATGTTTCGTGTCGAGTCATAGCGATGACTGTTATATGACAGGATGCCGTCAAGATAGGTTTTTTGAGAAATATAATAAGTGGCATAACCCGTAAAATTAATACCTTCAACTGCCATATCGCCCGCGTTGTTGTTTATATCCACATCACTATCGGCAAATCCCAGGGCTCCACCCGCAACCAATGTTTCGTTGAAACGATAATCTGCTCCAATAGTCATGCCCAGGGTTTGCAGGGTGAAGCCATCTTCTTGCAATGTCTGGTCCCGTTTTACACGACCAAACACACCACTGACGAACACTCCCCAGGGACTGGTTATTGATTCACCCGCACTGCCACCTGTATCAAATACGCTGTTAAACAACTCTCCCGGAATGTTTGCACCCTGCTGTGTCCGCAATGACAAACCGGCCAGTGATAATCCTACAGAACCTCGCCGTAAGGCAGATAAGCGACTGCCGATGTTGCTCATCTGGCGCTCAGACAAGCTTTTGCCAGCACGAATCTGTGCGGCAACCTCCTCCGGTGCGATTTGTCGTAGTGCAGCAATTACCTCTGCTGTTAATCCCTGGGCCGATGCGGCCAACAGATCATTGCAACGAGCCAACAACTCACGCTCTGCATCGTTGAGCTGGCTGACATCAATACCCCGCAAGCCCGGACAGGTGACATCCAGCACACTACCCAGCGCGGCACCAGGCGTTTCCTTCCGGGCACCCACTGCCGAAATTTCATTGTTGGCTTCTGCTACGGTAACCGTAATTGTTGCACTGGCGGGTGATTCCGGGTTTGCTGTGTCGTCCACTTGGTAAGCAAATCGCACAATACCTTTAAAGTTGACTGAGGGGATAAACGATATGCTAAGCGCGCCTGTAATATTCACCACTCCCTGAATTTCATCAGGAGGCTCAGGAATGGAAACGCTGAGCACACCGTCTCCACCGATTATAGCGTTTGACAAATCGATATCCAGGGGCACGTCCTGTGGTGTGTTGACGCTGACATTGCCTGCGACAGGCGGCACAGCAAATGCGCAAGCAGAATAGACACTCAAAAACAGTGCCAGTAGATAATAAATGTAATGAATTCTTGTTGTAATGTGCATGATTATTCCTGTTATTCGCACGAATGCGTTTGCCGAACCCGGTTACTGTTCCCCGCTAGACTCAGGTATATTGACGACGACACTCACTTGGCGAGCCGGGCTTTCCTCCCCGTTTGCAGAAACAGCTTTGATGAGATAGAAGTAGGTGCTGCCATTCTTTAATGCCTCATGCACATAGAGGTTGGATGCGGAACGACCGTTTATTTTGATAACATTGTCTGACGATGGCACGGCATCATCATTTTCGGCCCAATAAATGTTATAGCTCACTGCGCCACTAACGCCGTTCCAGATTAATGCCACTTGGGCATCACCACCAATAGCGTGAACCATCGGGGCCATTAATGGCGGGCGGCCACTGGCTTTCGCGGCCAGTTCGAAAGCGCCGATATCACACTCGGCTACTGTGTCACCATTCCCGTCTGCGGGACGCAAATTACCTCGTTGATCTGTACCAGGGCAGTATTCACTGCTACCAGCATCGACGGCCTGACTATCGGCCAGCAAAGGATAATAACCACCTCCCGGTGTCTCGTTATCAACAAATTCACCTAGACCGGCGTCGCCCGTCAAATCACTTTCTTCCAGAGCCAGGAAAGGTTCACAATCAGTGATGCTATTGCCAATCAGGTTGTTCCCAAGTGAAATTAACAACAAAGGGCTACCGGGTTGATTGTTAACATTGATAGCAGAACAATCCGATATGGCATTTTCTGCATTAATGTTACCTGCAAGCAATGTATTGGCCATCTCCAAGGGTGCCCCAAAGGTGGCGGACTGATTTTTTTCATTTTTATTGCCACTGACGGTGCTGTTAATCAAACTTAGTTTGCCCAAAGCCCCCGTCGCAACTGCGCCTGCGATGGTTTGATTATTCGCGATCGTTGAATTCGTTATGACAACAGTGGCATTCCACTCACTTAGCACGGAGCCCGCAGTATTATCGATGAGTGTTGATTGATGAATAAGCGTCACACCGTACTGAGTATGGATGACACCAAAAGTATCTGAGCACACATCTTCGACTAGACCATTAGCGGCGACTGTGCTGTTGTTAAGCATTAACAAACCAAAATTTTCAACAGCTGACCCCGACCCGTCTGCACAATTATCCGATAAAACACTGTTGTTGATGGTAAGAACAGGGCATCCACCCCCTAACGCGCCAAGCCCCCCATCACTTTCCCCGTTGCTAGAGCATTTAATACTGCCTCGATTGGCGATACCGCCACCGAATTGTTCGCTTCTGTTGCCGGTAATGATGCTGTTATCAATACGAAGCTCACCTGAACCGTGATAAATACCACCGCCCAATTCACCGCCTGAAAAACCATTACGGACGGTGACATTGGCAATATGACCCGTGTCTGCTGAAAGATCCAGCACCCGATCCAGCGTGTTGGCATCAATAATCGTTGTTGCTGCATCGTCACCCAACAGTATAAAGTCATCAGTAATATCAAGATCGCCGGTTAATCCCTCCTGCTCCTTTACTCCGGGAATACTCAAGACATAGGTTCCCTGAGGCACAATGATCGTTTCTTTTCCTACAGTGGAATTGGCAGCGATAATGGCCTCGCGTAAGGAGCAGTCTGCATCGCAACTGCCATCGGCGGTATCGTCCGTTTTTGTTACGGTATAATCCCGAGGGATTGCGCGCACTTCTATACCATCGCTTTCTTCACCATTATAATGCGCCGTCACAAAATAATAATAAGTATTACCATTCGTTAAATTATCATGTGTATAAGTATTGAATTCGCCATTCACATCGATAGAAATAACATTATCTAATAACGGTGCGACGTTTGTATTTCCAACCCAATCTTTCTCAGCCCAATAAACAGTATAACCCTCTGCGCCTGTGACACCATTCCAGCTCAGGGTGACTTGTTGCTTGCCACCACGGGCACTGACCTCTGGCATATCAGGTGGCACATTTAATTCTATTTCTGGTGAGGATGGCACACTTTCAACACTGTCGATTACCGCACTCACCACAAAATAATAACTTGTGGCCGGTAAAAGATCCTGGAGTATATAGTCCGGACTGGTCACCGATACCCTTTCAGCGACGGCAGTGTCCACCGGTGTTTCCGTGGACCAGTAAACATTGTAACTGGCATTATCCACGGGGTCCCAACTAAGCTCGGCCTGATTTAAATTTAGCGTTGCGTTGACATTTCCCGGTGGCACCAGTGGCTCTTGCATGGACAGTGGTACTGCTGTGGCCAACCCTGGTGAACTCTCGCCCCCCTTGTTCACGGCAAGAATGAGATAATGATAAGCCTCGCCATTGTTTAAGCCATCGTGCTTGATGGTTAAAGGATCGGTGGCTGCTATCTCAAAGCGGCGGAAATCATCCTGCACAACGGGCAAGGTGGTTGACCAATAAAGCCAATAAGTATCAACACCGATAACGGCATCCCAGCTCAGCGTAATGCTCGCATCACCCGCTTCGGCCGTTAATACAGGTGTATCCGGCGGCAAAGTAACGGAGAAAACCGTACCCGGTACACTTTCTACATCTGCGTTTACGGAGGCAATAACATAATGATAATCCAATCCATTATCCAGGTTTTCGTGAACAAACGTGGTGCCCATCAATTCAATGCGATTAGCGTTTGCGAGTTCAAACGGTAGCGTATTCGACCAGTACAACACATAAGATTCCGCGTTGTCGGCAGCCTGCCAGCTTAACTGTACTCGCTGGCTCATCACCACGATATCAGCCACTTCCGGTGGGAGCACATCAGGTTCTGCTGGCAACGTCTGCGGTTTTACAGCTATCCGGGTACTGGGCTTTCCTTCCAGGCCATCGGCGTTAACCGCTCTGACCGCATAATAATAGGTCACGTCCAGCGCATTACCCATATGTTGAAAAGGGGGGGTCACACGACTAATGACCTGAGTCCCCTGGTTAGCCGTAAACCAGTAAATATTATAATGATCGACATCAGCAACCGCCGACCAATCAAGCGCAATGACACCGTTGCCCACATGTTCTCCGGTCATGGACAGCGGGGCTGCGGGTGCTTTCGATAAAATATTTACCGTCGTTGTGGAAACAGAAATACCGTTAAACGATGCGCTGACAGACACCGAGCCTCTTGATTTTGCTGTTGCAAACCCCCTGGCTTCCGGCTTGTCATTGAAACTTAATAACGCCGGATCAGACGACACCCACTCCGCCACTGTGGTGATATCGGCGCTGGTCGTATCGGCGAAAATCGCCACTGCTTTAAATTGAACCGAAGCCCCTTGTTGCAAGGTGAGCACGGCCGGTGTTAACTCGATACCGATTAAGCGCGCCTCTCCTGAAATAACAAATACGTCAACGTTTGCACGGTCACTGGCAGAGGACTGGTCACTCACTTCATAACTAAAGCGTACTGTACCCACAAATTTTTCGGGGGGTGAAAAATCAACAGTACCATCACCATTATCGGTTACTTCACCTTTGTCAGGCTGTGTGATATCACTGATATGCAAACGGTCACCAACATCGAACTCCACGTCATTGAAAAGCACGGGAATAGTCACTTTTTCGCCATCGATACTGGCAATGACATCATCACCTGCCAGGGGTGCATCATTGACCGGAGTCACCTCAAAAGTAATGGTGCCTTGCTCATTGTCCGACAATGTAAATCCAACAGAATCGCGACCATTAAAATGCTTTTCCGGCACATACAAATATCGGCCAATCCCCGCACTAATGATTTCCCCGTTTGCAGGCTGCTCCAGTGCGGATAGGAATAATTCGGAAGTGGCAGGCACAATACCAAAACTGACAGTTTCGTCTTCCTGTGTCTGAAAATGTGGATTCAAATCAATGCTGGTCGAAACGGCATTATCACTGCTATCACACCCTGAAAACAAAAGAACACATAAACTTGAAAACAAAAAATAGTATGACAATTTCATAACAACTGACCGAAGTGATTTTTTATTGAAAATCGTTGTGAATGGTTTCCTGCTACTGGCTAATTTAACAACTACAGTATCTTCCTTATTTTTTATGGCAAGTAAACAGGTGTAGCAAAACATCACAACTTCTTAAAATTATCGGGCAATGATACTTCGCTTCACACACCACAATCAAAGATATTTTTAGAAAACTCACCTACTTATAAAGGAAAAAACCACATAATTCTATGCGAAAATACCGGGAAAATAGTGGAGACAACCCGGGTATAACTGTGTATAGCCTGTTCCTGCTCCAGCTACACCCACTGCCTTCACCCACCCTATTTTTATAAACGACATCATTAATTACATCAGTTCTTTTTCATATTTCCGAATGCAGTAGCACCCCTTTTATTCATGCTCGATCAAATATGAATAAACGCCAAAAACACGCTACTTTTAAAAACCACTGAGTATTTAACACAGAGATCACAGAGGCGCAAAGGACACAGAGTTTTTAGTGCTTGCTCTGCGCCTCTGTAATCTCTACGTTCATAACACGCCATTTACCAGCACCACTAAACATCATTTCCTCATACGCCAGAACACTTACCCTGGGATTTAAACCTCTAAGCATCAGCTAAAACCATACAAAAATAATGGTATTTTCGGCAACTAAAAAACTAACAGAACGATTTAGTCTGTCATTCATATTTAAAATTCAACCATAACCGGTGGCATGCACTTGGCTTGGAGTTAATCCCAAGGTGCATTCTGTGCCCAACATCACAGGAGAAACCCCATGAAATTTGTCAATTGGCCACTTTTTTTGGTTATCCTTAAAGTCCAGAGCTATTCTGCTTACCGCAAACAAGAATGTTGAGGATCCAGAACAAGCTTATATACTTAGCGAATTAGTCCGATATCTTGATCATGATTCGTCAGGGGTAACATCATTAACCAGAATGCCTGGAGAATGAAAAAATCTATGTAGTTCTGTGCAGCATGGTACCGCACTGAGCAAGACGAGTGAAATTGTAGAAATATCTGTTTCGGGGTGGCATCAGCTGTCAAGGTAAGAGCCAGGACTACAGCCTTATAAACTGGATTACTCGTTTTATTTTCAACCTTTAAGGTGAGTTAAGAGCTAACTCATCCTGCTTTCATGCGATGCTGGCTGGGGCTGAATAATGAAAATCCAACGCAAGGGCGCTGAGACGCAAAGAACGCAGAGATTCACAGTATTTAAGATTTTTTATCGCTTTTGCACTTTATCCTCTAACTCTTTTCATTCTCTGTGTCTTCGCGCTTTTGGTTAGATTTTATGACCCTGTGATTCGGGACCGAAGAACAGCTTGTTCCTGAGAATGTAAAGTAGTTATTTCATTCGGCTGAATATTTTTTAGCGTTTAACTTATGTTTTACATCATGGCAATACTTCAAAAGTCCCCATCATACCGGCATCCTCATGTTCCAGAATATGGCAGTGATACATATACAGTCCACTGTTGACAACCGGATCAAATTTACCAATAAACCGGACCGTTTCACCGGGCTGCACCAACACGGTATCTTTCCAGCCAAGCTCAACACCACTGGCTGCTGTCAATATTCCACCCGTCGGCCCACGATCAAGCACTTGCCATTGTATGGCATGGGCGTGGAATGGATGCTCCATCACCGAGGTGTTTTGAATATTCCAGATTTCAATCGCACCTGAAACAACGGTTTCATCAATCCGGCTCATATCAAAAGTCATCTCATTGATCAGAAACACTATTCCACCCGTAGGCCCCATACGCATACTCATCACAAAATCCCGGGTAACACTCGCGTCAGCTTTTGTTAGTCGAGTGTTGATTTCTGCATTGGCGGGTAAACTGGCATACAAAACCACCGGGTCTGTCACTTCTCTGTTCACATCAAAGCGCATCACATCAGAGTCCGCACTATTGTTGCCAACTGCCCGGCTGATTAATTTGATTTGCTGATTGAGACGGTGACGAAAATCCACCACAATTTCGGCACGCTCACCCGCACCCAGCATAATGTTCTTAGTCAGCACCGGTATATTCAGAAGTCCTCCATCGCTACCAACAACATAAAAATTAGCGCCGTTATCCAAAGCAAAATTATAAGTGCGCGCGTTGGAAGCATTGTATAACCGGAACCGGTACTGACTTGTTGCGACATCCAGAGCAGGCATTTCAGCGCCATTCACCAATATTCGGTCACTCAATACTCCATTCATACCAACCTGGTAGACGAGATCCCGTACACCGGAAACATTGGTCTCTTCAGTGAATTGGCGATCCTGGACCAACAGGGCGATATCATATTCGCCCGAAGGTAGTTCATTGTTGGCTTCCAGGGCATCAGTAATATCGTCGGTCAGAATGAATGCGCCCGCCAGACCTTTATAGACTTGTGTAGCCGTCGTGCCGTGAGCATGAGGATGAAACCAAAGTGAAGCCGCTGGCTGCACAAGAGTAAAACTGTAGGTTTTTGAAGTGCCCGCAGGAATAGGGAAATCAGGTCCACCATCCTGAGAGCCCGGAATTTTGAACCCATGCCAATGTACGGTTGTATCTTCATCGCTGGCAATAAGATTATTATTAACATTGACTTCGATGCTGTCACCACGCTTGGCAACAATAACCGGTGGTAGCTGCAAGTCATTGTAACGCATCATGGGCGTTGTCCAGCTTCCCTCTGGCGTCTCAACCACGACATTAATGTTTTCCTGAGCATTTAAAGTATAAGTCGCCACATCACCAACCATGGTCGGCATTAATATCGGCAGATGTTTAAAAACAGGAAGGTTTGCGACTACGGTAACCAGTAGAGGTGTTGCAGGAATAGTCACACTATTGCTATTACCATCACTGACAACCAACGATACGGGGAATGTACCCGCGTTTGCATAATTGACAGTGACAGAGCTACTGTTGGATGTCGCTGGAGTTCCACCCTGAAAATCCCAGGCATAGCTGATTGAATCATCTTCCGGATCAGTTACTGTACTGCTAAAAACGACACTGCTACCGGCGGTAATACTGAAATTACCCGCGCTACCAACACTGCCATTAGCATCATCATGGCTGATTGACCCAACAGGTGGCTGATTGCTATTAACCGCTGCAACGTTGATGACAACGGTAGTGATATCCGACGCCAGTCCCAGGCTATCTGTTACCACCAGTTTTGCGGTAACCGTGCCAACCTCAGTAAACGATACCATTCCAGCGTTACTGTCAGTTGACTGCTGAATTGAAGTTATGGCACCTGAAAACGTCCATTGGTAGTTCAGCGGGTTATTTCCATCAGGGTCGCTACTGCTGTCCCCGCTAAAATTGATACTACCTCCAACTTGAATAAATTGTTCAGTTTCGGGTGAAACCCTTGCTATAGGTTTTTCGTTGGAAGTATCACTGCTGGAACCACCGCCACCACAACTGGATAAAACAATTAAAACAGCAAGACAAGTTGCCAGCGTAACAGTCCTTATTACAACACTACGGCGCATAAAATACATCCTCAAATCACGAGCTAGAATATCCGTTTCCTTTCACTGCATTTATCCAACAATGCGCACGAGAAAAGTCAATAAACCTGCACCAACTCCGGTGCCAAAAGTTAGAAGTGATGGTATCGATTTAAAACAAACATTTCAATACCAGCCATACAAAAATGACGAAACGCTACAATCATTTTCCCACTTTTTATTGTTATGGATAAAGAAGACAAGAAAATGACTGATAAGCCTCCCCGTTATTACCCTCTTGATTTTTTAAGCAGGCAAAGCTACAAACTTTATTGGCCTACAATGAGTAACCAGGCCCAGCGACAACCAAAGGCTAGCGCGTATTAGTTACCCACAGCATTTGAAATTCAGGCATTCACCACACACCCTTTTCATTTCATAACAACACTAAAACTCCTCATGATCACCTGGCAATTATTCATCACTCACTTCGGAATATTGAAAAAAAAACAAAAGAAATGATTGGCTATTATGCGAGCAAAAATTGTTTATAAATACGCCTGTCAAAAACTGGATTTTCAACCAGCATCAAAACAGGTTATCGAAAAAAATGTCGAATTACACTTCGCTGAAATCGCTTTATATCACACACCTGGGGCACTCTCCGAGAAAGCAAAAATCATCAAGCAGCAATACTTTACTTCGCGCACGGCAATCAACGATCCTTTTCAGAGAAGCCTATTGGTTATAAATAACTCTTTGTCATCACCCTTATCCGCAAGATGGGTCAAGGGTGGAATCGTTCTGTTAGTACTTTAGGGAATACCGTTATTCCGGCATGTTTTTAGCCGGAGTTCATAGGCTTTAACCCATCCTGGAGAAGTGCTCCAGTACGTGGGAAATTATATTTGGTGATACTTGAAAATGCCTATTATGAACACAGAGGCGCAGAGTTTTAGTGTGTTTTTCTGCGTCTCTGTGACCTCTGAGAAAAAGAGGAGAGATTGCTTGATATTACACACTATTCATTACCTTTTATGTGTAATATCAAACCATGACCTTTTAAAATGCGGTGTTCCCTTTAACGCGCTTTTTAGTTGATTTTTTTCGACAGGACAGATTACAAATTGATAGTGTCCAAAGAGACACTGGTGGTGATTCACACAAACATCGGAGCGGGCTTGTGGGTGAGCTTTGTGGCCGGTGGGGGTAATGACATGGCTCTCGCTTGTAGACAGCCTGTCACAGGCTGAAATCCATTTAAAGGTATGGGGTAGCTGAATCATGACATCAATCTTCGGTGACGTCTTTACGGAAATGGCCGTGCTGTTATTGGTGGCCGCCGTCATCGGCGCTATCGGCATGCGCTTGCGTCAACCGCTGATTGTTGCCTTTATCGCCGTTGGCGTCCTGGTGGGACCATCCGCACTTGGCTGGGTATCAGCAAACGATCAGATTGATCTGCTGGCCAAATTGGGTATTGCACTGTTGTTGTTCGTGGTTGGGCTCAAGCTGGATCTACACATCATCCGCAGCATGGGAACGGTAGCGCTGGCCACCGGGTTGGGACAAGTCTTTTTTACCTCCGTCATTGGCTATTTTATTACCATTGCCCTTGGGATGTCCCCGGTGACCGCTCTTTATGTGGCAGTGGCGTTAACCTTTTCCAGCACCATTATTATCGTCAAGCTGCTGTCCGACAAACGTGAGGTAGATGCACTGCACGGACGCATCGCTATTGGTTTTCTTATCGTTCAGGATATCGTCGTGGTGCTGGTGATGATTGGTCTGACCGCGTTGGGCGAAGCCGGTGACACTGCGGGCCTGGGCAGAGAAGCACTTGCGGTATTGATCAAGGGAGGGCTGTTTATCGTTGCCATTGGCCTGTTGATGCACTACGTGTTGACGCCACTGCTGCACCAATTAGCCCGCTCCCCGGAACTGCTGGTACTGTTCGCCATTGCCTGGGCAGTAGCCCTGGGAGCAGCGGGTAGCCATCTGGGATTCAGCAAGGAGGTCGGTGCCTTTCTCGCCGGGGTGTCGCTGGCCTCCACACCCTACCGCGAGGCTATTGGTTCGCGCCTGGTGAGTCTGCGGGATTTTCTGTTGCTGTTTTTTTTCATCGACCTGGGTGCCGGGCTGGATCTGGCAACACTCGATGCACAGGTAGTACCGGCCATTCTGCTGTCGTTGTTTGTGCTTCTTGGTAACCCGTTAATCGTAATGATCATCCTGGGTGTCATGGGTTACCGTAAACGCACCAGCTTTCTGGCCGGTTTGACAGTGGCGCAGATCAGCGAATTTTCCCTGATCCTGGGAGCATTGGGCCTAAGCCTGGGCCATATTAACGCTGACACCATGGGTCTCATCACCCTGGTGGGCTTGATTACTATCAGCGCCTCTACTTACATGATTCTGTACTCCCACCTCCTCTACGAGCGACTTTCCCCCTGGTTGGGGTTGTTCGAGCGTAAACGGGCATACCGGGAAGAAGCTCAAGACCAGTATATGGAGCGACACAAGGTTGATGTCATCCTGTTTGGTCTGGGACGGTTCGGCACAAGGATTGCGCGCGAGCTGGAGCAACGCGGCTACCGAGTGCTCGGGGTCGATTTCGATCCCAATCTGATACACGGGCAGGAAGAAAACCGTTATGAGGTGTATTACGGCGATGCTGAAGACCCGGAATTTCTCACCAGCTTGCCGCTTGAGCAGGCACGCTGGGTTTTGAGCAGTTTGCGAGAAAAGTCCGTTAATTTCGCCTTGCTGCAAGGCTTGCGTGATCATGGTTACAAAGGGCAAGTGGCGGTAACAGCCCACACCACCACTTGTGCCCGGCAATTAAAGCAGGCGGGTGCCAACCTGGTATTACTTCCTTACGCCGATGCGGCTTCGGAAGCTGTTGATAATCTGTTTGGCATAATCGACGAGCAACCCTGATGGAAAACAGGAACAGTGTCGAAACCAAAACGGTAGAGCAAAGAGTGTCCGCAATATTCGGTATCTCTTGACTTCCATCCAACGGAGGTGAATGAAATGAAAAGATTCAATAATATTCTTTGTGTGGTGACGCCAGAAACCGGGCACAAACCCGCGCTGGAGCGCGCAGCCACGCTAACTGAAAACAACCAGGCAAACTTGACGATTGTCGATGTGGTCGAAAGCGTAACTGCCGACATTAGAATGCCGGGAGACAATCCAGTCTTTGTGGACCTCCAAGCGGCAATCGTCAATGCACGTAAACAAGAACTGGACTCCCTGATTGAACCCTACCGCCAGCGGATTAACATACAAACCCGAGTGTTGATTGGCACACCGTTTCTGGAAATTATTCGAGAAATACTGCGCAACGGGTGTGACCTGGTGATTAAAAGCGCGGAAACCCAGGATTGGCAAGACCGGTTATTCAGCAGCGACGATATGCACCTGTTACGCAAGTGCCCGTGTCCAGTGTGGATCATGTTGCCGGAGGAAAAACCCAATTATAGCCGGGTTATGGCCGCAGTTGATTTTGACTCATGGCAGGAAGACGGTGGGGAAAATGATCTGAACCGGCTTATTCTGGAGCTGGCGAGTTCTATAGTGCTATCCGATTTCGCTGAATTGCATGTAATCCATGCCTGGAAACCCATAACGGAGAGTTTGATAAGAGTATTCAGCAGCGATTTATCCGAAGCGCAAGTCGCCGCCAACGTGAATCGTGAACAGCGTGAACGGCAGGTCCAGCTTGAACGGTTGACCGGCAAGTTACGCAACTGGATAGGTGCGGAAGCTTACGATTACCTATCACCACAGCTTCATCTCCGCCTGGGTAATGCACGCACGGAAATTCCGGCACAAGCCAGACAAGTTGATGCCGACCTTATCGTCATGGGCACCGTGGCCCGCACCGGTTTGGCCGGACTCTTCATGGGCAACACCGCAGAGACGATCCTCAACCAGATTAATTGTGCCGTGCTGGCGGTCAAACCGCCCGGCTTTGTCACGCCAGTCACGTTGAAGGACTAAGGCTGAACGGTCTAGGATCACACTGTTGTGTATTATCACTGCCGGGAGCACTGCCACCACAACTGGAATGATTAATCATATTCAGTCAAGCTTATTGTCCAATAGGCCCAGCCTGGACAAAACCGGAGGAAAGTCATTCAATTGATACGGCTCACAAACTACCACGCCATTCATAAAAACCCTCACCCATACATCAAACTTTCAAACTTAACTCCTTCAAAATATTACATAAAACGACACCATTAAATCTGTCGGTTTTATCTTCTTGCTACCACTTCTATCACCAAACTGATCGACTACGATGAATTCTATTTCTGAATTATCCTGTGCGACCTCAACACCTAAATTCACTCGACTGGATGTTCGAAACTCAACGCCAACACCATAAAACATACCGATATTATCGCCAACCTCATAGTCACCAGAGGCATTATTTTTGCGTACACCTGCTCGTAAATAGGGCGCAAACCCTGTCTTCGAAAATGTGTATCGAATATCGATATTTACTGGAATATTTAAATAGTCATAATCACGAGAACCCGAGTTTGATTTGGCAGAAAGAACCATGGCAGGCCCAATACCAACACCGAGCCCAAACCCGGCGTCAAATTCATAATAAGGATGAAAACTTGCGCCAATCGGAATAACCAGCGAAGAAACATCGGCTCCCGCCACCTCATTTTCTATGTTATCGCTGTACAAATCGGCAATATCATTCGTACCTCCAATATAAGAAATAGCCAGTGGAAACCGCCATTCACCAGCAGTAACGCTCACGGAATACATGAAACCGACACATGCTACGATTTGAAAAAAGGCACTATGGCTTTTCATTTTTTCTCTCTCCGAAAATTTAATTTTTGTAGTAATTGAAATATGATATTGAAGGTAACTTATTGCTCTTGCATACTGGCGAGATTACCTCAGTGTTTTTCAGAGTAATTGTCACCTACTTT
>VAPM010494032.1_pt1 | contig 14008 bp, 14 predicted proteins | sample 3395091 | NCBI WGS metagenome assembly VAPM01 (sample SAMN08290445, study PRJNA428436) | hydrothermal vent metagenome | isolation source: Deep-sea hydrothermal vent chimney 3 | place: Pacific Ocean: Juan De Fuca Ridge | reverse complement strand
TCGATAAAGCTGAAGAATTGATATCAATTGCCAGTGAAGAAAATAAAGCCATTAAAGCATTAGAAAACCGAGATAATGAAAGAATAAAAAAATGGCCTTAGAAACAAAGACGGAACTTTTACCAATGCTAGCAAAGAATCAATTTCAGAAATCATACAAAACCCCCAAGTTTTTCTTGATGATCTGGATGTGAAGTTAAATACAACAGAAAAAAATCACTATGGTCTGGTTTTACGCAACAGGAAGCTGATGCTATTACAGAGTGGAAATCCAATACACAAAGTAATACCAAGCCAGTTCAAGATAAATCATTTATTACTGCTATGAAAGCAATAAAAACTAAAGTAGAAAATGATCAGGAGTTAATATTTAATTGGTTAACAAAACCTAAAGAGACTTTTTTACAGTGCTACCCAAAATTTGATAGATGGCAATTAAATGGCTTGCCTGACCCGCTATCACCAGAAATAGCAAAAGCATTAATTTACAAACCAAAGCCAGACTCATCAGCTGAAATTGATAATAATCGCCATAACAATACCCAATCGCCTATCGCACTACTTGAAATAACTGAATTACCTTACCCTGAAATTATAAATCCTGATTTAAATCTCTTACGTTCAACCGGTAAAGCAACATTTACCAGTTACATTCTTGGAATAAAATATGATACTTCACTTGAAATCAAACTAGCCTATTCGATTTTTGCTGTTAAAGACAGATTGTTTTTTTCCTATGATCCGGATAATACAGCCGTAATTGTAACTGAAGGAAATAAAGAGGCGCTTGATGGAATTTTTAAATTAATGGGAAACAGCGTTGAATGCCGATTGGATCTACCCGAATTTACATTACCTGTTTCAGAGCAAGTTGAAGTAGTTTTTGATTCAATAGCAGTGCATGATGATAAAGACAACCTCGGCTCAGGTGAACTATATTTTGAACTCAGTGTTAATGATGATAAATATTTATTTGGTCAATATGATGCAAACAGTGGCGATACCATACAGCTGAATAAACGTTTCTTACTGGATAAAAGTAAACTTGATAACTTAAATATATCTGTTCGTGGGAAAGACCGGGATTTTTGGGCCAGTACAAGTGACTACATGGGGGATAATTTTAAGATTCATCAAAAAACATTAAATCTATATGGTGATTTTTCATTAACGGGTTACACCCATGAAATACAATATGAAATGGTTTGGGATGTTATTGAAACTGCTCTTAAAGTTGTTTGTTGGTTTCTTGATATCATTGTAAGCGTTTTAGATTCTTGCGCAAAACTTGTCGGTATCCGGGTTGAAAAAAGAAGGACATGTAAAGATACCACCAAAATCATATTTGGGTGGATTAGAAAGGCCAATGACGTAAATGTTCATAACTACACCTTAATGTATAGAATTAATTCTTTACCGCTCCTATCATTACGACACCCACGGATTTGTTTGAATTTGATAAAATTGAAATGACCGATAACTCTGTTTATATTTGCCTGAATTTAAAAGACTTTCCCGGGATTTCAAATAACTCATCACGCTCAGATTTTAAAGAAAATTTACAAAATGAAATCGCATTGGTGGTTAGTGAAAATTTATTAAGTAAATCAATACAAGCTATTAATCTATATGGTCCAGTTTCACGTTATTTCTCAACAAATTTTGATGATATTCTTGCCTATTATTCTCTTGAAACTAAAAATAATATTCAATTAAAAATTGATAATGGCTATCTTTATATTCGATACCCAATAACGGGTTCGGCTGGTCTAAATATTATTGGTCTTCATCCGTCGTTAAATGCACCTACCGCGATTATGATGAAAGCACATGTGTATAGAGAAGGACTCAATCCATTTAACAAAATTGACAAAGGGGATATTGTGCTTTCGGTAGATTCCGTGAGGCTAGAAGGTGGTAACTTGGCTACCAGATTAAGTAACTTCTTACTTGCTTTTGCTCAAATCATCTTTTTATGGCCAGAATTTTATGAAAAAAAACAACTATCGTTATTATCTTTAGCGTCAGTCACACCAAAATTAAATGACTATTATCAGTTAGAATTCAGTGAACAAACAAGTCAAACCTCAAATGATGAAATTGTATTAAAATCTAAAATTGCTATCAATTTAATTGATGGCGTAACACTACCGGAAGAAAAAATATTTAATCAACAGCTTGTAATCGTGCCTCTTGATATTAATTATGGGCAAAATGGTACTATCGCTGATAGTTTAATTGCAGCAACTTCTATCGCTAGTGATGCCAATAATAATCTATATGTCAATGATGTTGTTGTTGGTAAAATTGTAAAATACGATTCAAATGGAAATGAAGTAGCATCATGGGGCGGTTGGGGTATTACTGATGGATTGTTTGCCTTTCCATTTTATATTGCTTATGACATCACTAATAATCGATTGTTAATTACGGATACCATTAACCGGCGAGTTCAAATATTTAATACTGATGGTAATTATATCAACCAGTGGGGAGGCTGGAACGATCTTAATTATAATTTTAGCGTACCTCAATTTATGGCTATCAATCCAATCAATGGTGAAATATTCGTTGTTGATGCAGCAAAAAATTATCGCGTTCAGCACTTTGATTCAGATTTAAATTTTATACGTGAATGGGGTGGAAATGGTAATGAAGAAGGAATGTTTGTCGGTATAACCAGTATTGCAATAAACTCCTCTGGAGAAGTTTTTATAAGTGACTTTTCATTTAAAAAAATAAAAAATACACTAATGAAGGCGTCTATATAAATAACTGGAGTATCAATAATGAAGATGATAATCAGTTTTTGATTACATTAACACATTTATCAATAGGACTAGATGATCAGTTGTCTGCATATGCTCCGGTTCTCTTACCCCAAATAAAAACATACAGTAAAACCGGAAAATTTCTTTTTAATGTTGAACCGCAAAAATCACCGACTTCTGGTACAAATTGGAATACCATACGGGCATACACTATTGATGATACCAATCAGTCGGTTTATGTTTTAGAGGATAAAGTGTTTAAATTTAATTCCTATCGCTCGCCACTTTGATAATTTCTTAATCACAAATGAATAGCATCGTGAGAATGAAAATCATTGATATTGACGTTTTCACAATAGCAGATAACACTATTATCACGCTTAGTTCGTATATTTAACGCTCAATCTATTTGTCTTATTACTTATTCCTAATACAGTAATATTAATACAATTTAGGATCCACAAGACCAAGTATCCCAATTAAGCTATGATTACATAACTTAAATATAATAATTATCAAAAGGCAACCCCATGTTTAAATCGTTTTTGTTTCTGGTATTCACTATCAGCCTATCGCAATCTTTAAATGCAAAAACATTAAATGCTAACGATGTCCCCGAACCGCTAAAACCGTGGGTTAATTGGGTGTTATTTGATAATGATGAAATTAAATGCCCATTTTTATACAACTCTAATTCAAATATTCAATGCGTATGGCCTTCCCACTTAGAACTGTCACTGAATAACAGCAAAGGCAATTTTAAACAGTCATGGTTGGTTTATAAAACCTCATGGATACAAATACCAGGTGATTTAAAACGATGGCCGCAAAATATTACTATTGATGGTAAAACCGCGATAATTAGCCAGAAAAACAATAAACCCTATATCCAACTCAAACCAGGAAATCACACCATTAAAGGTGATTTTTTATGGGACACTATTCCTGATAACATGAGTATCGCTAAAAATACCGGAATTATTAAGTTAGTGGTTAAAGGCCAAGTTGTGAATTTACCAAAAGTTCAAAATGATGGTCAACTTTGGTTGCGCGATCAAGATATTGGGCAAGTAAAGTCAAGCAATGAGAGCGATAATCTGGAACTAAAAGTATTTAGAAAAATTACTGATGAAATTCCAATGCTCATCAATACCCAAATAGATATTAATGTCTCGGGTGCTCATCGGGAAATTTTATTGGACAAAGCGTTGTTGGATAACTTTATTCCACTGACCTTAAATAGCCCCTTACCCGCACGCATTGAAGCAAATGGTCGATTGCGTATCCAAATTCGACCCGGCCATTGGATTATTAATTTAATTGCCAGACATCCCTCTGAACTATCTAAAATCACCTTAAGCCGTGCCACACCACCTTGGCCGTTAAATGAAATTTGGGTATTTGATGCAAAGCATCATGTGCGTGTTGTTGAAATAGATGGTGTCCAAAGTATTGACCCGCGACAAACTAATTTGCCGTCAAACTGGATAAACCTTCCCGCTTATGAAATGAAACCCAACAGTAGCATAATTTTTAAAACAATTCGACGCGGCGATCCCGAGCCTGATCCTAATAAATTAAACCTATCGCGTAATATGTGGTTAGATTTCAAAGGCACCGGATACACCATTAAAGATACCATAACAGGACGCATGACTCGAGGCTGGCGCATCGAATCACAACCAGAACTCAAACTAGGACGAGTTACGATAGATAAACAAGCACAGTTTATCACGCAAATTCCAAACTCAAAAAACAAGGGTGTTGAAATTAGAAATGCTAACATCAACCTTGAAGCCCATAGTCGATTTAATGCCAGCATTTCCAAAATACCCGCCACCGGTTGGCAGCACGATTTCCAAAAAGTATCAAGCACGTTACATTTACCACCGGGCTGGAAAGTATTTTCAGCTTTTGGTGTCGATAATAGACCAGACACCTGGTTACAACGTTGGTCGTTATTGGATTTATTTTTAGTGTTAATTATATCAATTACCATCTGGCGCTTATGGGGTGTTTACTGGGGTATTATCTCGATATTAAGCTTAATCATGATTTGGCACCAAGCTGGTTCACCGCAATTTATTTGGCTAAATATATTAGCAGCAGTGGCATTGTTACGGGTATTACCAAATGGGAAAATAAAAACAATCGTATCATCTTACCGTTACATTAGTTTATTTTTATTATTAATTATTTCATTACCTTTTATCGTCTCAGAAATTCGCAGTGGCTTATATCCTATTTTAGAATTTCCAAATCAAGCTATAAGCGCAACACGCTATAATGTAACTAGCCTGCGAGAAAAACAACCAGCAACATTAGCAATGAACAGTTTATCTGTCGAATACGATAGCTTTAGTCCGAATAAATCTCGTAAAAATTCAGGCGACTTAAAACAATCTTATGCTAACAAAAATATCGCACAATATGATCCAACATCTAATATTCAAACCGGCCCCGGTTTACCACAATGGGATTGGCGATCGATTCAGTTAACCTGGAATGGCCCGGTTAAACAAGACCAACAAATTTATTTAATGTTATTATCACCTAATATAAATATAGCATTGCATTTTTTGCACGTTATATTTTTGTCATTAATGGTATTATTAATGTTTGGTTTTCGATATGACAAAATTAAAAAAATCAGCTTTAATCCCAGCAATATTGCACTAGTGCTGATTTTAAGCATAGTTGGTTTTCAATCATCTGATGCTATAGCTAATAGTTATCCCTCAGCAGAATTACTCAATAAACTTCAATCACGATTATTAATCGCGCCAGAATGCTCCCCTAATTGTGCTCAGATATCCAGAATGAAACTTAATATTAAAAATAATATTATAAGTATTCGTTTAGAAATTCACAGTAATGCCAATGTATCCATTCCACTACCGGCAAACTTACGCAATTGGGTGCCGTCGAAAATTCTTGTTAATGGCAAGGTTGCTAAAGGAATTGAACGTTCTAATGATGAGCTACGAATCAATCTACCAAAAGGTAAACACCAAATTTTAATGTCAGGCTCGATTGGAAATATAAATTCATTGCAACTTCCATTGCCATTAAAACCAAAACGGGTTGATGCTAATAGCAGTGGCTGGTCAGTATCAGGAATTCTTAAAAATTCAATTCCTGATCAGCAATTACAAATAGTCCGTAACCAACCTAGGGCATCACAATTACAAACCAATTCATTAGATGCTACGGCATTGCCATCATTTGTTAAAATAATAAGAACATTAAGCATTGGACTTGATTGGCGCATCACAACAACTGTGCAACGAATTTCATCTTCAGGCAGTGCTGTTGTATTTGAATTGCCATTAATCAACGGTGAATCAGTAACAACCGAAGATATACGGGTTATTAAAAATAAAGTTCAAGTAAGCTTACCCGTTAGAAAAGACTCATTAACATGGGAGTCGGTACTTGAAAAACAAGTGCAAATCGATTTAATTGCCAGTGATACTGTTGAATGGATTGAAATTTGGCGGCTCAATATAAGCCCTATTTGGAATGTATCGACATCGGGAATTCCGGTGATTAAACATTTTTCAACACAAGATCGCTGGCAACCAGAGTGGCGACCCTGGCCTGGCGAACGATTGTCACTAAAAATTGTTAAACCTTTGGGTATTAACGGAAAAACCTTAACCATTGACAATAGTGAATTAGTTGTCACACCAGGAGCGAGAACTCAAGATGTTAAATTAAAACTATCCATTCGTAGTAGCCAAGGTGGTCAACATACTATAGTAATCCCCCACAATTCCAAATTACAAAGTGTCAGCATTAACAAAGTAAACAAACCCATTAGACAAAATGGTCGAAATATTACCATTCCGATAACACCCGGAAAACAAATTGTTAATATCGATTGGCGAACAGATAAAGACTTTAAAACGGTTTTCGTCTCGCCGCTTGTTAATATTGGTGTTGAAAATGTAAACCACAATACTAAAGTTCACCTGAGCCAAGATCGATGGGTATTGTTTGTTGGCGGACCACGTCTTGGACCTGCGGTATTATTTTGGGGAGAAATTATCGTATTATTGTTTATCGCGCTGGGTCTTGGAAAAATAAAATCAATGCCGTTAAAACATTATCACTGGTTTTTATTAATGGTCGGGTTAAGTCAAATTCCAATCGTTATGGCAATCATAACTGTAGCATGGTTGTTTGCATTTGTTGCGCGTGAAAAATACCTAAGCTCGGTGAAACCTATTTTATTTAACCTCGGGCAAATCGCATTAGGTTTGTTAACATTTATATCCCTGAGCTTTTTGTTTTACGCAATTCAACATGGTTTATTGGGCTCTCCCGAAATGCAGGTCGTCGGTAATCAATCAAATGCCTATTTATTAAATTGGTATCAAGACCGTTCCGAGGCGATGTTACCTACCGCATGGATACTATCAGTGCCGCTTATTATCTACCGACTATTAATGTTAGCGTGGGCACTGTGGATAGCATTTTCATTAATAAACTGGTTACGTTGGGGGTGGACGTGTTTTTCTAAAGACACTTTGTGGAAAACAATAAGTCAACCTAAAATAACCAGTAATGCACCAATAACAACCAAAGCACTACCGACAGATAAACCAAAAAAATAATAACATGGCTTCTTACTTAGACTGGCACATAGCTCTTAACAACAATATTACGCTACAGCAAGCTCTAGATGATCTTAGCTCGGTGCAAGCCGAGCAAGAAGATATTCCACTGATGGTGCAATTGGTAGAAAACCCAAAATTCCGATTTCCCGGCTTTGAGATATTTCATGGTGCAGTTGATTTACGGCAACACGACTGCATCCATATTTTGCTCGGTAGAGGTTTAGCAAGTATTGATGAGGCTTTTGTTATTGGATTTACAATGGGCACAACCAATAAAGTCAGCACCACAGAGGAGCGCCTTTATGGTCTAATTGCACAATATTTTTATCCATCGGTATATCAGTTTAATGAAAACGATATTGAAGTATTTAAAAATGCTGTGCGACTGGGTTATATTTCTTCTTGCCAAGCCCTAGATACCGTTGATTTTACCCAATATTTAGATAAAGACCTTCAGTCTATTCGACAATCGATAACACTCGAAATCGACTTATTAACGGCATATTACAATATCGAGCAGCAACGCTATCCCGACACCCCTGCCTGTCAAAGACTGCTTAACAGTTAATCCAATTTAAAATAATAGGGTTGCTCTGATTATTACAATCAATTCTATTTACTCCGTTTTAAATGGAGATATCCGCTAAGATCACGCGGGAATGATGTAATGGTGAAGAATCATGTGATTATAATAAGGGTATGATAAAAATATGAAAAAATAATGCTTAGCTTTATAAGAATAAATAATAGATAAAATTCAATTTGTAGGTCTTTTGGTCGATAAGCTTTATATTAAAACTAGAGATAAGACAACATGGCTAAAGAAACCGATACAGTTGAATTACAATTAATCACCGTGGAACTTGGCAATGGTCAACGAGGTGTATTTGTTGGAACGCCTTTGGTGATCACCGAAAGTGTACACCACCGTGATGAAATTAACGGTATTTGGTTTTCGAATATCCAAAATATTCCCAAAAATATAACCGTCGAACAATTAACATCGGAAGTTAATGAACAAATTAAACATTGCATCAAATCTGTGCATTAATTATATTCAGTTTTGTGATAAAATTATTCTAATGTAGGTTACGTTTATAAATTAGATTAAGTTGTTTGATTAATGATTTCCCAAAAAATACTATCCATCACTTGTCCGTCTCGTGGTTGTCATGATATTACATCAAAGATAACAAATTTTGTCAGTGAGCAATCGATCGATATTGGTCTCTGCCATATTTTTATACACCATACTAGCGCCTCACTGATAATTTCTGAAAATGCCGATCCTAAAGTATTAGTGGACTTAGAAACGTTTATGACAAGCATTGCGCCCGATGGTGCGCCCCAGTGGATTCACGACGATGAAGGTCCTGATGATATGCCGGCGCACATACGTTCAGTGATTACCCAGAATAATTTATCCATACCAATTACAAATGGAAAACTTGCCTTGGGTATTTGGCAAGCGGTTTATTTATGGGAACATCGAACCCATCAACATCAGCGTCAAATCACGATAACACTACACGTTTAAAATTTAGATCAAATTCAAACCATATTTAAAACGTTGCTCAAGATTTAACAAAACTTCTTGCTTGCCGCCAATTATTGCAAAACTACCATTATTTATCGGCACAACGGAACCGGTGAATTGTGCATTACCAACTTGTTGCCGGTTATTTATTTTTTCGTTTGGCATTAATAATATTGTGACAGGCCCAGTTTTTGCTTGCAGCACTATATGCAGCCCTTTCGAACCCCGGATGGTGCAACTACCAGCATAGTTTATTTTCCCCAGTGACGAATCGATTCGTAAATTAAAATCATTTAATAAGCTGTTAAGTTTAGTCAATTGGACGTTGTTATCATCAAGTAAATGTTGTTGCTCATTGATAACATGATTTAATACCTCTTGCTGTAATGAAACGGGAGAATTCAACCATAAAACACCTGAAAAAATTCCAATACTGAGCAACACACTTGCGGCAACGGCATAAACACGGTTTCGCCGGGAGCCAATTTGTTTTTTCTCATTAATACTTTGTTGCAAAATAATACGAGACACTAACCCTTGAGGCATTTCAATATTAATTACTTGTTGTAAATCCTCTGTTAATTTAACGTGCTGTTTAACGTAGCACGAACATGCATCACACGTTAATAAGTGATTTTTAATTGAAACATTAGTCGTATATGGATCAGCACTGAGTTCACGGCACACATCCAGACAATTCATCATTTTAATGTCGCTTGCAGTTGTTTTCATTGAGTCCTACTCTTACGCTCATGTTTGGCGAACTCATCACCAGTCATTAACTCGCGCATTTTCTTTCTGGCCCGGCTCAGGCGAGTCATCACCGCACCGGTACTTGATTCTATAATGACTGCAATTTCATCACAAGAATAACCACCGATAACTTGTAGTAACAGCGGTTCTAAATACTCGCTAGGTAAAACTTTAAGGGCGTTTCGTAACACAAAATATTCAGTGCTCGCAAAGTCATCGGTTTGTCCAACAATCATGTCTATTTCAATATCATCCAAAGACACATCATCGGTATGTTTTCGATCAAAATGTCGGGCATTTTCACGTCTGACAATAGTGAATAACCAGCCTTTCGCAGCTTTATGATCATCAAGGCTATCTAAAGCCTTCCAAGCACGAACAAATGCTTCTTGCACTAAATCTTCTGCTAATGCTGAATTATGGCATAACCAATAGGCATATCGATACATATCAGTAGCATAGGCCATTACCAATGATTCAAAAGTACGTTGTTTAGCATCCATATCCATAAGACCACATTATAAGCAAAAACCTGACTTAAAAATAAAATTATTAATTGTGTCAGGTTTTCAGTCGTAATGCGGTCTATTTTACCGAGTCTTAAAATTTAAGATTTATACTAAAAATCTAAAAATCAAGATAATGAGGAGATCAATATGATAGATAAAAAACTACTGGCCAAAGGCGCACTTGCCAGCGTGGTGGCATTAGGAATTGCGACAACCGCACCTAATGTCATGGCAGCTAAAAAAGGCTTTGAAAAATGCGCTGGAATTGTTAAAGCCGGAAAGAACGACTGTGGTACCAGTAAACATTCTTGTTCTGGAAAAGCGGCAGAAGACAGTATGGCTGAAGAATGGTTATACGTTCCAAATGGCACTTGCAGCAAAATTGTAGGTGCTTCAATTTATAAAAAGAAAAAATCTTAAATTGATAATAATGCAACCTCCAAACGTAAATTTGGGTGGCAAACACAGGTCAATCCAGAATACCGGTGTTGGCCTGCGTGCACCGCATTTTCAACATATCATGGAACACAAACCGGATATTCCCTGGTTTGAAATCCTCATTGATAATTATCTCGGTGGCGGCCCGGCATTATATCAGCTCGAACAAATTTGTAACGACTACCCAATCAGCTTTCACGGCGTTGGCATGTCACTCGGTTCGACTGATGAATTAAATATGGATTATTTAAAAAAATTAAAACACCGGATAGCCGAATTTCAACCGATACACATTTCCGATCACCTGTGTTGGGCATCGTTTGGTGGCCATTATGCTCACGATTTATTGCCCTTACCCTACGTTACCCAAGCAGTATCCACCGTGGTGGATCACGTAAAACAAGTTCAAGACTACCTTGGACAACAAATATTAATTGAAAACGTTTCAAGTTATTTAAGTTATAAACAGTCTATTATGGAAGAATGGGATTTTTTAGTGAGTGTTGCAGAACAAGCCGATTGCAATATATTGCTCGATATTAATAATATTCACGTTAGTGCCCATAATCATAATATTGATGCACAAGCTTATTTAAATGCGGTTCCGGTTGAACGTGTGAAAGAATTTCATCTTGCAGGTTATCAAGACATGCAAACGCACTTACTCGACACCCACGGTGAAGCCGTTCATGCCCCCGTTTGGGATTTATATAAAAAAGCATTATTGCGTTTTGGCTCCGTGCCAACCTTGATTGAATGGGATAATGATATCCCGGAATTTTCAGTGCTAAGCGCTGAAGCAGACAAAGCTGATTATATTCAACGCGAGTTAAAATTACATGTTGCGTGATATTCAACAACAATTTCTAAACGGCTTATTTTCTCAAGAGGATAACCCTGAGATCATATCGGCTATTTCAGAAAAGGGGACTCGGACAACTCATGATCAATTTATGAGTTACCGAGATAGTGTTATTGGCGGCATCATAGAGGCATTGACCATCAGCTTTCCGGTTACCAAAGCATTAGTTGGCGAGCAATTTTTTAATCACATTTGTTATCAGTATATTCGCCAGACACCATCAAAAAGCCCGGATTTAAACCATTACGGTTATGACTACGCCATTTTTTTAGATAGTCTTGATAATTTACAAACGGTGCCCTACTTATCCGATGTCGCCCGATTAGAATGGGCTTGGCAAAAAATTATCAATGGCTCAAAAACAAAACCCGGAAATTTACAATCACTTGCAACACTCAAGGCCGATGAAAGTGACAATTTATTATTTGCATTAAGCCCCCATTCGAGTTTAATACAATCACATTATGCCATCAATAAAATATGGCAAGCCAATCAAGAAAATTTAATTAATAATAACGAACAAACGTTTGAAATAAACACCGAAGTTAATTTATTTATTTGGCGATCGGGTTTGGATATGAAAATTGATGCTATCGAATCCAAACAATTTTTATTTCTGAAATTGATCCAACAAGAAAATATATTTTCAGATGTTTGTGAACACTATAACCAACACTACCCAAATGATGATATTGGAATACTGTTAACCAACTGCATTCAAGCTAATTGGATTCATTCTTTTACCATTATCCGGTAAACGCATCTTTTGACTCAAGGTAGATTATTTCGTCCGGCGTGCTTTCTCGCCCAAGTATTGTATTTCGATGCGGAAACCGACCAAATTTTTTAATGATGTTAAAATGATGCTGTGCAAATTTAAGATTATCCGCACTAATATTTTCATACAATTTAATTGCCAATTCTTGGTGCTCCATGGCTTCGCTGTGCATAAACGGCATAACAACAAAACTTTGTTGGGTTTTTGTTAATTGTTTATTTAAGCCTTGAGCAATACAATGTTGAGCTAGTTCCAATGCTTGCTGTTCAGTCGCAAAGCTTTGTTTATCACCTCTAAAGACGTTTAAAGGATATTGGTCAAATAAAATTATTAATGCCAGACAACCAGCGGCTGTTGCACGCCACTCAGTTAGCTCACCGTTACACGCAGCACTATACATGGAAGAAAACTTCTCTTTTACTTCTTCATCAAAATCCGGCGTAGAGTTATACCACATGTTGCTAACACGCTCAGAAAACCAAAAATCGATTAAAACCTGTGGATTTAATATAGACATAATTTTTATTGCTTAACCTAAATTTAATTACTTTGGATATTCTATGCCGATACCACCGAGGCCACAATAACCATTTGGATTCTTAGCCAGATATTGTTGGTGGTAGTCTTCTGCATAATATAATTCTGGGGCAGCTATAATTTCGGTTGTAATTTCATCAAAACCATTTGCCGTTAAAACGGCTTGATATTGTGCGCAACTCGCAATAGCGGCTTGTTGTTGTTCTGGGAAATAATAATAAATTCCAGAACGATACTGTGTACCACGATCATTGCCCTGACGCATACCCTGAGTTGGGTTATGTGAATTCCAAAAAATACGTAATAATTTATCGTAATCAATAACGACTGGATCATAGACCACCAATACAACTTCATTATGACCGGTTTGACCACTACATACCTCTTGATAAGTTGGATTCGGTGTAGAGCCAGCAGCATAGCCTACTGTCGTTATATACACACCGGTCTCTTGCCAAAATTTTCTTTCAGCTCCCCAAAAACAACCGAGGCCAAATAAAGCGCGTTGATAGCTTGCTGGATAAGGTGGATAAATTTTATTATTGTTAACATAATGTCTATCATTAATTTGAATTTTTTCAGTGCGCCCAGCTAAGGCTTGAGCTGCGCTGGGTAAGCTTGATATTTTATTTTTTCCAAACATAATTTTATTTCGACTATTTAAAATTAAACAATATGATCATAAATTAATTCAATGGATTCACGCCGTGCATTTTTATGCAACAGATGTTCAGACGTCTCGTCAACGGCTGTTATATGAGTTACTTGTATGCCTTGCAATAATAAGTAATCGGCCAATAAAAATCGAAAATCGATGGTTGGCACAACACTTTTACTAAAAATTGCCACACTACCTTGGTTTGCCATGGTTATAATTTGAGTTGCAGCGATTTGAAATTTACCTGTCGCCATATAATCAGCATAAGCCCTAAGCGAGGTATCATCTAAAGCCTTATGTAGTGAGTGTTCACTACCTTGTTTAGTATTACCAAGCTGATGCCCTGCCCAATGATAGGTAATATCATTTTTTTCACAATACTGAAACAAGTGCTCTCGATCATATTCTGGATAATCTTGTGGCATTGCATCAGCACGAATATCAATTAAACTTTTCACATCATAAAATGCCAAACACTCAAAAAATGTATTAATAGCCAACACATCTATTTGCGTGGCATATCCGATGGAATACACTTGCGTTA
>VAPM010252389.1_pt1 | contig 14027 bp, 8 predicted proteins | sample 3395091 | NCBI WGS metagenome assembly VAPM01 (sample SAMN08290445, study PRJNA428436) | hydrothermal vent metagenome | isolation source: Deep-sea hydrothermal vent chimney 3 | place: Pacific Ocean: Juan De Fuca Ridge | reverse complement strand
TTCGGCAGAGACGTCTCATAGCTGACGGACGTCCCGACGATATTGGCGAGACCGATGTCTGCCGACGCCGAGTACGAGATCAGCTCATCGTTCGGAACGGGTCCGAAGAAGAGAACTTTCGACTCGAGGCCGCGAGCACGCACGATGTCCTCGAGGACCGGCCGGTGATAGCCGTATCCCACAACAGTGAGCGTCACATCATCGAGCATCGCAACCGCGTCGATACCCGGTTCGATGCCACGGTTCTCCTGGATCGATCCCTGATATATCACGATCGTCTGGTCCCGGTCGATCCCGAGTTCCTCTCTGAGGTCGAGCGTCGGATCGATCTCGGTCGGTTCGGGAACGTTGATGACCGTGACCGTCGGCTCTGGAAGCTTGCCGTACAGTTTCGTGTTCCACGGGATCCACGATGGGCTTGCAACGATCATCGCGTCGACGTTGGGGAGCATCCCTCCTTCGGCCTTGGTCGCCGCGCGTTTCCCCTTCGGTGTCATGCGGCTGCGCTCCGTCTGGAGCTCGTGGGAGTCGTACACGAGCCGGGCACCCGTCCTGGCCTTGCACTCGACACCGACGCGCAGCGTGTTCAGGTCGTGGCAGTGGAAGACGTCGGCACCCGACGCGACACCGATGGCGACCATGCGCTTGTCGATCGCGCGATGCTTGATCCATTGGCTTTGTTGACCGAGGAGTCCCTTCGTCAAACGGAACGACCACCTGGCGAACCGTGCGAAGGAACGTAGCACGGGGGTGGTCACGGATCCCCAGGCCCTCTCGATTCGACCCGGCGGCACTTCAGGGGGAGCGACGACCCTCGGTGTGTCGGTGATCTCGGCTCCCGGTGTCGCCGTCGACGGCGCGCTCATCTGGCTGAGCTCACGCACGGTTGCCTCGTTGTACGCCTCACCGGTAAGACGCACATGTCGTGCCTCGATCGACCCGGCGTACTTTCGGGCAAGGCGGTTGAGCGTCGGGACACCGAAACTCGACCGTGGCACACGAACGACGTGGATTCCGTCCGCCGTGGTCTCTTCGGCCGCGGTGACATCGGGCACGTAGAGAGCGACGACGGTCACCTCGTGGCCCGCGCCGATGAGGGACTTCGCCTCCTTCGTGACGCGGGCGTCGTACTCGAACGAGTTCTTGACGAACATGCAGATCTTCACACCGGAAGTATGGCGGTGTCGTGAATCTTGTACACCATGTTGAACGAGGATCTGCGTCGATCACACGGGGCAGATACCGGGGGCAACGGATGCGCCTACGTCGTCATCACCCAGAACGCCCTGTGATGGAAGATCCGGATCAGTACGATCAGATGTTGTCCGCCCGTCTCAACGAACACCCGGGGCTCGCTCGATGTGTAGCATCCTCAGACGATGTCGGGCTTGCAGTTCGCAGCAGATACTGTCGTTCGAAATCATGTGTTCCCGATGAGAAGTGCAATCAACCCATGACCGATCGACCGCCACCTTTGTTGGCACGAGAGAACGACTACGAGGACGTGATGAAGCGGACCGCCACGTGGTCGCCGACGGCCTCCGTCATCATCCCCGTTTACAACAGGGTCAATCGACTGGCCGTGACGCTTGCCGGGTTCGTGGCACAGACAACGCTGCCTGAGGAGATCGTGATCGCCGATGACGGATCCGAAGAGGATGTCTCCGCCGTTGTCGAGCGATACAGCGATCTCCTTCCCCTCCGCTATGTTCGTCGAGGCCGTGACGGTTTTGGTGCCGGTCAGGCACGCAATCTCGGAGCAGAGGCGACGCATTCCGATGTCCTCATCTTCATCGACAGCGACTGCATCCCGGCACCCGACCTCGTTGAACGTCACCTCTCATGGCATCGCCGCGCGTCCGGTCTTGTTGTCGTCGGGAGTCGGTTCCATCTCGACGGTGACTCTGTTTCTCCCGAGATGGTGCAGAGAGACTTCTCGTCGATACGGTCGGCAGCGATCCGAATCTCAGATGACGGTACTCCCGATGACTGGAGAGGTCTCTTCTACCGGAGGAACAGGAAGCTTCGCATCGGCGACGGTTCCTATCGAGCCGTCGTGTCGTCGAACTTGTCGGTCGATGCTCGTCGATTCCATGATCTGGGTGGGTTTCCCGACGGATTCCACACGTGGGGCGGCGAGGACACAGAGCTCGGGTGGCGCCTTTGGAACGACGGGGCCTTTGTTGTCGCAGCCAATGATGCCGTTGTCTTCCATCAATTGGAACCCGGTGAGGATCGCAGTTGGCGAACCGCGTCGATCAATGCGAATCGAATGTTGATGGCAGATCGGATTCCTCATCGCTTCTACCGCAAGGTGCCGTCACCGTTCCATTCGGTTCCCCGTGTGACGTGGATAGTTTCCGTGGCTTCCCCCGATGCGACAGATGCAGCATGGAACGAACTGTCACGGTCGACATATCCTGATGCTGAGGTCATCTTCACCGGTTCGAGTTCCGCACTCGAGCGTGTATCCGTTGTGAGCGACAACCCTCGAGTTCAATGGGTTCAGGGCGATGACGTGGGCGAAGCGATCAGGCTTGCGAGAGGAGAACTGGTTGTGATGCTCGATGGCCGGATGACACCGAACCGTCGACTCCTCGAACGTGTCGTTCGCCGATTCGACGTGGATCCCCGAATCGGAATCGTCCGCGGCGCATACGCGATCAAGGGAGCGGGAACATATCGGCGCTTCGGTGACCTCCTTGCTTTCGATCTTGCGAACGGGGCGGGTAGGCCACTGTTCGCTGCGATACGTCGACGGGAAGTGATGAAGGAGGTGCACGCTGGCGGAACACCCGATTGGGAGAGGCTGCTCCGCCGATGCCGGCTCGACCTGCTGATCAACGATACGGTTACCGGACATGCCGGGGAGTTCGAGCTCCCTGAACGTTCAGTATTGCCACTCGGGTCTGCTGAGATAGTGCGTGCTGGCGCCGAAGAAACTGTTCGCACTCTGAAGCGCGTTGTTCAGGCTCGCCGATCTGGTCGGCACTCCGACGTGACAGCATCCCCGCAAGCTCAGGTGAGGCGCCCCGTGATCCGTTACGTGGGTTGGACGGGCAAGCAGAATCTCGGTGACGAGGCGATGCTGGCGGCGACCCGTGAGTCGATGCCGTGGGCTGAGATCGATCCATCTGCCGACAGCCCTTCCGGATTGATGCTGGGTGGTGGGACACTGATCAACTCGAACGGTGACTACCTGCGACGCATCGAGCGTCTCGATAGTCCCCGCGTCGATCGTGTGATCTTCGGGACCGGTGTTCGAAGTCCCGACTACTGGGGGGAGTCCGAGCCCGTCGAACGTTGGTGGCCGATCTTCGAATCCTCACTGAAGGTGACCGTACGTGGGCCGGATTCGGAACGATACCTTCGTCGATTCGGATACGAAGGTACGATCGAGGTCATCGGCGATCCTGCCCTGTCGCTGCAACGTCCCAAGGACGTCGAACGCGTCGATGGCCGTGTGGTCGTCTGCCCACTCGACACGGGAGGCGAATGCTGGGGTGGCGACGATCGCGAGGTTCTCGACCATTTCTCCGACACGATCGATCGGCTTCAAGCTGAAGGGCGCGACGTCGTCATCATGACCGCGTTCCCCGGCGATGACCGCTGCGCTATAGACTTGATAAGACGGTCGGGCCACCCATACCTGGGGTATGTCCCGGGCTATGTGGACCTCGATGCGACGCTTCGACTGCTCGCGTCGGCTGACCTGGTGATCGGCGAACGACTTCACGCTGTTGTGCTTGCAGCAACGATGGAGACGCCATTCGTCGCCGTCGAGTATCGGCCGAAGGTACTTGACTTCGCACGATCAATCGACCAAGAGGACGCCGTCGTGCGCACCGACGATATGGGGCGACTCGACGAGGTTATCGACCGAGTGCTGGCAGAGCGCGGAGATATCGTGAGATCGATCCGTGCCAGCGTCGAGCCGCTCAGGGTTCGCCAGCGTGGGGTCGCGGATGTCCTTCGAGAGGCGTTTGACGGCTGACCGGGTGGGTGCGGTGAGAGGTCGCCAATGCCTGGCCCTTCGTGCTGCTGTTCGTTCAACGCTGACCCAGGAGCCGCTCCGACGCCGTACGAGGGTGGGTAGCCTAGGAATCGTGGCGAATCTCGAACAACGGATTCAAGAACTCGAACAAGAACTGCTCGATGAGCGGTCCATGCGGCACGCAGCTGAGCAGCGTTCAGCCGAGTTGACCTCTCATATTGAGACATGGAGGAAGCGGGCGGAAGACAGAGCAGTTCGTATTCAGCGATTGGTCGAGGAACGTCCCGGTCCGATCATGGGATGGCTCAGGCCGAAACCCCGACGATCGGCGAGCATCCCAGCGTCGGTCGAGCAGACGAGTCTGCATCGGCTTTCCTCTCCGACATCGCTCCCGGGCCTCCGAACCGTTCGTGTTGCTGCGCTCGTCTCGACGCCTGGAGTCAGCGCAGCCCTTGACGTTATGGATCGGCGTGACATCGTGGACCAGGGATCGCTCGATGACGCCGACCTCGTCGTCATCGAGTCGGCCGCACTGCAAGGGATCGATGAAACGGCTGGTCTCCGAGCACTCATCTCGCAGGAATCGGGTCCTCCGGTCGTACTGTGGAATCCCTCGACCCAGACCCAGACCGTCGACTGGACCGACGATGCGTGGTCATGTGTATCGCTGCCGCCGTCATTCGATCCGTTGGTGCACAGTCCCGCATCGCGACGACAAACCGAGCAGCCCGATGTTGTGGCGGGACCCGATCGCGTCCGGTTTCCCGACGGCGTTCTCATCGAGCACGCTGCGGCTGGAGGTGTCGTTGTTCCTCGGGAAGGAGGCGATCTCGACGAGCTTGCCAGGTCCGCTGCCTCGGTTGTTGCTCGAAGGTGGGCCTATCGCTTTCATTCACCATGGGTGAGAGCGCGCCAACTCACCGATGCCGCCGGAATCGGAACCTATGACCCCTGGCCTTCGGCAGCCGGCGTTCTGGTTTCCAAACGACCTGAATTCGTGCTGAGCGCGCTAGAAGGCATGTCTCGGCAAACCTATCGGCGGCTCCAGATCATCGTCGGGCTCCACGGAGGAGGAGACAGAGAGGCCGTTGCGAAGCATGCGGAGCAGTTGGGTATCACCGACCGAACGCAGATCATCGAGATTCCCAAGTCGGTGACTCTCGGGGAAGCACTCAACCGATGCATCGATAGGACTGACGCCGACATCATTGCCAAGATCGATGATGACGATGCGTATGGCCCCGCATACATCGAAGATGCCGTTCACACGCTTATCTACTCGGGTGCGGGAATTGTCGGAAAGGCAGCACAGTTCTTCTACTTCGCTCAACGCGACGTCACCGTGCTGCGACGTTCGGGGACTGAAGAGAAACTCATCGATGGAACACCGACCGGTGCCTCGTTGGTCTTCCGGAGGGCCGTGTGGGAAGTGACCAGGTTCCCGCATCGCCCTCGCCAAGTCGACGTTCACTTCGTGCGAGGTGCCCGTGTTGCCGGAGTCGATGTCTACGCAGCGAACAAATGGGAGTTCCGCATGTTTCGCGGTCACGGTGGACACACGTGGACGTCGGACGACGAGACCCTTCTCGTCGGATCCACTCCCATGTTCGATGGCGATGAACCGGGCCGGCTGTACGCCGCTGGGTGGCCGATTGATGGAATCTGACCGTCCAGACTCTCCGCGCATCTGCGTGATCTCCACCGGCGATGCCTCACGTAATCCGGGGTTCCTTCCGTTGATCGAGGTGTTGCGCAGTGCAGGGAACGATGTCTGCTGCGTATCGGGGCCGAACCGACGATCGTTGCCCAGGAATCTGGACGTGCGCATCGTTCCTGCACGGTTTCCTGTTCGTGGAGGCAGGTTTGGGACCCTTCTCCGTCGTGCGTTGTCATCGTCGATACAGTCCCATTTGTTCCGTCGCCGGGTCGTTCAGGCTGCGAGGCGGACGGGGGCATCGATCTTCTACCCCCTCGCTCGTCGCGATCTCGATGCCGCGGTAGCTGCAGCCGGTGGAACTGGAGCCGTGTTCCGTCCTCCAGGTTGGGGATCGCCCACCCCGAGAGACATTGCACAGCTTGCACCGGATGAGCAGCGATGGAGCATGTCTCCGGCGGGCCCTGGGTATCCGTTGCACCTGGCCGTTCCCACCGGCAGGGGGAGTATGTCCGAAGGATGTCGACACGCGGGGAGACGCATCACTCTTGTGTATCGAGGAGCTGTGACGTCACCAGGTCGGTATCTCCAGACATCTCTTGAACGGGCCGGCGTTGTCGTGGACCACTGCGAAGACATCGTCGACTATGCCTCTGTGTCGGCAACGACCGATGCAGTTGTCATCGTGGAGTCCCTCTACCCCCCATTCGAGGTGGTTGGTAGCAAGCCTGACGTACCGACGCTCTTCTGGGTACACCATGGGGAGCATCATCTCCAAGCCAATGTGCGCCTTGCTGCACGCTACGGCGCTGATGGAGTTCTCCTCGCGCATTCATGGCATCTCGCTCATCGCTTCCCTGTTCCGGTTCATCGCTTCCCCTTCGCTGTGGCACCGGAGATCAGCGGGCCGGGAAGGAGCTTCGAAGAGCGGGAGTTCGACGTAGCGATGGTTGCGGCGGGCCTTGAAGATGTCGGTGGCACATACACACGGCGCCAACAGATGGTCTCGGCACTCAGAGATGCCTTCCCCGACAGGAGCCACTTCGTGTATGGGCTGCATCCTGAGGACCTGGCAGATCTCTACCGCAACACGCGTGTGGTCCCCAACGAAGGTGGGCAGAGCCATCAACCGATCACGATGCGGGTGTTCGAGGCGGTCGGCAACGGTGCTCGCCTGCTGGCGGAACCCGTCCCGGGGCTCAACTGTCTGTTCAAGCCCGGCATTCACTATGTCGAAATGGGTTCTGATCCTGTAGCTGACACGCACCGCATCTTGTCGGATCCCAGCTCGTCGGCAGCTGCCGCCGCGACATATGCCTTTGCCATGGAACACCACACATACGATCACCGCGTGGATGAACTGTTCAAGATCGTTGACTCCTCATCTTCCTCCAGCGAAGTCGTTGCGTCGTCGGAATCTGATGGGATCATTGCCATGATCGAAGCCGACCCCGATGTGCAGGTAGTTATTGATTTCGGCAACAACGATCTGCAGCGATCCTTACCGACGCGAGAGATACGCGACGGAACTGAGATCGGTGATCGGTTCAGACCGAGAAGTGTCGACGCCGTGGTCGTGGGGCCCGTGGTTTTGAGGGACATGGGCGATGTCGTCTCCCCGTCACGATCGTATGTCTATGCGATTGGCGATGCTGTTGAGCCGTGTATCGCCTATGTCCTGGATACCTTTCCCTCGGCTCAGGTGACACAACGAGGGGACGTGTCTCGCATCGACCTCGGCCTGATGGGATATCGTCGAAGACAGGGAGACCATCCACTTGCATAGGCGTTGATGGGCCTTCCGCCCTTCACTGTGTGAAGGGCGCTCACGGAACCTCATCATCCTGGAATCTGATGTCGCGTGGAAGGCTCCCAAGTGCCAGGGATGACGCGATGTGCCGCGCGTGCCCAGGTACCATCTGTTTCGGTGCTGCCATTGGACAGAATCCTGCCCCGATGCCGTGGGCAGCGCTCCGTGCGAGGTCCCACACCATCTTCTTGGGAGAGTCCCACACGGCGATGATTCTCCTTAGGTCGAGAGACAAATGCGTCGATTCATAGGAGTATGTCCGTACCATCACGCGCAATGACTGGGTTCTTCCGTTGCGCTCGCGTCGGTACCGTGGTGGCCATCCTGGCGGTCGCATTCCTCGTCGTGTCCTCCCCACAAGCGCGTGCCGTCGGCGGTGAAGGTGAGAGCTGGCCGTCCTTCAACGAATCCGACGGCTGTGGATCGCCCTGGGTGAGAGGATCGCTCGTCGAGAAGCAGGGCTCCCTGTCTCGATCCGCGGTCCTGCGTGGGCCTGAGGCGTCTTACTTCGGACGCACCATCGGCCAGGTGTGGGATGAACTCCGATGGTGGGACGTCCCGGGATCCAACGGTGAGTCACTGCTCTTGCATCGCAGGATGCAGCCAGCACTTGCCGAGGTCGAGGCGAGACTCGCTGCCGAGGCCGTGCAGGGACGCACGTACAGCATCATCGACAGATACACGTTCGGGTATACCGCCAGAACCGTTGGCGGCTCCTACCGGGTGTCCCAGCACAGCTACGGCAACGCCATCGACATCAACTCGCGGTACAACCCGTACAGGACAGGCTCCCTCAGGACCAATATGCCGAGCTGGTTCGTCACAGCCTGGTCCGACTCGGGGTTCTGCTGGGGTGGGAACTGGATCAGCGTCAAAGACGCCATGCACTACAACTGGCGCGGTCCGGCGTTCACCGAGAGCATCGCCGAACTTCCGCCGGCGTTTGCCCCCCTCACCTCACCCGAAGGGTTCACCCGCACGATGACCACGAGGACGGTCCCCGACGCTCTCGACGATGCGCGCTTCAGGGTGCTCATGGACGGGGACGGAGACGCTGCGATCGACATCGTCAGCCTGAGCGATACCGATACGGGCACGGTGATCGACGTCGTGAGGGGGTACGCCGGCTACAAGAGCTGTGCCGTGTCTCGCTACTGGAGCTCGGAACGTGCCACAGGTGACATCGCGATACCCGGCGACTGGGATCGTGACGGCGCCCAGGACCTCTGGGTGATCGACGACTCCGACGGTCTGACCGTGACGGCATTCCTCCGGTTCGGCGACTTCTCTCAGACCGATACCGCGACGATCGCAGCGGCAGGTGGCGATGCGTATCTCACCGCAGACCACGATGTTGATGGCTGGAGCGATCTGTACATCCTGCGCAACGACGGCTCGACGTGGACCGTCGAGGTCCGCAGCGGTGCTGATCGCTTCGCGACCATTCTCGCCACCGGGTCCTTCTCAGCCGACCCATCGACCAAGTTCTCCGCACTCGACCGCGATCTCGACCAGGTGCCGGACCTCGTCGGGGTGAACAGCACCGAGTCGTTCATCCTCGACGGGGCATCGGAGTTCACCCAACGCGAATCGCTTCCCGCCATGACTGGCACGATCGACGACGTCGCTGGCACCGATTTCGACGGAGACGGCCGCCACGACCTCGTGACCCTCAGCGGAGACAAGATCAGGGTGTACGCAGGCAACACCCGCCTCGCAGGTTTCGACGTCACGAGCTGGTTCGAGTACCCCGGGTTCTCCTGTAGTGACCCATCTCTGGCGTACCCGTACGACGGCACCTTCAGAGACGACGAGTCATCGGTACATCGGGAGGACATCGACGAGATCTCTCGCCTCGGCGTCACCAAGGGTTGCAACCCCCCGGGAAACGACCGGTTCTGCCCGGAGCGGACCATCACGAGGGGGGAGCTGGCCGCCTTCTTGAACCGTGCAATCGGGTTCCCACCGAGCGGCGTCAACACCTACGTCGACGACGACGACTCCATCTTCGAGGACGATATAGAGAGCCTTGTGGGTGGTGGTGTCTTCGTCGCGTGCAACGCCGCCGGCGACCGGTTCTGTCCCGACGAGGTGGTGACACGTGAGGTGATGGCGCAGTTCCTCGTCGCGGCGTTCGGCTTCGAACCGACCAACACGGATGCCTTCGTCGACGATGGTTCATCGCCGTATCAGAGTGACATCAACGCCATCGCAGCCGTTGGCGTGACGAAGGGCTGCAACCCTCCAACGAACGACAGTTTCTGCCCGGATCGCAACGTTTCACGTGCAGAGATGGCCAGTTTCATGGTCAGAGCCCTCAAGTGGATGGCTCCTTAACCGATGTTGTTTGTAGCATCCGGTCGTTGATTTCGGGTGGCCAGCCCGTTCGGTAGGTGGAAACGTGACTCTCAAACTCTCCATTCGCAGTTCCCGGATCATTTTGACGGTCCTTGCTGCGTTCCTGCTCTCTCTCGTTGGTTTTGCGACTAGCGGTACCGCTGACGCGCACGAGGGCGAGCTGATCATCGACGGCTCCGGATGGGGTCACGGGATCGGGATGAGCCAGTACGGAGCCTACGCCCGAGCGATCGACGGCCAGTCCTACGTCGAGATCCTCGACTTCTACTACGACGCACCTGGGAGTGACCTGACATCGGTCGTCACCGACCCGGTGACAGACAACTTCTGGATCGGACTCGAACAAGAAGCGGTCCGAGTCGTCCTCAGGCCGGTAGCAATATCGGGTGGTGGCGTACCTGTGACACTGAAGCGGGCTACGGCCACCGACGGCTCGGCTGCGCTCACCGGCGAGATCGAGTCCGTCTCGGTGCCGATCAACTCCCAGATCGTCATCGACTACACAGCAGATGGATGCACGTACACGATCGGATCCGGTGGATCCTCCGCTGAGGGTGGCTGTAACTTCGACATCGCGTGGGATGGTTGGGAGCTGTCGCCGACCGCTGCGGTTCAGCTCGTCAAGCACTGGGAGTGGGCGAAGGATCCAGCCATCGCTTCCGACGCGACGGCGTGTTCACGATGGGCGGGGACCGTGTGTACCTACGACCAGGGCGAGCTCCGTGTTCGGCCGGACAACAACAGAGGTCTCGATGTCTCACTCGAAGTGGACCTCGACGGATATATCTCGGGAATCGCAGAGATGCCGGCATCGTGGGATGTCGAGGCATTGAAGGCACAAGCGGTGGCTGCACGGTCGTTCGCCCGCTACACGTCGGACAAGCGGGTTGCTGCAACCAACAAGAACTCGATGGCGCCCGCCGTCGAGAGTCGATCCTGGTGCTGGTGCACCCTGTACGACTCATCGGATGAAGGCGCCTCGGGGAAGGTGAACGATCAGGTGTTCCGTGGTCGTGTCTACAACGTCACAGCAGGCGGCTACGGGGAGAACTGGCGGGCCGCCGTCGACGCGACCAGGGATGAGATCGTCCAGTATCAGGGCAGTCCGATCGGTGCGTTCTACGGATCGTCGAACGGGGGAGCAACGGAGAACAACGAGGACATATGGGGAGGCGCCGCTATCCCGTATCTCCGCAGCCGGCCGGATCCGATAACCCTCACGGCGCCGGGGAACACCTACTCGTCGTGGACCTACACGAAGTCGACGGCGGTGCTCAGAAGTAAGCTCGGTCTCGACGCGGTGTCCGACGTGCAGATCGTCGAGACGTACGACTCGGGGACTCCCAGCCGCATCGTGGTCACCGGAACACGCGACGGCCAGACGGTGACGGTCGACTCGTATCTCGGTACCCCGATCGATGGTGTCTGGATTCAGTCCTGGTACAGCCTGCGTGGAGCCGGCATCACAGGGTTCCGTGGCGACATGGATGTGGTGGCCCCACCACCGCCTCCTCCTCCACCACCGGTGTTCTCCGATATCGATACGACGATTCACCAGGCGAGCATCGAGTACCTCGCCGACCGTGGTGTTGCGCTGGCGTGCAATGACGGTCCTGACAAGTTCTGCCCGCAGGACCGTATGAGAAGAGAGGATCTGGCGGCTTTCATGGTGAGGACTCTGAACCTCCCCGCTACGACGAAGGACTACTTCCACGACGATGATGGGCTGGCGTATGAGGCCGACATCAACGCTCTCGCCCAGGCGGGTGTCACGAAGGGCTGCAACCCACCGGACAACGACGAGTTCTGTCCCGATCAAACGGTCTCACGAGCCCAGACGGCAGCGTTCATCGTCCGTGCATGGAACCTCACCGATCCGGGACCTGGCGACTGGTTCCACGACGACGACTCGTCCGTGTTCGAGGACGACATCGACCGCTTGGCCCAGGCCGGTATCACGCTGGGCTGCAACCCGCCTACGAACGACCGGTACTGCGGCGACCGTCTCCTCACCCGGGCAGAGATGACATCGTTCCTCGCCAGGGCGTTGAAGAAACTGCCGCTGCCGTAGCATTGGCCCGACCGCCGATACTGAGGAGTGGTATGGCGACCCTCGAAGAACGCATAGCGTCGGGTTCCTGGACGATGGGGATCATAGGCCTCGGCTACGTCGGCCTTCCTCTGGCGGTTGCTGCCGTCGATGCTGGTATCCGAGCGATCGGCTTCGACGTGAACCAGACGTACGTCGAGACCCTCTCGAGCGGCATCTCTCCGATCGAAGACGTATCGGATGTACAACTCCAGGTGGCCCTTTCGAGTGGTCGACTCACGATGACCGCCGATCGGGCACTCCTCGGTGAATCCGACGTGCTCGTTCTGTGTGTGCCGAGCCCGCTGGGAGCGCACAGGGAGCCGGACATGTCCTATATCGAGGCCGCCGCAGCCACTGTCACCGCCGTCGTGACGCCGGGGACACTCGTTTCGCTCGAATCCACGACCTACCCCGGTACGACGAACGACATCATCGTTCCTGCCGTCGAAGCGGCGGGGCTGACGCTCGATGAAGACGTGTGGGTGGCCTTCTCTCCTGAGCGGGTATCACCGGGCGACACGATGAAGACCGCCGACATCCCCAAGGTGGTCGGGGGCGTCACAGCGGATTCAACACGGCTCGCAACACTGGCGTACGCGCAGGTGGTCTCCAACGTGCACCCCGTGAGTACGGCAGCCGTTGCAGAGATGACGAAACTCCTCGAGAACACGTATCGGGCGATCAACATCGCGATGGCTAACGAGATGGCACAGATGGCGCACGAACTCGATGTCGACATATGGGAAGTCATCGACGCCGCAGCGACCAAACCGTTCGGGTTCCAGCCTTTCTACCCTGGCCCCGGCGTAGGTGGTCACTGCATCCCGCTCGACCCTCAGTTCCTGGCGTGGCGTGCCCGTGAGATGCGGTTCGCCCCGCGGTTCATCGACCTCGCCGAGCAAGTGAACCTCCAGATGCCGACCTACACGGCGAATCGCGTCGGCGGCGCGCTCAACGAGTACGGCATTGCCGTCAAGGGGGCACGGATACTCGGTGTCGGCATCGCGTACAAGCCGAACATCGCGGACGATCGGGAGTCGGCGTCTCTCGACGTGCTCCGGATCCTCGAGGGAAGAGGCGCAACGATCACCGTCCATGACCCCGTCGTCGGTGACGAGCGCATTGCCAGCAACGGCTTCGAACCCTCCGACGCCACCGACGAGTACGACATCGCAGTCATCCTGACCGACCACGACGAGATCGATATCGCAGCGATCGCAGCACGGTCTCGTGTCGTCTTCGACGCTCGAGGTGCGTACCGCAAGCGCGGCATCGATACCTCCAACGTCGTGGTGATGTGAGCCCGACAGCCCTCATCGTCACGTCCGTGCATCCAGCCGATGACCCGCGGATTCGATACAAGAGCATCGGAACGCTGGTCGAAGACGGATGGGCTGTGACCTATGCCTGTTCAGAGCCGGGGCCACAAGACGAGTCGGATGTGGTCGTCAGACACCTTTCTGGATCCCGTCTCGCCAGGAGCCTTCACGCGCTGTGGATCATGGTTCGTACACGAAGCGATGTGATGGTGATCCACGACCCGGAACTGTTGATCGGTGCCGTTCCGATCGCGATGATCCGTCGGAAGGTGTCGGTCGTGTTCGATCTTCACGAGAACCTCCCGGCTCAACTTCGGACCAGGACAGAGACCCCAGCGCTCCTGCGTCGAGCTACGTCCTCGATGGCAGCACTCGTGCTCCGCCTCGCCGAGCGGGTAGCGACGATCACACTGGCAGAGCCCGGCTACCAGAGCCTGTTCCGTCGGCACCATCCCGTTTTCGAGAATCTGCCGATATCGGGGACACTCCCTATGCGTACACCCGGTGCGTCTGGTGTCGTCTACGTCGGTGATGTCACACGTGAGCGTGGAGCGCTGCTCTTGCTCGAAGCTGTGGCACGACTCGATGACATTCCGCTCACCCTCATCGGCAGGTGTCGTCCCGATCTCATCGAGGAACTCACGACCATGGCGGACCGTCTCGACGTCGACCTGTCGATGTCGGGATATCTGCCGTACGGCGAGGCATGGGAACTCGCGTCCTCGTCGCTGGTTGGTGTCTCACCGCTGATGGCTCTCCCCAACTACCGCCAGTCTCTGCCAACGAAGATCTATGAGTAC
>VAPM010027869.1_pt1 | contig 14027 bp, 10 predicted proteins | sample 3395091 | NCBI WGS metagenome assembly VAPM01 (sample SAMN08290445, study PRJNA428436) | hydrothermal vent metagenome | isolation source: Deep-sea hydrothermal vent chimney 3 | place: Pacific Ocean: Juan De Fuca Ridge | reverse complement strand
TCGGCTATCGGCTATCGGCTATCGGCTATCGGCAGAAGTCAACCGGTTCGCTTGCGTATCAGGACGCTAGAATCTTGAGTGTTCACTCAAGAATCGAGTTGGTGATGGCTGCTTCCAAGAACACCCGACGTGTCGCGATCGTCGATGCACTCCGAACCCCCTTCGCGAAATCCGGCACTGCACTCAAGAGTCAGTCCACGCTCGACCTGTCGAGCGCTGTCGTGGGGGAGCTCCTGGCGCGCTCCGGCATCGATGCCGGGAAGGTAGACCGCGTCGTCTACGGCTCCGTGGTCCAGAGCGTCGACGCTCCGAACGTCGCTCGCGAGATCGTCCTCGCCGGCCCGTTCCCAGCGTCGGTCGATGCGTACTCGGTGACACGGGCATGTGCCACCTCGACCCAGTCGTTCGTCGACGGTGCCCAGGCGATACTGCTCGGTGATGCCGACATCGTCATCACGGGCGGTGCCGACTCCCTCTCTCGTCCCCCGATCACGTACTCGGACCGCTTCGTCGACATTCTCATGGAGGCGAACGCTGCCAGGGATCTCCCTGCCAAAGCCAGAGCTTTCTCCCAGGTCAGGCCGCGAGATCTTGCACCTCACCCGCCTGCGATCGCAGAACGATCGACGAACGAGACCATGGGTGATTCCGCTGAGAAGATGGCCAAGGCGAACGGCATCAGCCGCGAGGCCCAGGACGAGTTCGCGTTGCGCTCCCACACGAAGGCCATCGAGGCCAGGCAAGCAGGGATATTCGACAGCGAAGTGATGCCCTACCCGGTTCCGCCACGCTTCAAGGACATCGTCGAGAGAGATACGATCCCACGCGACGACTCGTCCCTCGAGAAGCTCGCCAAGCTCAAGCCGGTGTTCGACCGCAAGTACGGAACCGTCACGGCAGCCAATGCGTCGCCGCTCACCGACGGGGCCTCCGCGCTGCTCCTCATGGACGAATCCGTTGCCAAGGCGCTCGGCTACGAACCCAAGGCGTACCTTCGTAGCTACGCATTCGCCGCCCTGGACCCGAACTGGCAGCTGCTCATGGGCCCGGCCTTTGCAACACCGATCGCCCTCGACCGGGCGGGCATGACGCTCGCAGATCTCGACCTGATCGACATGCATGAGGCGTTCGCCGCCCAGATCCTCTCGAACATCCAGGCGTTCGCCTCCGACTCTTTTGCAAGAGAGCGGCTCGGAAGGGACAAAGCGATCGGCGAGATCGATGACGCCAAGTTCAATATCTACGGAGGTTCGATCTCCCTCGGCCACCCATTCGGAGCGACGGGCGCCAGACAGATCATGACGATGGCAAACGAGCTCGACCGACGAGGCGGCGGCACCGCGCTCGTCACGCAATGCGCTGCCGGTGGCCTTGGTGCCGCTGTGATCCTGGAGAAGTAGACAATGACGTTCAAGAACTTCCACTTCGACCTCGATGACAACGGGGTCGCAACGGTCCTCGTCGATCGCCACGACGAGTCGATGAACACGCTCGGTGAGGAACTCGTCCTCGAACTGTCCGACGTCGTTGACCGGCTCGAAGAAGACGACGTCAAGGCGGTCGTCTTCGGCTCGGCGAAGAAGGACTTCCTTGCTGGAGCAGACATCCGCATGTTCAGCTCCATCTCGACGGCTGAAGAGGCCGTCGGGGCACTCAAGGCCATCCACGAGCCCTTCGATCGCATCGAGGCTCTTCATCGGGAGGCAGGCAAGCCCGTCATTGCTGCGATCCATGGAGCATGTCTTGGTGGAGGACTCGAGTTCGCGCTCACGGCATCGAAGCGGATCTGTACGAACAGCCCGCGCACACAACTCGGCCAACCCGAAGTCCAGCTCGGTCTGATCCCCGGTGCGGGAGGCACGCAGCGCCTCCCGGAGCTCATCGGGCTTCAAGGCGGCCTCGAGATGATCGTCGGAGGCAAGCCGATACGTCACCACAAGGCTCGCAAACTTGGACTCGTCGACGAGGTCGTCCCCGTCGAGGTCCTGCTCGAGATCGCTCGCAGACGGGCCGTCGAAGCCATCGATGCCGAACCGCCCGAGCGCGTGATCGCACTCAACGTATCGACGAGGAACCTTCAAAGACTGGCTCTCGAGAAGAACCCTGCAGGGCGCAAGGTGCTGTTCAAGAAGGCCACCGACATGATGATGAGAGAGACCGGGGGCCACTACCCGGCGCCCAAGCGAGCCATCGAGGCGATCCAGATCGGGGCCGAGCACGGCCGTGCTGCCGGAGTCGCTGCCGAGATACGTTTCTTCGGGGAACTCGTCCTCACCCCCGAATCGGCCGCCCTTCGATCCATCTTCTTCGCAACCCAGGGACTCAAAGCCGACACCGGGGTCGACGGTGACGCCAAGGCCCGCAAGGTCGAACACGTCGCCGTCCTCGGTGGCGGCCTCATGGGTGGGGGCATCGCTGCGGTTTCGGCGGTCAACGCCAGTGCCGTCGTGCGGATCAAGGAGATCGACAACACCGGTGTCGCCCGGGGCCTCGGGTACGTATCGAAGGTCGTTGCCAAGCGCGCGAAGCGGCGCCGCATGACACCGTTCCAGGTCGAACAGATCATGAACCGCGTCACCGGTTCAACGGAGTGGATCGGCTTCAAGAACACCGACATCGTCATCGAAGCGGTCTTCGAAGACCTCGACCTCAAACGGACGATGCTCGCCCAGGTTGAAGAGTTCATGGGATCCGATACGATCTTCGCCTCGAACACGTCTTCGCTGCCGATCTCCCAGATCGCTGCGAACGCGCAACGCCCGGAGAACGTCGTGGGAATGCACTACTTCTCACCCGTCGAGAAGATGCCGCTGCTCGAGGTCATCACGACCGAAGCGACGAGCGACGAGGTCACGGCGACTGCGGTCGCCGTCGGCAAGGCGCAGGGCAAGACCGTGATCGTCGTCAACGACGGCGTCGGTTTCTATACGACGCGACTCCTCGGCCCGTACTCCAACGAGGCAGCGTTCCTCTTGGAAGAGGGAGCCTCCGTCGAAGAGATCGATGGAGCCATGACCGATTGGGGGTTCCCGATCGGTCCGCTTCTGCTCGCCGACGAGGTCGGGATCGATGTGGGGGCCCACATCGCGGTGATCCTCACCAACGCGTTCGGAGAGCGGATGCAGGGACCCGCGATGATGGAAGGGCTGATCGCGGACGACCGCAAGGGCCGCAAGAACGGCAAGGGCTTCTACCTCTATGACAAGGGCGAACGAGGTGACGTCGACGAGTCCGTCTACGACGCGCTCGGGCTCGGACCACGCACCGGGGCGCGGAAGGAGGACATCGCCGAGCGCATGTCGATGGCGTTCATCAACGAGGCAGCGCGCTGTCTCGAGGAGGGCATCCTTCGTTCGGCTCGAGACGGCGACATCGGTGCCGTCTTCGGCCTCGGCTACCCACCGTTCCGTGGTGGCCCGTTCTGGACCATCGACCAGATGGGTGCAGAGACGGTCGTGGACAGACTGATCGTCCTTGCAGCCAAGCACGGTGACCGTTTCGAACCCGCGCAGATCCTGCGCGACTACGCGGCGGAGGGCAAGAAGTTCAGGAACTGAGGGGAGCCGCGCTTTGCTCGGCAGAACCTGATACCTGGAAGACGCGCGGAGAGGGAACACCCCGTTCTCCGTTTGCCGTCTACCGACGGCCCACAGGCACCCAGGAATCGCCCTCGTTTCCGACTGTGAACTGTGATCTGTGAACTGTCAACTCACCGACCGCTTCCTATCCGCTGACCCTCGCACTGCGTCTCGTCAGCCGCCCTGGTTGAGGTTGCGGCGGATGCGCATCTCGGTGATGGTGTCCATCATCTCGTCCTCGTGCTCCTCGAACTGCCTGGCACGTTTGGAGTCCCGCCAGTCGTGAACGAAGTGCGCCATCGCGTAGATGGCGAACAGGGTGAGTCCTCCAAACACGACGAGCGAGATCATGCTTCGATTCTATCGAACCAAGGGACGACCATCGGGACGACCTCGCGATCTGGGGGAACGTCGCGGAACCGCAACGTTCGCGGGAGTGCCTCCACCGAAGTGGAGGCACTCGCTCGCAAGGTACGTTGGCCTCAAGGCCCCGTGGAACCCGCCCTAGGCAGTGGCTTCCTCCTCGTCCGGCTTCTTCACGAACACGAAGTAGATCCCTCCGATGATTCCGAGGGCTCCGAAGATGATCAACGCTGCCGGAATGTACGTCCCGAACAGGTTGAGCTGACCGATGGCGTCGTTGGCGTCGTTCACCGCGTCCTGGACGGAAGCAGGCGACGTCACGTACTCGAGGTGCTGCACCTCAGCGAGAGCGATCGGATCGGGTACTCCCGGAACTGTCAAAGCCACCGACCTCGATTCCATCACGTCGATGTCGATGAGGATCCCCGTCGTGGGCTCGATCCAGTACGTCTTGTCGAACGCGAACGTGTAGGTGAGTGGCACGGGGTCGGGCATCGCCTCGAGGACGGGACCGAGCTGCGCCATCATCTCGTCGGGAAGACCGAACGCCGGAGCGAGTTGCACGAGCGTTGCCTTCGGGAACGCCGGTGGGAACTGTGCCAGGAGCTCTGGATCGACGATCACCTTTGGATCGGACACGGCACGGTACTTGTACGTCTTGACGCCGGCTCGTTCTTCCTCACCGACGTACTTGATCGTCGTCGGGGAGAGCGTGTCGCCGTTCCAACCGATGTAGTCGGTCGGCTCGGACCCGATGGGCCAACCAATGACGAGTCCCTCACGCGGGATGATGCGGGCATCACCCGAGAAGTCGTCGATCGCCTCCATCGTCTTGCGGTCGATGGCGTAGATGCTCAGGGACTCCGCGAGGGGACCCTGGGGCGAGTTCATCACCGCGTAGTCCGAGACGATCGCGCCGTCGTTACCTCCGACTTCGAGCGTCTTGACGGTTCGATCGATGGTCACAGGGACATCCCTGAGGAACAGGTTCGCCATGTCACCGCTCTGGAGCGCCGCGGCGTTCAGCATCACGCCCAACTCACCGTCATACACCCTGGTGGCGTCAACGTCTGCCGGAAACTTCGCCTGCGAAGGCAGTACCACATACTTGACCGCCAGGCCGCCTACGAGAAGTACGACTCCCAGCACGAGAATCACGATCCCGAGACCGTTCTTCTTACCCATGACTACCCACTTTCACGCTCGATGTCGTCCGGTCATCCCCCAACCACTACAGATTAGGCGCTTTCTCGTAAGGCGTCGAAAGCGCACCTCTGATGTTCAGCGCTGATACAGCCCATATACGAGCCGTACCAGCGCCAGACGCCTTGGCGCCTCAGGTGATCGCGAAGGCCACCATCGGGATCTTCGCCATCATCTCGATACGGCCCTCATCGGTACCGTCGTGGGAGACACCCATGGACTCCATGAGCTTCGCCGCGGTCTTGGGGTGGTCCTGCTCGTAGCGCCGCATCACGCCGGCAGCCTCGGTCGGGTCGAGGAACCGTGTATTCGCGTGATGTCGCTTCGATCCGATCCATACACCGTCGACACCGCCCTCTGCGATGTTGCGGTACCAGTCGGCGTTCGGGCCGGTCCCCGACGTGACGATCCACTCGTTCGCCTCAGGGTTCCTTCCTGCGACCTCGAGGACGGTGCGATACAGGTTGCCGCTCCTTCGGCCGCGGTGCTCGATCATGAGGAACCGCTTCGAGAACAAGGAGCCCAACCGTGCCCGGTACAGCCACGTCGGTGCATGGAGGAGCCACTTGAAGAAGCCCTTCGGTTTCGCCTTGAAGTCGAACGCACCCATCCGGTGAGGCTACCTCCGCCGACGGCTCCTGCCGCGGAACCACAAGCCGAGATCGGCCTTGCGAGAGTGCTTTCCCGTTCGCTGTTCCGTTCGATCTGCAGCCTTGGCGAGGGCCAGGCCAGCGTTGATCCCGATCCAGCGGAGCGGTTCTGGTTCCCACGTCGGCCAACGATGATTCACCCAGGGGAGGGCCGTTCGTTCTGTATCGGTTCGGGTGATCAACTCTGCGAGTGTCTGGCCCGCCAGGTGTGCGGTGTTCACACCATCACCAACGTACCCCCCAGCCCACGCGATGCCCTTACCGTGGTCGACGGTCACCGACGGACGCCAGTCGCGTGACACCCCGAGTGGTCCTCCCCACCGGTGAGTGATCTCGTAGCCCGCGATCTGGGGGAACAGTTCGGTGAGGACTGCAGTGAGTTCTCTGTGGACGTCGTCGTCGATATCGAACCCCGGTTCGATCGCCGAGCCCCAGTGGTAGGGGGCGCCGCGGCCACCGAACGCCAGCCGCCCGTCCCCGGTCCGCTGTCCGTAGATGATGAGATTCCGGAAGTCCCCGAAGGTCTGTCGGGCGGAGAGCCCGATCTCTCCCCACACATCGTCGGGGAGGGGTTCCGTTGCCACCATGAGTGAGTACAGCGGTATGACCCGGCGTTTCTCGCCCGGTAGGTTGCTGCGGTACCCTTCCATAGCGACGACGATCATCGGTGCTCTCACGTCACCACCATCCGTACGCACGACGCTACGAGAAACACCCGTCACTTCCGTGCCCTCGTAGATCGTGACACCCTGTGCCTCGACGACGGAGGCGAGCCCATGGACGAGCTTTGCGGGGTGGATGGCTGCCCCGTGGGCGTGCCAGACGGCACCGATGACACCGGTGGCGTTCAGCGCATCCCGCGCCTCGTCACCGTCGAGAAGACGGATATCGTCATCGGTGAGTCCGAAGGAGCGGGCACTCTCGACCTCCTCGTGGGCGTAGGTCATCTGGAGGTCGCTGCGTGCCACGGTGAGGACGCCGCCTTTGACGTACTCGCAGTCGATGCCTTCCTCTGCAGCGATCATGCCGATCTCGTCGACGCTCGCGAACAACGCCCGCATGTGGGCCATGGCCGCGTCGTGGCCGCAGTCTTGCACCAGTTGCTCATGCCCGAGCGGGTACTCGGCGTGACACCAGCCACCGTTACGGCCCGAAGCACCAAAACCGACGTGATCCTTCTCGATCACCACGATGCGCAACGCAGGGTCGAGCCGTGCCAGGTGGTAGGCGCACCACAAACCGGTGAACCCCGCACCGATGATGGCAACGTCAACGTCCGCATCTCCCCCGATCGGATCGCGGGTTCGCGAGGCATCCACTGCATCCCACCAGTACGGTGCCGTCTTCGCAGAAGTGATGTCCATCAGGTGCCGTGCCCTACCTTGCGCTCCGCCATGCCGTTGAGAATCTCGAGCACAACCCTGTTGGCGAGGAATGCCGTGATCTGCCCTGGTCCGTCGTAGGGCGGAGAAACTTCAACGATGTCCGCACCAACGATGGGGAGCTCCCGCGCCAGGCGACGAACAGTGTCCAGCAGTTCCCTCGATGTCAGCCCACCCGGTTCGGGTGTTCCCGTTCCGGGTGCCATGCCGGGGTCGACGACGTCGATGTCGATCGACAGGAAGATGCCGATGGAATCAGAGCTGGTACACGACGAAACGGCATTGTCCACAACAGGACGAAGACCGCGCTCGACGATCTCGGACATGAGGAAGGTTCGCATCTCCTGTCCCCGCATCCATGCGACCGTTTCAGGATCAGGCCAGTAGCCCCGCAGACCGATCTGGACGAACCTGTGCCCGGGAACCGCACCAGACTCGATCAGGCGGCGCATCGGTGTTCCGTGCCCGTGGAGTTGACCAGCGTTCGTCACGCCGGTGTCTGCGTGTGCATCGAAGTGCACGAGTCCGAATGCACCGTCGCCGTGAACGCGGGCGAGACCCGATCCGTTCCCGAACGTGATGGAGTGGTCACCACCCAGAACGATGGGGATCGCACCGGCAGCGGCGATCCGCTCGACAGTGCCTGCGAGAAGATCGAGGTCCTGCTCGAGATACCCCGGTCCCACTTCTATATCCCCACCATCGATGATCTTGAACTCGCGGAACGGATCGATGCCGGTTGGGAGGTGTGGCCTGTGTCCGTCGGCCCCGAGATAGTCGGCTTCACGTATCGCTTTTGGTCCGAACCGGGCACCACCACGGTAAGTGGCACCCCAGTCGATTGGTGCACCAATGATCACCACGTCTGCGCCGGCCGACTCGATGTCGTCAAGCGCAACACTCGGCACGCCACAGAAACTCGGGAACGATGCAAACCGGTACGTCTCAGCCATGGCTACATCCTTGCACAGCGAGCGGGTGGCCATCGCAAGAGTGCACCCGTGAACCTCCTTGCGGGTGGGACGGGCGAGGTTGTCTACATGTGGACACGAAGGTTCTTCGGGTCGTACATCGGCCGGAGCGATGCCCTAGCTGGATATCGCTCACCGGCGACTTGTATCTCGAACGTCGAGGAGGTGATGAGGTCGAGCGTCACGCCATCGGCATGTTCGACGTAGCCCATGCCCATGGCTCCGCCGAGGGTGTGCCCGTATGCTCCAGATCGCAGATACCCGACCGGTTCACCGTTCATCACGATCGGCTCCTCGCCGTAGAGAAGTGGCTCCGGGTCTTCGAGCAGGAACTGGACGAGTCGGGACGCGTAAGGTCGATGCTCTCGTTGCTTCAGCAGCGCGTCTCGTCCGATGAATCCGCCGGGCTTGTCGAAGTCGAGAGCGAACCCGACACCAGCCTCGAGCGGCGTGTCGGTGTTCTCCATATCGAGGCCGTAGTCGCGGCGCCCAGCTTCGGTTCTCGTACTCTCGAGCGTCTCCATACCCGCGTGTATCAGACCCAACTCGTGCCCAACCTCAACGATCCGGTCGTACACGCCAAGCGCGAACTCGGAAGGGATGTACAACTCCCATCCGAGTTCACCGACGAAGCTCATTCGGAACGCCATGCCCCGGGCATAATGCAGATCGATGTCCTGAGCGGTGAAGTAGGGGAACACATCGTTGTCGAGGCTCGCTGTCGTCACCTCCGAAAGCAACGTCCGCGAGTCTGGCCCCTGGATGCTCAACAGTGCGTACCCTGATGTCACATCGGTCACATAGACACGGTCCTCCGCAGCGATGTTTCGCTTCAGCATCGTTTCGACACGACGATGGAACGACTCGGCGACGACGAGCAAGAACCTGTCGTCGCCGACGCGTGTCACGGTCAGGTCGGCTTCGATGCCGCCTTGTCCGTTCATCCACTGGGTGTACACGCACTGACCGACCGGCACCGCGATGTTGTTGCCGGACAGCCGGTTCAAAACCTTCTCTGCGTCGGGCCCCTGGAGGAGGAACTTCGACATGGCGGACAGGTCGAGCAGCGCGACGCCGCTACGTACGGCCTGATGCTCCGCTGCGTGATACTCCCACCAGTCCTGACGTCCGTAGGAGAGTTCAAACCGAGTCTTGAACCCGTCGGGTGCGAACCATGCCGTGTTCTCCCATCCGGAAGACTCGAAGAAGTTCGCCCCAGCCTGTTCCAGGCGCTCATGAATCGGGGAACGCCGGACGTTGCGAGCTGTGGCCGGGGTCGAGTGAGGCCACGACCCCGTCGAGTGCAGTCGGCCGAGCAGTTCGACACTTCGCTCCGCGAGATACGGCCGACTCGTCTGGAACGGCGACAGACGTGCGATGTCGATGTCGGTGACATCGACCGGAGGCGCACCATCTACGATCCAACTGGCAACCACGGACCCGACGCCGCCTCCCGTGAGAATTCCGAGCGAGTTCATGCCTGCCGCAACGAAGAAGTTGCTGACCTCCGGCGCTTCGCCGATGAGGAATCCGTTGTCGGGTGTGAAACTCTCGGGACCGGTGAACAGCTTGCGCAGGCCTACATGCTCGAGCTGCGGCATCGCTTCCATTGCAACCTCGAGGAACGGTCCCAGCCGCTCCCAGTCTGAGGGGATCTCCCCGAAGCTGAAATCGTCCGGAATCCCATCAAGAGACCATGGGGCCGATACAGGCTCGAACAGCCCGATCATGAGACCGCCGGTCTCCTCGCGGTAGTAGGCGAATCGGTCCGGATCCTCGAGGATCGGCATGTCGGAAGACACTCCCTCGAAAGGCTCCGTGATGAGATAGGCATGTTCGATCGCCTGGAGTGGCACGGAGACACCCGCCATCGCACCCACCTGTCGCGCCCACATGCCTGCACAGTTGACGACGTACTCTGCCTCGATGTCACCAAGGTCGGTCTCGACACCCGTGACCCGTCCATCCTTCGTGGTGACCCCTGTGACGCTGACACCCTCGACGATGCGCACACCGGCGTTCCTTGCTCCCTTGGCGAGGGACATCGCGACGTTGGTGGGATCGGCTCGACCTTCATTCGCCGTGTAGAACCCCGCGAGTACTTTGGAGGCATCAAGTTGGGGCCACATGGCTGAGACCTCTTGCGGGGAGACCTCTTGACGCTCGATGCCCATGAGGCGGAGGAAGTCGGCCTCTCTGCGCAACTTGTCGAGCCGTTGGTTCCGGCTTGCCGTTTGGAGATACCCAACAGGACGAAAGCCCGTCGAAAGCCCCGTCTCGTCCTCGAGCACCTCGAAGAGGTCCCGCGAGTACTTAGCCATCCAGGCAAGGGTGTCCGTTGTCATCCCTCCCGAGACGATCAGGCCGGCGGCGTGCCAGGTTGTGCCGGATGTGAGCTGGTCGCGTTCGAGGAGCACCACATCCCTCCACCCGAGTTTGGCAAGGTGATAGGCGACGCTGGCACCGATCACGCCACCACCGATGATGACGACCTGTGAACGGTCCGGAAGCTCGGCCAATGATCTACCAACGCTCTCGCTCATATCGACCTCTGTCGTTCGGCTCGTATGTCGGACATGGTGTCCCGTCGACAGTAGCCACCCGAAGCGGTGCTCACCAATCGAGTACATCGGTCAACACTCGATCTACTAGCGATACATCCGAATCGTGACCTTGATTTGCACGATTCGCTATGCATCTGTCGGATCAATGATCTATATTGGCGACAGCAAGTATCGATCGGAGAGGCACGACCATGGATGTGGTGGGCTGATGGGTGATCAGGTATCCGTTGCGCTTCACGGCGTCACGAAGCGCTTTGGCGACACAGTCGTGGCTGTCGACGACATCAGTCTCGACATCGTCGACGGGGAGTTCTTCTCGTTGCTCGGCCCTTCGGGGTGCGGCAAGACGACCACGCTTCGCATGATCGCAGGCCTCGAGTACCCGACTGAGGGCAGCGTTCTCATCTACGGCGAGGAGATGGGAATCCGGCCACCGAACAAGCGGCCAGTGAACACCGTCTTCCAGTCCTACGCACTGTTCCCGCACATGAACGTCGAGGACAACATCGGTTTTGGCTTGCGCATGCAGAAGATCGACAAGAAGACCGTCCGCTCGCGCGTCGGGGAAGTGATCGACCTGGTTCAGCTGACCGGTATGGAGAAGCGAAGTCCGAACGCTCTTTCAGGGGGACAACAGCAGCGGGTCGCACTCGCACGAGCGCTGGTCAACCATCCGAAGGTTCTCTTGCTCGACGAGCCACTCGGGGCACTCGACCTGAAGCTGCGCCAGGCCATGCAGCTCGAGCTCAAGGACATCCAAAACGAGGTTGGCATCACCTTCGTCTACGTGACCCACGATCAGGAAGAGGCACTGACGATGTCCGACCGCATTGCGGTGATGAACAAAGGAAGACTTGAGCAGGTCGGCAACTCGGAGGACATCTACGAACTACCACAGAGCATGTTCGTTGCGAGCTTCGTCGGGGACATGTGCTTCCTGCCCGCAGAGATCAAGGGGCCCGGCGCCGTCGAACTCGGCAACGGCACGGTCGTGATGGCGCGGACGAACGCTCCTGCCGGGACGAGTGTATCGCTCGCCGTTCGGCCGGAGATGCTCCACATCTACGCGACGATGCAGGATGCCCCGAGTGGCCGCAACGTGGTTGCGGGGAAGGTCGCTCGAAGAGTCTTCTATGGTGATGCGTTGCTCTATGAGGTCGACATCGGTCTTGACGACACACTCGACGTGCGCGTCGAGAATCGGCCGAGCATGACACGATGGAGCGTCGGCGACGAGATCATCGTCGACTTCCATCCCGAAGCGGCGGTGGCACTGACAGAATGACGTCGCTCAAGGATCGTAAAGACACTGAAGAAACGCCGATCGGCCCGAGCGTGGAGCGCAAGGCTCGTCGCAGGGACGCCTGGCGCGGGTTCTTCCACGCTGCCCCCGCCTACGTCTACCTGACCTTCTTCTTCATCCTGCCACTCCTGATCGTGTTCGTGTTCTCCTTTGCAAGTCGCGGGCGAACCGGTCGACCGCTCCTCGACAACTGGAACGTCGATTCGTGGATCAAGCTTCTGGACCCACTGGTGCGAACGATCGCGATACGTTCGTTCTGGTTGGCTCTTCTCAACACGGTGTTGTGCCTCATCGTCGCCTACCCGTTTGCGTACTGGATCGCGACGAGAAGACGACAGAGCACGCGCTACTTCCTCCTGATCCTGGTCCTCATCCCCTTCTGGTCCAACTTCCTCGTGCGAACCTACGCGTGGCGCATGCTGTTGGACTCGAACGGGTACATCACCCAGATCGGTGAGATGACGGGGCTGTGGGGCCGTCTGCTGTTCACTGCTCCGGCGGTGTTCCTCGGTCTGCTCTATGGCTACCTGCCCTTCATGGTCCTTCCGCTCTACGCGACGATCGAGCGCCTCGACTGGGACCTCGTCGAGGCGGCGAGGGATCTCTACGCGTCCGGTACGAAGGCCTTCACCAAGGTCACCCTGCCACTGTCCCGTCCGGGCATCGTTGCAGGGTCGATACTCGTATTCATCCCGAGTCTCGGCGCGTATGTGACGCCGGACATCCTCGGTGGAGCCAAGACGACCTTGCTCGGCAACTACATCGTCACCCAGTTCGGCGCGGCGAGGAACTGGCCGTTCGGCGCCGCCATCTCTTCAGCGATCCTGCTGATCATGCTGGTCGCCACCATCGTCTATTTCCGCACTGAGGCGCGAACGCTATGACCGTGCACGAGGGAGCCTCGATGACCAGGCGACTCGACCGCATCCTCGCCGTCCATGGGTGGGTCGTCCTCGCGTTCTTGTACCTTCCGATTCTCGTCGTCATCGTCTTCTCGTTCTCAGACAGCCCGACGGTCGGGGTGTGGGGTGGACTCACGCTGCGGTGGTACGGGCGCATGTTCGCCAACGACCAGATGATGCGGGCACTGCGCAACTCGTTGTGGGTCGCAACGTGGTCCACGCTGATCGCGACCATCCTCGGCACCACTGCAGCCCTTGCGCTCGACAAGTACAAGAAGTGGGTGGGTCGTGGCGCTTTCGACGCCGTCGTCTACCTCCCGGTGATCATCCCCGACGTCACGATGGCGGTGATGCTGCTGCTGTGGTTCACCCAGATCGGACTTCCACTGGGCACCCGCTCGATCATCCTCGCCCACATAGCGTTCAACATATCGTTCGTGGCGATCGTCGTGCGAGCACGCCTGGCCAACATGGACCCATCGATCGATGAGGCCGCAGCCGACCTGTACGCAAGCCCGTGGCAGACGTTCCGCAAGGTGACCTTCCCGCTCATTCTCCCCGGTGTACTTGGAGGCGCGCTGCTCGCATTGACGCTGTCTCTCGACGACGTCGTCATCACGAGTTTCGTCCAAGGTCCCGGCTCCACGACCCTCCCCGTCTACGTCTTTGGACTCATCAAGCGATCCGTCACCCCTGAGATCAACGCGGTCTCTACGATCATGCTTGCGGCTTCCGTCCTCCTGGTCTTCTCATCACTCGGGTTCCAGCGGCGAGGTGAACGATCCGAACGACGACAAGAGGAGTAAATGATATGAAACGATTGGCGATCCTGCTCACGGTGTTGGTCCTCGTGGCCGCGGCTTGCAGCAGCTCATCCGACAGCACCGGCACGACTGTGAGCGGCACCGATACGACTGCAGCCGGGTCCGAAACAACGGAGGCTCCGCCCGACACGGTGGCACCACCGGCAGACGCACAGGCCATTGCAGATGCATGCGTCGCAGACCAGACCGACGGCGACCTCAACCTCTACAACTGGACGGAGTATCTCCCGTACGGCTCGGCCGCCGCCGACGCCGAGGTCACCGACCTGCAGGCAGCATTCGAGGAC
>VAPM010550240.1_pt1 | contig 14029 bp, 10 predicted proteins | sample 3395091 | NCBI WGS metagenome assembly VAPM01 (sample SAMN08290445, study PRJNA428436) | hydrothermal vent metagenome | isolation source: Deep-sea hydrothermal vent chimney 3 | place: Pacific Ocean: Juan De Fuca Ridge | reverse complement strand
AACAAGATTTAAAGCAGTGTCTGGAATCATTTAATTTGGCGCATACTACGTTTGAATTTGAACAGTCAGCAGAATCCTGCCGGGATGGATATAATAAGTAGCCATAGCTGGATTCATCCGCCCGCTCAGCCTACAAAGGCTAAAGTATCGTAGGCTGGGCACGGTTTTTTTATACCTATGTGTTTCTTTGTATTACGAGTTCAGGTGTCGGAGTCAACATGCCTCAAAGGTTTCAGATTTTAAGTGTGTTAAATGTTGACTTCGACACCTTTAGTTTAAACATTATGATGCTACATGATATTACTGCTGTCACGTTAAGATAGTCAAGATACTTAATTTACCTCAGCTGCGTATAAGAAAAATCAGTTTCAAAATACCGTGGCATAAATAAATTGATTTTAGTTGGAATCCAGAGTTTATTTGTGCCTCGTTAATAAGTCACTAGATTCCGGCTAAAACCCTGCCGGAATGACGAATAAAGACTGGTTAGCCATCTATGGAGTGAGTAGTTACGTTTATTCTTCTTATACTCCCAGAACACAACTAGTCAATGGAAATGCGAATAAATGCAGATAGCATAATATCAGCGGAACGCAGCATAGAAAAAATTCAAAAATCACTGAACAATCCCGCTGAACCAGAACCCTGCAACTTGATTCCAGACACATATTCCTTATTAATTGAATATTTACAAAGCACAAAGAAAAAACTGGCCTGAAGACTTTAAAGCATTTATTGTGGCTCAAGATCTGGCACTTATACAGGAAGTGTAAACAGTCCCTCTTTGCGAATTGGAGCTATTTTTGTCCAGCATAAATTAATCATGACCTATTCAGAGCCTTCCTAACCAATGCAAACTTCGATTAATTCCAGTCACCAGATCGAAATTTTTCCAGGCTTTACCCGCCGCCAACATCTAAAATCTTTTAATCAGCTTGAGCGCGCATCCATTCCAGTTGCAATAAAGGTGGTTTTAGTGCCCTCACTCCAGTTCTCCCAGAGAAATGCATTCTCCTTGCCATCAGCAATGAGTCGAAAAGCGTAGCGCACCTGCTCCTCATAGAACGCACAATAAGCACCAATTTGATCCATACTGCCATTCATTTCATGGGCCTCCGCAGGACAAGGAGAACCGCAAAAGTGGCGGATCGCACAGTGTCGACAGGAATCTATATCTTCCACCTTGCGTTCTGTCACCTGTCGAAAAGCTTTGCTCTTAAGAACCTCACCAACATTGTCGTTGAACAAATTGCCACCATTGAATGCCGATAGACCTATGAACTCGCTGCATGGAAACAGGTCACCATTAGCTGCCAGAGCAAAAAAACTCCTGCCGCCGCCACAGGGTGAAATATCACACATAAGGCGTCGTGCTGTTGGGGCCAGTATGCTAATCAGCACATTGGCAAAATTAGCAATAATTAGCTGGCGTCCAGTTTGTTGATAGAGTTCATAACTACGATCCAGAGCAGTGAGAAAATGGGGCACAACCTCCCTGTCATCAGGCCGGATAGCACGCGCACCTGGCAGGGTGCAGCGAATTACATTTAACATGCATGCGGGCACCTGTTTATCATGGAAGAAATCCACTATATCGCTAAGCTGGGATACATTTTTCTGGGTCACGGTGCAAATAACATTATAACCGTCATAACCTTGCAGCTTATCCATGGCATGGGTGACTGCATCAAAAACCCCGCGTCCACCCCAGGTAGTCCGGGTTAAATCAGCAATATCCGCAATGGGACCATCCAGTGATAGGCCAATACCCACACCATGGGAGGTTAGAAATGCAATGGCCTCATCGTCAAGCAGCGTCGCATTGGTCTGAATGCCAAAACGGAAGCGATCGCCAAACGCTTCAATAGCTGCAAACACCGCCTTGCGATTCAGCATAGGCTCCGCACCATGAAAGATGATCTGCGGCAATCGCCCTTTCGGCATGGTTTGTTGAAAATAGCTGTGCAGCCGCTCCAATGCCCCTGTCACCTCATCTTCAGTCATGTGACGACCGCCCTTACGCATCCCCTCAGGAATATAACAATAGGAGCAATTAAGATTACAGCGCTCAGTTGGATTGAAATAAACGGCTGAAGGTTTGAGGTGGAAACGTAGCATTTCCATTTCGTCGGCAAAATCCTCTGCCCTTTCCTGGTAGTCAGCAAGAAGATCGCCTCCAGAAATGATTTCCCCCAGCTGTTCCTTGCGCACCAGCGACCAGAATGCGGTATCGGGATCAATAAGACCGACATATTCTTCGTGCCCGATATCGATGGGTTGCAGAACAGGGCCATTCCCCGTGTTGACGAAACGGCCCACCGGAACTGCTGTCCCGGTATCAAAAACGTTTTGTCTTGCCATTATTTTGCCTTCTTGTCCATCAGAATAAAATGAGAAAGACCGGTTCCCTCTGCATTACAGCTCTTACGGTAAGCGATTATCGCGTCGCTGGATGGCTTGTTCTTTTCTGTTTTTACCGGCTCGATAGTTTTCATTGGTTTCTTCATGTGTTTCACCTTACGTATTTTGAGCAAAAAAAAAGATTCCGGCAGACCATAGTGATCCACCGGAATCCTTTTACCTTGGATTCAGTACTCTTTTACAGTCACAGCAGGTCTTCTGGCTCTCGGATCACTCACTGCAGCTACGCCTTCCCAACGGTTATGATTCCGTTAGTGGCTGACTTGCGCCTGTAGCCTGTGTCCCCGATTACAGCGGCGGGACCGCCACGGATTTTCACCGTGTTCCGGGATGCTGAAACTGCGGGAACCATATCCCGTTAATAATAAAAGTTCAAGCAGTCAAGTCAAAAAGTGGGTGATTGATTGAATTGATGACGGTTTATGGTTTGGAACCCATGGTAACTCTGGTCAAGTATTAGGGGCTCTATCTTACTACGAGCAAGGCGGAGCCGTTTTACAACGTGCGGTGCTGGAATCCCGATTGCACCCCGTATTTATTACTGCTTGAACGAGCCCCTTAGGTTTGATCCTCATGCTTTTATCAAATGGTGTCGACTCAGAAATCTAGCTGTTATTAATTCGTGAATTTTTATGAAGAATATCCTCTTTTACTACTTAGCCAGACAATCAATACTTACTCACAAGGATGCGATCATGATGTTACTCGCAGGCAGGGAAGCCGGCTCGGGTGCTGGTGTAAATTAATACATAGTATATGTTTCAATTTGCCGACTGTTTAAGATTCGTTCTACACTACAGATGAAATTTTATGCATACGATTATTGTTTATTAATTTAACGGCTGATTAATTTATTGATTTACACCGTAAAATCCGTTGTCAATTGAGCGGTTTGTTAGTGCCGGATCTTTCTGTATGAACAATTTACAGACTTGGTTCAAAAAGAAAATTTGTTATTCTTATACCACAATATAAATGTGAGTGTAATTAACTATGTGTGATTTAGTCTACACTATAACGAATTTCTCTGGGTTCTACGCAATGTATTCTTGTATACCTGTAGATTAATGTGGTAATTATTATTTGTGCTTTTGTATTTATGGTTGTAGAGAAGCACATCATGTTAATGATGTTAAACTTAAAAGGAGAAGAAAATGGCGATTAATTTGATGGCCCCAAAAGGAAGTGATGAAACTGCAAAAATGTCTTCAGAAATTTGGAAAAAAATTGATGAAGTTAAAAAGCAGAAATCACAGAAGAAAGATGTAAAGCAGCAAGAAGTACGTAAGATGTCCAAGTAGTAGTAGTTGTTATTGGAGGTGACCAGGCTTGCTTGGTCGCCTCCATATCAATCCTTAATGATAATGTTAGGAAGTTAAAAAAATGATGAAATTGCCTGAATTTATCTTAATGTTATGAAACACAAATACGATCGCTTCAGTCTTCTTGTTGCACTGAGATATCTGTCTTTCCTAATACGAAATTATAGTATTTAATTATTACTTCCGTCACTCGATTCTGCTGGTTCGGATTAACGAGTAACATCTACATGACTTGTATGAGGCATTATTCAGAGGGCTTCACTTTTGTTATCAGGAATCGACACAAAAGAAGTCTTATCGGTGAAGCTTGATTTTTACTATAGCCAAAAGAAAAAATTGAGCAATTGGAACAAAGAGAAACAAAGTTATGTACAGGGAAAACGATCTCTGATTATGTTGACCCGCCATCAAGGTTTAAGCTACACCACAATATGTCATATATTATAAGATGCAGCCCCTCGATTATTAGACGTGTGCTATGCCGAATTTTGTTAAGACCAAGTTATGAAAGAATTAAAAGTGATGGGGCAGGTACGACTACACTTTCTGCCGACTTATAGTCCTAAGCATAAACTGATAGAACGCTTCCTACCATAGAACATCACGAATGATGAGTTTCATTGGCGAGGTTGTAATTATCATGAACTTTGTATTGTATAACAACGAGTAGAAATACATGTTCATTTGATTCGTTTATTGACAGAAAAAACTGGGAATAGATAACAATGGAATGTGATTGCAGCTTTGATGTAATTCTGGTAAATCCACCGTTTTCTAATAAAGAAAATGGTAAGTTCTCATTCTGTGAGAATCTTGCTCTCGCATTTCTTTCGTCATATTTAAAATCTAAAGGTGTAAGTACTTATATTGTTGATTGTGACCTGGATAACTTTGAAAATTTTTCAGTGCTTGCTAGATTTATTAGCTCCAAATCCCCAAAACTTGTGGGGGTGACATCGTTAGCGAAAAATTCGGAGGACGCTGTCAAGATAGCAGATGAGATTTCGAATGTAGATGAATCCATTGATATTGTCTTTGGAGGACAACATTTTACATTCTGTGCAGAAAATTTGTTGAAAGTAAAAAAGCAGGATTATTTTGTTATTCGTGGTGAAGGAGAAGAAGCACTATTCAAACTTTTTAAAGAAATAGAAACTGGTAAACGGCGTTTTAATGATGTGCCAGGTCTCGTTTATAAAGATAACGGTTTTGTTTTAAAATCTAGCTGTAAACTCCCAATTGAATCTCTAGATGAACTACCTTTTCCAGATAGAAGCGTTACTTTTCGTGCAATTGAAAAAGGAATGAGTCCCGCCCTCCCGGTGTTGTCAAGCAGGGGCTGTTATGCACCATGTGTTTTTTGTAATGCACAGAAAATATATAATGAGGCAGGTGGTAGACCATGGCGCGCAAGAAGTGCTTCAAATGTCATTTTAGAATTACAAGAAATACTGAGTATGATTGGAGAGAAAATAGATCCTGTTATTCTTTTTTATGATGACACTTTTATTGGTCCAGGAAAGAGAGGGCAGAAGGCAGCAGCAAAACTTGGAGAGGAAATCTCTAAGAAGCTTCCAGATCTGAAATATGAAGCCTTCATAAGGGCTAACTCAATATGTGACTCGCCCATACTCGTTAAGACATTGGCAGACTCTGGATTGGTTAGGGTATTTATGGGAATCGAGTCTGGTGATGATGCAGAGTTGTCTATGTATCGAAAAATAATCTCAACTGAGCAAATAGAAAATGCCTTTTCTAAATTAAAAAAGAATAGAATATCGACACCATCTAGCGGTTTCATTATGTTTCATCCATTTAGCACATTTCCAACATTACGGAAAAATTCTGATTTCTTAAGAAAAATCGGGCATGCCTCACTGTACAATATGTCAGTAAAACTGGATATCTATGGTGGTAATGAGTTTGTTAATATGGCGAAAGAGTATGACCTAATTACAGGTACAACCTGCTTCGGAGGTGTACATCAATATCGATTTATAGATGAAAATGTCGGAAAGCTAGCAGAGTATATGGATATAACAGGACATCCTGTGTTGGAAAGGCAAGATACTGTTGCTAGATCGATCGATTACGAGAGCAATACCATATTTAAGGAGCTTGAGGCGCTAGGATTAGTTTATGATCATAGCCTGGTGCGAAAGATGGAAAAGTGTTTTGATGAAATACAGGAGCTGTCATACACATTTTTTAGTAATTCAATTGATATGTTTCAAAGTGACAGAACTCAAAATAGCGACAAACTGAAAGAAGAACTATTTGTCGCATTGGATAATGCCTTGGATAGGCTAGAAGAAGAGTATAAAAATTACCTTGTTTCTATTAACCATATAGTTTCTGGTGAAGTGGTTGACAACAATGATTATATGGGCATAGCAGTGACTTAGTTATAATATACGGTGCATCATGTGTGCCATATAAATTTAGTGGAGATAAGTATGGATATGAATAAATATGTAGTGAATAAAGAATCATTTAAAGTAACGTTGGTTAATGCCCATATTAAGTCAGACGACTATTTATTCAATAATCCAACTGAACACCTTGGCTTGGGTTATATTGCTAGCTACCTACTGAATGAAGGGTTTACTACAGATATTATTGATGGCTATGCATTGAATTTGGGGGTGGATGATATTGTTGAAGAAATTTGTATTAATCCTCCTTCTATAATGGTCGGAATAACCTGTGAATTCAATACTTTCCTGTCCGCAAGGCTAATCGCATCAAAAATCAGAAGCAGGCTTCCTGAACTGTCTATTGTCTTAGGTGGGGAACACGCTACGTTTGCTGCTGAGGAAATTTTAACTTCATGTGATTGCTTTGATTGTGTAGTTAGAGGCGAAGGTGAGATAACATGCCACGAATTAGTAGAAGCACTAGAAACAGGTGGTTCATTAGACAATATAGATGGAATATATTACCGAATTAGTGAGCATGGAAAAGTTAAAATTATTAAAAATAAAGATAGGAAAGCTGTAGAAAATATTGACTCCTTACCATATCCATCACGAATAACTATTGAGAAATGTTTGAGTCGAGGCATGAACCCAGCGATTATAATGTTGGGGAGTCGTGGTTGTCCAAGTGTATGCAAGTTTTGTAATGCTTATAAATTTTTCAATATTGGGGGTGGGGCTAGATGGCGAGCAAGATCGCCAGAGAATATAATTATTGAGTTGGAGGAAATCATACATCTATATCAGCGAGATGATGTGTACCCGTTGATATATTTTGCTGATGAAAATTTCGTCGGGTATCGTAGACCAGGCTTGATTCGGATGGAGAGATTTGCGAAATTGTTAATTGAAAAAAATCTGAATATTTCTTATGAAATATTTTGTCGCACAGACAGTTTTTATAAAAGCCCTGATCTTGTGAATCTTTTAAAAAAATCCGGTCTTGTATCTGTGCTAATGGGGATAGAGGCAGGATCAGCATCACAATTGAAAGACCTAAGGAAAGGCGCAAATATTAACCATAACTACGAATCTATACGAATTTTTCGACAGAATAATATTGCAACAACTTCAAGCGGGTTTCTAATGTTTAATCCGTATTCATCTTTTGATGATCTACATAATAACGCCAAGTTTCTTTTGGAAATAGGACATTCAACTATTTATAATATGAGTTGTCGCATTTTTGCGTATCCGGGGATTGATATGGTTGATGATTTGAAGCGTGACAATATGTTGAAGGTAGATTTCAGTCATTTCAATACAGGTGCAGTAAATTTCATGAATAAAAATGTAGAGTTGATTGCTAATCTACTTAACAACCATACCGATTTGTCGATGGTTAGGCGTGAAGATTCAACTATGCGCCACATTGATATGAATTTTTCTCGTCTCACTTATGAAATGGGTGAAATATTAGTCAATAATACTTCAGTAAAGCGACTTAAGCTGGAAGAGTCAAGGGACTCTATTCAAAAACTTTCGAATAATTTTTTTCTAAATTTACTTGATATGGCTGAAAAAAATAAATTGTGCGAGAAATCCTTCGGAGTTATTTATGCAAACTATAACCTTGAGCTGAAAATAAATCTGGATGAACTAGATTCAGAATTTTACAATTTTCTATCTGATATACCCAATCTGATTGAAGAGGGCATGTACCAAGAAATGCTCGCCGGAGGATAAATGTACGCTGAAACCACTGTTCGTAGAGTACTATCAAATGGTGCTGTTATTCTTTTGGAGAAAGTGCATGGCGGAAATTCTGTTGTTATTGGTGTTGGCTTTAAATTCGGCTCTAGAAACGACCAAGTTGATAAAAGAGGAGGGGCGCATCTCTGTGAGCATATGATTGTTCGTATGCTAAATCACCACCTGATGAAGGAAGGTTTTTCCGGGTATAAAATACAAGGATCAACTGAGAGAGAAGAGATTTATTTCAGCTTAAGGTTTCTAAAATCAGACCTATTTACATATTTGGACTCGCTTTTTCGGTTCGTGGAAAATTTTTGTTTTATGAAGCATGACTTTGAAAGTGAAAAAAAAGTTGTAATGGAAGAAGTGCTTATTAGTGAGAGCAGTGAGGTCACAAAATTAGATAATGCTTTTATTAAGCATGTCTTTGGTGGAAGTTCTCTCGCCTTTCCAACGTATGGGGTTTCTTCTGATATTGAAAATATTGTATTTCAAGATGTGAAAGAGTTGCTTCATTTTTTGAATTTAGAGAACGTTATTATTGCGGTTACCGGCGAGATTGATTGTAGCAGTTTAGAAGAAACATTAGTGGGTTATATAAGTTGCATGGATGATATTTACGCAGCAGAAGTGGAATTTGAAAAATTTGATTCATCTTTGATTATTCCTGGAAGTAAGGCTGTGGAGTCATTTCTAGATGCTACCTATTTTTTGTATGGATTTGTGGCGCCACCTCGTAATAGTGAGGATAGGTTGGCTATTTTTGCGCTAAGCAGCATACTAGGAGAAGGAACAACATCACAAGCGTTTCGCAAAATACGTGAAGAGTGCGGCTACTTGTACTCAATTCAAAGTGATTTCAGGTTATATCAGGACGTTGGTTTATTTATGTTTACGGGACTGACTTCATCTCAAGACAAACTTGATTTGATTATGGATGCTTTACGCTCACTTTTCGATGGTATTCAAGATGAGCTTTTATCGGATGAACTATTAGCAACGGTAAAGAGAAATCTTGTGAGTAACTTACTAATTAACCTTGATGACCTTTATGCAAGGATGTTTAGGTTGTTGAAACACGAAATATGGTTTGAAAAGAATTATAGCGTTAGCGATGACATCGAATACATACAAACAATTACATTAGAGGAAATAAGCTCTGTATCGGAGAGAATGTTCTCAGGGCCTGAATTTCTATGTTATGGGACATAAATCATGATTGATATAGTTTTGCTAAATCCGAATATCTATGTTATTGAGCAAGAAAAACATCATTACTCTGTACTTGAGCATTTGGGATTGGGTTTGCTGGCCTCCTGTCTTGGGCAAGAAGGTTATACAGTTAAGATAGTGGATGCCTATGCGAAAAATATGCAAAAAGATGATGTCGTTGACTTATTAAAAGATATCAGACCAAAGTCTATAGGCATCACCTCGACATACCTTAATTGGGAAGAGGCTGTTTATGTCATAGACGAGATATGCACATTTCTGGAGTATAAACCATTTATCTTCTTAGGTGGTGAGCACTGTACATATTCAGCAAAACAGATTTTGGAGGATAACCCAAAAATAGATGCGGTTGTAAGAGGTGAAGGAGAGATAACCGTCGTTGATTTGATGCAAAATATTTCGAATCTTGAACGTGTTGATGGGATTTTTTATCGTGATCGTGTGACAGATTGCATTGTAAAAAACAAGGATAGGCAAGCAATTGAGATATTGGATAATATTCCTTTTGCGATCAGGGATACGCTTGATTACTGCAAGGAGAATAATCTATCCACTGCAATAGGAGTGCTAGCTCAAAGAGGTTGTCATGCAGATTGTTCTTTTTGCAATGCACATAGATTTTTTAGGTTAGGAGGAGGAAAGCCAGTCAGAATCAGGTCACCAAAGAATATTGCAGATGAGTTAGAATTTTTATATAAAAACTTCTATAAAAAAAGCAAAGTTGAAAAACTCTATTTTTATGATGCGACGTTTATTACCGGAAGCAAACGCTCAAAAAATTGGGCAAAAGCATTAGCCAGAGAAATATTGGATAGAGATATAGTTATGCCTTTTGAGATATACCTTAGAAGTGATTCTCTTAATAGCAATGATCAAGAACTAATATCATTATTAAAAGATGCGGGTTTGTGTGATGTTTTTATCGGTATCGAATCTTTTGATGAGAAGACACTTGAATTGTATGATAAAGAGACAAGCCCTGCCGAAATTGAAGAGTGTCTAACTATTCTAGACAATAATGGTATCTTAGGACCTACCCAGGGCGTCATCATGTTTAGTCCTTTTAGTACGTTTAGTGGGCTTAGGGATACAGCGAGATTTTTAAAAAAATTCTATCTTGCGTCTTTTTGGAATATATCCCAGAAATTGCAATTGTTTCCTGGAGTTAAGATGATAGGTAGACTTGAATCTTTTGGTCTTCTTCATGAGTATGATAAGAGCAACAAGGTTTATTCATACAGGTTTGTTTCAGATGCTGTTGAAAATGCTGCAAACTTTCTTGATATGAACAAAAATGAGATTATTGTTCGAGATAATGCTCTACCAAGACTCATTAAATCAACTTTATTTAAGATGTATTGTTCCCTTCCTGATGAAGTTCTATCTTCTAGTGATGTAATCGATAGCAGGATGCTTGTTGACTTAGAAATGAAAAAAAACAATGACATAAATGTCGATTATTTTGAGAGAGTGCTAGATTATTTTGAGGGTAATGGTGACCCAAATAGCTTCATTCTCGATGAAATGAAGCAAGACTATCTCGAGACTCTTTCTGTTCAGCTGAATGAAATGGAAAAAACATACAATCTTGCTCTCAAGTGTCTTTACAGTTTTTTTGATAACAAGCAAACCGCCTAAATCTATTCCAACTATGGAAAGTAATGATGGAAAAAATTGACTATAATCCAAAATTTTTTATGGATAAATGGGTTTCTTTTTGGAAGAATGTCCCTTATTCAAACATTAATATTGGATCGCTAAAAAAAGATTTCGTGATGATTATGCCTGCTCCTAATATAACAGGATCTTTGCATATGGGGCATGGCCTTAATATCATTCTTCAAGACTATCTTGTGCGGTTTCATCATGTAAGAGGGGAAAATTCAGTCTGGATACCAGGTACTGATCACGGTGGTATCGCTACTCAAAAAATTTTAGAAAATAAACTAATGCAAGAAGGTCTGAATATAGATGATTTAACAAAAGAGGAATTTTGTGAATATGCGCAAAACTGGAAATCAGAGTTGGTGCCTAAAATATACCAACAGATAGAAGCAATGGGTGCGGTACCTGATTTTGATCATGATTACTTTACTATGGATGAGACTAGAACCCTTGGAGTGAAAGAAGCGTTTGTTCGTCTCTATGAACAAGGTGATATTTATAAAAAAGAAGGTATTGTTAACTGGTGTCCGTGTTGCGAAACCGCGCTTTCGGATGTTGAAACAGTAAAAAAAGCTGAAATTCAGAATTTTTATTATTTAGATTATCGATTAAAAACTAACAATAGATCGCTTTCTGTCATGACGGCAAGGCCAGAAACATTGTTTGCAGATGTTGCACTGGCAGTTAATAGTAAAGATGAGCGATATACAGATATTGTTGGCAAAATAGCCATCGTCCCATTGACTGGCAAAGAAATTCCGATAATAGCGGAAGATTATGTTGACTCAAATTATGGGGAAGGAGTAGTCAGGATCACCCCAGGGCATGTGCCACAGGATTACCATGTGGCTCTTAATAAGGGGTTGGATATACTTATTATTATGGACAAGAAAGCTCGACTGAATGAGCTAAATCGTCAATTTCAGGGACAGGACCGTTTTGAAGCAAAAGTTAATATACTTGACTCTTTAAAAGACGATGGCTTCGTTTTCCATGAAGAGATACACCCATTTGGTAATGCGTATTGTTATCGTTGTGACACCTTGCTGGAACCATGGATTTCTAATGAATGGTACCTTCGACTTGGCAATATGATTGATCCTGCAATCGATTTGGTAGAAAGTAACGAAATAGAGATAATGCCTGAGCAGCATAGACAAAGATATTTACAATGGCTATCAGATATTAAGCAGAAAAGTGTAACACGAGATAGTTGGTGGGAAGGCAGCTGCATTACCGCACAGATGGGATATTCCACCACTACAGATTGGTGTGTATCTCGAGACTTATTATGGGGACAAGATTTACCCGTATGGTATTGTTCGAACTGTCATACACTACACATTTCTGTAGCTCAACCAAGTCAATGTGGCGAATGTGATTGTAAGAGTTTTTCAGTAGAGTCTGGCGTATTCGATATGTGGTTTAGCTGCGCACTTTGGCCAATTACTGTTTTTGGATGGCCAAGAAATACGGACTTTATCAAACGATTCTTTCCTCAAACCATGGCTGTTTCAGGTTACGATGTGGTTTATTTTTGGGTAACTACAACAATAATGCTCATTCATCATCTCACAGGGAAGCGACCTTATGACACCATTTTGTTGCATGGATTGATTTGTGACGGTCAAGGGCAAAAAATGAGTAAGTCCTTTGGGAATATTGTCGATCCGCTTGACGTAGTTAATAAGTATGGAGCTGATACTCTTAGACTGGCCTTGCTTAGAAAAGCGAATGTGGAAACTGACTCAGTTTCGATCAGTCAGGGTGACTTTGAAGCGAGTTATAAAGAAATAATCGCTTGGTGGAATTACGGAGTAGACTGTAGTAGGAATGTCGTGGCTGATGAAGTTTCTGCTCAACTGCTAAATGAAATTTTGCAAATTGCATTCAAACATATACCACTGAATAGCAATTGTATCGCTGACGGCCGTTATGATTTCTCGGCTGAAGTAGAGAGGGCTATCTTATTTTACAGACACGATGTTTTTCCATTATTAGGTTCTCAAAAAGATCGCGATTACCAACAAGAAAGAATATATTATGGTTCATGGTTGGTTCTTATGTATCCTATTATTCCTTTCTTTGCAGAGGAAATGTGGGAGCTCCTACGTTACCCAGGAACAATCACAGAATTGCCTTTTTTTGAGCAAGAAAATATGGAGATAAAAAATTTACATAGCTCGGCCCAATAACTCAATTCATAATGGTTTTAGTTCTTACTTGAACTGAAGTCTAGTGGGTAAGGTAATGTTAAATCTAAAAAATGGAGGAAAAGAAAACGGCATAATCAAAAAAGATGATAATTATCTTGAAAAACAGGGTGGTGAATCAAAATGGCAAACTGATTGATTTCTGTTACTTCAAAATCATCTATTAATTTAATTACAGTGATTACTTTGGTTAGTAAATCAAAGTCGTGCAGTCTCGCCGCTGTTATTTGTAGACTCACATTTTCAGCTTGAACATCAGCAGCAATACGCTGTAAGGAACATATTAAGCAAACTGATCTGATTATAATGTCTATACTACACCATTTGTATCAACGGGTGTCCAGTTTGACACCCATCTTTTCTTTTTCTCTTGAGATGAAATCAACTGAGGAGACACTAACGTGTACTCTTGAAGCCTTTTCTTGTCATTAAGAATCCCACAGTTTACCGCACCGAAAACTACTGAACCTTCTTTATAAATAACACCAACAAGACTTTCACAGACTGAACAGAAAATAAAGTCTGCCAACTTATCTCCTTGCTTTTTTTTTCGCACAGAATTTTCTGCTGAAAATGAAAGGTTTCCTTTCGGGTCTGAGATATAAGATGCTGAATTTTCAGTGCAAAAGTTACAATCACATTTTCTGGGGGAAAACTGTCCCAAATCATGCACTGACTTGAATATAACTCTCACAGAACCGCATGGGCATTGTCCATAATGAATAAATAAATTACTTTTAGCCACTTGATTCTACCAATAAAATACTTACTAGAATTATATATGAATCCGATTTGTAAGTGCAACTCTATCGTGTTGGTTTGTATTAATAATGCCTTTTTAGGTGCAGAATTTGTGCTGCGTAAACTGGAAGCTGTTTCAATTGATTTTACAGAAATCATCAATGGTAACGAGTGCTATGATATTTACGTGCATCTGGGTAAGTAATATCGAAATTGGGTGGGCTGATGGCGGAATTGATATTACAGTGTCGTATCAATTTTT
>VAPM010254994.1_pt1 | contig 14046 bp, 9 predicted proteins | sample 3395091 | NCBI WGS metagenome assembly VAPM01 (sample SAMN08290445, study PRJNA428436) | hydrothermal vent metagenome | isolation source: Deep-sea hydrothermal vent chimney 3 | place: Pacific Ocean: Juan De Fuca Ridge | reverse complement strand
CAAATTTCAATTCCTTTACTTTTAAATTTATTAAAATATTCTTCAAAAATTATAGCGTGAACTCCTTTATTTTGATAATCAGGATGTACGCCTATTAAATAGAAAATAATTTCTTTACTATGTTTTTTTGCATGTAGTAAGTGAAACAGTCCAAACGGGAAAAGTTTGCCTTTTGCTTTTTGTAATGCTTGTGAAAAAGATGGCATGGTAATAGCAAAAGCAATCATTTTATTTTCTTTATCTAAAACAAACTGAATGTACTCAGGATTAATGAAGCTGATGTATTTCTTTTTAAAATATTCTTTTTGAATATCAGAAATTGGAACAAATGATTCTAAAGATGCATAACTTGAATTAAACAAATCAAACATTTCATCTATATAAGGAAAAATATCTTTTGTTTTTGTAAAATTAATTTCTTTTAATTGATATCTTTTTTTAATTAATGTACTAGCTTTTGAAAAATATTTTGGATCAATACTTTTAAAAGGAATTTTGTTTTCTAAATATATTTTCTCAACTGTAAATCCTAATTTTTCATAATGGTTTTTATAATAAGGATGATTATACCACGTAATCATAGTGCCAATATGGTCAAAACCTTCTGTTAAAACGCCAACTTTATCTAAATTTGAAAAACCTACGGGACCTTCCATAAATTCTAGTTCGTGTTTATTACCAATTTCTTTAACCTTATCAATTAATAATTTAGAAACTTCATAATCATCAATAAAATCAAACCATCCAAAACGCATTTTTTTTATTCGTTGCTCATTAATTTCTAAAAAGTTTATAATGGTAGTAATTCTACCAACAATTTTATGGTTTTTAATAGCAACAAAAAAACGAGCATTGGCATGCTTAAAAACGGGATTTTTCTTTTTATTAAACGATTCTAGTTCGTCTTTTATAATAGGAGGAACCCAATAATTGTTATTTTTATATAATTCAAAAGGAAATTGCACAAAGGCTTTCATTCCCTTTTTTGAGGTCATTTCTTTTATGGTAATCATTATTATAGTTGATTAATGTCGTTTTTTAAAAATTCGGTTAAATATATTTCCTCTTTTTCGTTTTTTTCTTTTTCTGTTATTTTTTTTTCTATTTTTTATTTTCTTTGATAGTGTAGTATCTTTTTTTGCTTTTATTTTTTCTTTATGCTTGTCTATTCTCCAAGCCACGCCAACACTAACGTAAACAAAAGAATAATCATCAAAAAAATTAGTTCTAATGGAAGCATCTAGTTGAATATCATCAGAATATAAATAGGCTGCACCCGAACCAAAATTGTATTTAGGAGCATTTCGTTTGTTAAATAAACCTTGATTTTCAATAAAGTACGACCATTTATTGCTAATAGCATAAGTCATGCTAATAATATAAGAGTAATAATTAAAATCGGAAGTAATTTTGTCAGCGATTATATTAGTAAGCACCACCAATCTATCGGAAAAGTCATTTTGAAGTAAAAGAGCGGCTTTATAACTAATGCCGTCGTCTTTAAAATCAGAACTTAAAAAATTAGTGTTAACCCCAACATAAACTCCAACTGAAGGGATTAATCTTTTTTTATCAAAAGCCATTTTACGTTTCCAACTTCTTATTTCTTTAGTTTTATCGGTATATTTTTGTTGATAAAGCAAATATTTTGCTCCAATAGTTAAATGACTAATTCCACTTATATTACTTTTTTGTAATATTGAATTATTGTTAAATTCAAGAAATTGATCTTTTTGATAAGCTATTTTAGCATTGAATTCTAGTTTTTCTGAAAATTTTCCATATCTAAAAAATAAATCTCCACCAAAACTTTTAGGAATACCATTACTTGTAGTATTGTTACTAGAGCGATAAAATAAACCAGTTTCAAATTGATATACATTAGTACCAATACTGTACGGACTCTCAGTAAAACCAGGACGTTTTGAATTTATTATTTCTGTGTATTGTGCAGTTGTTAATTGAATGTTTAGAAATAGTATAATCAGTAAAGTGGCTTTTTTCATATTAAAAGAGAATATTGTTCAAATATAAGATTTTATATAAATAAACGTTTTAGTTATGTTCAAATTGTTATTTTTGAAAATTAAAATTATTGAAATGGGTTTGTTAAGAACAATAGCAATTTTTATTATAATTTACTATGCAATTAAATTTATTGGCAGGTACATAATGCCAATATTTATTAAAAAGGTAATAAGTAATGTAGAAAAAAAATATAAACAGCAACAAGAACAACAAAAACCTGAAGGAAAAGTTGGAGAAACTATAATTGAAAAAAAACCACCAAAAGTTAAAGAGAGTAACAAAAGTGTAGGAGATTATGTAGATTATGAAGACGTAACTGACGAATAATTATGAAAGAAATTATTAAAAGTATTATTCCGTTTATCATTGCAATTGGTATATTTATTATAGTTTCGGTTGCTTACTTTTCCCCTGTTTTAGAGGGTAAAAAATTATATCAAAATGATATAAAACAATTTATCGGAATGGCAAAAGCTATTAATGATTTTAGAGCGGAATACCATACCGAACCTTATTGGACAAATGCTGCATTTAGTGGAATGCCAACCTATAATTTAAGTGCTTTATATCCACATGATTATATTAAAAAAGTAGATAAAATTATTCGGTTTTTACCTCGTCCTGCAGATTATTTATTTCTATATTTTTTAAGTTTTTTTATACTATTAACCGTTCTAAAAATTGACTATAAATTAGCAATTTTAGGAGCTTTAGCTTTTGGATTTTCAACCTATTATATAATTATTTTAGGAGTTGGGCATAATGCAAAGGCTCATGCTATTGGTTATATGCCATTAGTTTTGGCAGGTATTTTATTAGTGTTGCAAAAAAAGAGATATTTAGGTTTTGTGTTGACTGCTTTAGCAATGTCTTTAGAAATAAATGCCAGTCATCCTCAAATGACTTATTATTTGCTGTTTGCAGTACTTATTTTAGGAATAATTTATGCTGTAGATGCTTTTAAAAAGCATCAACTAAAGTCCTTTTCTAAGAGTATTATCGTTTTAATTGCTGCGGTTATTTTAGCCGTTGGAACTAACGCTACAAGCTTATTGGCTACCAAAGAATATGCAAAATACAGTACTAGAGGTAAAAGTGAATTAACTATTAACCCTGATGGAAGTAAAAAAATAGTTTCTAATGGATTGAGTAAAGATTATATTACCACGTATAGTTATGGAATTTGGGAAACTTTTGATTTGTTTATTCCACGTTTTATGGGAGGTGGAAACCGTGAAAATTTGGGATTTGATTCTAATATTTATAAATTTTTAAAAGGAAAAGTTAATCCATCTCAAGCAAAACAATTTACCGAAAATGCACCTATGTATTGGGGAAAACAGCCAATAGTGGAGGCACCTGCTTATATTGGAGCTATTCTTGTATTTTTATTTGTGCTAGGATTATTTTTAGTAAAAGGAAAACTAAAAAAATGGTTAGTTGGCGTAGTTATATTTTCCATTTTGTTAAGCTGGGGTAAAAATTTAGATTTTTTAGCTAACTTTTTTATTGATTATGTGCCTTTGTATAACAAATTTAGGGCTGTATCTTCTATTCAAGTACTTGCGGAATTAGCCATTCCGTTGTTAGGAATTTTAGCTTTAAAGGATTTTTTCTCTAATAAAATAGCTGCGGATATCAAATTAAAAGCTTTAAAGAAAAGTTTATTTATTACAGGAGGTTTTGCATTGTTATTTGTTTTGTTTGGAAATAGTTTGTTTGCCTTTGAAGGATTAAATGATAGCGGTTATGCAAAATTAATTCCAGGATTATTAGACGCCATTATAACCGATAGAAAAGCTATATTTTTTAGCGATAGTTTACGGACTTTAATATTAGTTGTACTTGCTGCAAGTGTCTTATTTTTCTTTCTAAAGAAAAAACTAAACAAGAATAGTGCAATAATTATACTTGGAGTACTTATTCTTTTTGATTTGGTTTCAGTGGATAAAAAATATGTGAATAATGATGATTTTTTATCTGCTCGAAAAATAAGTCATCCTTTTATAGCTTCTGAAATTGATAAAGAAATTTTAAAAGATACCAGTTATTATAGAGTTGCAAATTATGCTGCTAGTTTAATGAATGATGGCAGTACGTCTTATTTTCATAAATCTATTGGTGGTTATCACGCAGCAAAATTAGGACGTTATCAGGAATTATTTGATTATCAAATTGCTAAAAACAATATGGAAGTGCTTAATATGCTAAATACTAAGTATTTTATATTCACAAATGATAATGGTCAAGAAGTTTATCAACCTAATAAAAATGCCAATGGAAATGTTTGGTTTGTACATCATTTAAAATTTGTAGCCAATGCTAATGATGAAATTTTAGGATTAGATAGTTTACGGACTAAAAATGAAGCAATTTTAGATAAACGATTTATTAAAGAAAATTTATTAAATACGTATAAAATAGATACCACTGCAGTTATTAAATTAATTTCTCATAAATTAAATGAGTTAAATTATAGAAGTGAAGCAAATAAAAAACAATTTGCTGTTTTCTCAGAAATATATTATAAAAATGGTTGGAATGCGTATTTGGATGGTAAGTTAGCTAAATATTATCGTGTAGATTATGTTTTAAGAGGAATGGAAATTCCAAAAGGGAAACATAATATTACTTTTAAATTTGAACCAACCGTTATAAAAACAGGAACAACCATTATGGTAGTTTCTTATACTTTATTAATTTTAATTGTTATTGGATTCTATTTTTTAAGAAGGAAAAGATTAACTAATTGAGAAACTCATTAATTTAATAATACGTAAAAAGTTTTTTTTGTTACGTGCTGCAACTACTAATTCTTTACCATTAGTTAAATGTACTTTACCTGAGTTTTCATATTTTACAATATGTTTTAAATTTACTAAAATAGATCGGTGTATTCTAAAAAAAGTTGCTTGTTGTAACAAACTTTCAATTTTTTTTAAGTTGTTTGAAGTCATATATTTTTTATTGGAAGTAGTATAAAAATAAGTGTAACTTCCTTCAGCTTCACAATAAATTAATTCATCTAAAGCTACAATTTCAAATCCGTTTTTTATAGGTAAAGAAATGTTTTGGTGTTTATGTTCAATTTGATTTTTAAAAGCCAAATATTTTTCTAAATCAAAAGAGGTTTGTTTTTCTAAAAATTTAGTTATTACGGTTATAAATTGTGTTTCTAAAATTGGTTTATTTAAAAAATAAAAAGCAAAATAATCCATTGCTTTTTCTCTATAATCCGCTGATCCTGTTGTAAATATTACTTCAAATTCAGAAGTTTTTACATTGTCTAATATTTCAAATCCATCACCATCTTCTAACTGAATATCTAAAAAAACTAAGGTAGGTTTTAGGTGGTTAATTAAATGAATTCCATCTTTAACACTAGTTGCATTCCCAACAATTTCAATTTTATCAGAAAACGAATTGGTTATTAATTGATGTAAGTGATTATATGCAGCAATTTCATCTTCTATTATAATTGCGGTTACTATTTGAGATGGCATATTAAATATTTATTAAAGGAATTCTCAGTGTTACTTTTGCACCAACCAAGGTATTAAATTCATCTTTGATATTGCTAATAATTATAAATTTTTCTTTGGATGAGTTTTCATTAAGATATTGTAACCTTTCCTTAATATTTTTTATAGAGATTCCAGTACCGCTTGCTTTTGTGTTGTTTTGTTTAATTCCAATGCCATTATCTGTTATTTCACAAATTAAAAATTCGTTATTTTCAATGGTAAAATTTAGACTTATTTTGTTTTCTTTAGTTCCGTTTTTAAATCCGTGTCGTAATGAGTTTTCAACAATTGGTTGGATAATCATTGGTGGAACCATTATAAAATCTAAATCATTTTCTATTTTAGAAATATCAATTTTAAATGCTAAATTTTTATTAAAACGAAGCTTTTGTAATTCTAAATAAATCTTTGTCATTTCAATTTCGTCAGCTAATCGTATTAAATTTGATTTGGTAGCTTGTAATGTTAAATTTACTAATTGTCCAAAATTATGTAAACTTTTTTGAGCTAAATCAAAAGAACCTTTTACTATTAAATCATTAATGTTAACCAATAAATTATTCATAAAATGTGGATTCATTTGTGCATTTAATGCTTGATATTTTAGCGTTGTAATTTTCTCATTTATTGCATGTTTTCTTTTTAGTTTTTGAGATCTAGCATAAAAAATAAGAGCAATAAAACTTAAAAATATAAATAGAATTAATATTTTAAACCATAAAGTTGTATAAAAAATAGGATGAATTATGAATGAATAACTTGCCGTTTTTTGACTTTCAATATTACTTTTAGAGATAGATTTTATTTCAAAACTATATTTTCCAGCGGGTAAAGCAGAATATCTTACAGTGCGGTTAGAGGTTTTAATCCATTCTTTCTCTAATCCTTTTAGGCGATATTTAAAATGAATGTTTCCTAAACTTTTAAATGAAATTCCAGAGAAATTAAATTGAATATTATTGTTCTTATAATTGAAAGTATTTTCTTTAATATTTTTAATTATTCTGTTATTTACAGAGATTTCATTGATATGGATTTTAGGCGGTAATGTAGTATTAGTTTCTTTACTTAAATCAATAACGTTTAAACCGTTTGAAGTAGCAACATATACTTTATTGTTTTTAACATAACATGCACGAACATCATTGCTATATAAGCCATCGGAAATGGTGTAGCTTTTTATGCTTTTAATAGAAAGATTTTTATTTAAAACTAATTTATTTAATCCAAAATTAGTGGAAAGCCAAATGTTATTTTTAGAATCTACAAATATGTTTTTGATATAGTTACTTAATAATCCATTTTTTGTGGATATACTTGTAAATTTTCCGTTATTCAAAATTCCTAATCCATAAGAATTAGAACCAATTAACAAACCAAAAGGGGAATTTTCTATAGCATAAATAATACTTCTATTAAATTCAACTCCTATATCGAACTTTTTAATGGTATTTTTAACATTTACAAAAATACCATTAGTGGTGCCTATCCATAAGCTGTCATTTTTATAATATACAGAAGTACTTCGGTTATCCCATAACTTTATGAACTTATGAGTATTACTATTTATTTTAGTTACCCCGTTAGCATTTGCTGTGAATAAATTTTTATTATTAAAAGTTACATCCTTAAAATTAGTTAATCGAGGTATTGAAGAACTTGGATTAGATATTTCCTTAACATTCTCTAATTTAAATTGAGGATTTAACGTTTTTAAACTTAAATCACTAACCACATATAAGCTGTTATTATGTTGTTTAAGCTGCCGTATTCGTTCAGAATCATTTGAGGTAATCAATGTGAGTTTAGTACTTAGTGTCTCTGGATTTAAGATAAGAAGTTCACTTTTTTCATTTCCAATAATAATTTTATTTTCAAAAAAATTGATAGTATATAAATTATTTTTTTCTTTATCCTTAAACTGAATACCATTAATATTCAAATTAGGGAAAAAATATAACCCGTTAGAAGTGCTTCCAATCCATATATTATTCTCATTATCTACAAAAGCTCTAGTGGTTCTTACAGTTGGAAGTATTATTTCTAAAGGTTTATTTGGTTTGTCTTTATTATAAATTTGAACACCTTGATTTAAATTAGTTATCCAATAATTATTATCAATAGTATAAATTTTTGCTAAATAGTTTAATGCTTGTTTAGAAGATTTAGAATATATATTTTTAATAGTATCATTTACATTTTTTAATAAAAAACCAGAATTTTTTTCAAGAGGAACTATTGATTTTGAATCGAAATTTTTATAAATAAACGGTTGCCAACTGTTGGTTTTATAACTTTTATTAAGTTGTTTGGTAACTAAAAAAAGTTTTTTCTTAATTGTGTAATATGAAAATAAAAATACATTGTTGTTTTTATCCTCAATAATACACGGTGTAAGCTTAGGAATATTTTCTTTATTAAAATTGAAGGTTTCAACGTTTAAATTTTTATCTAATTTTTTTATCCTTTTATAACTTCTACAAAACCAGAGGTTTTTGTTGGAGTCTTCATAAATATTACGAACAAAACTATTAAAATTTAGTTTTTTTAAAAAGGGGTCAGTATTTTTATTATGAAAATTTCCATTTTGGATAAATCCTAAATTTCCATTAAAGGAAGACATCCAGATTCGTTTTTTTGAATCTTTAAAAAAGAATAAAATTTCATTTCCAGGTAAACCATTTGTAACAGTATAATTTGTAAACGATACTCCATCAAATTTACTAATGCCATAATCGGTAGCAATCCAAAGGAAACCAGTTTCATCATCTATAATATCATAAACCGTGTTACTTGGCAAACCATTACTTGTTGTAAATTGGGTTAATCCTGGTATTTGACTAAAAGCAGGGTTATAAAAAAATAAAAAAAGTAAGGTTAAACGTAAAAAATGCTTCATTTTTAATATGCTACATTTCAAAGATAACGCTTATTAAATAAAAGTCAACGGTAATCACTTTTAAATGGTCGTTAGTGAGTTTGAGGTTTTAATTCGGTTTAATTGGTTGTATCTTACACTCAATATCAATAATAAAGAGGAAGATAAGCCGGAAAAGATATTTAAAGCACATTTTTAATGTGCTTTTTTACTTCATGGAATTCAATTTAAATTAAATATAAATGTATATATTGTAAACCTTAATTTAATTTTGTATTCAATTGAAAAACAGTACAATACATTTAAAAAGGTATAAAAATACTATTGATTTTTTGAAATTAGTATTACCAGCACCTGCAACAATTTTAGATTTAGGTGTTAGGAACCAACTAAGTGTTTTAATGGAAGAAAATGGGTATAAAGTAATTAATACCAATGGAGAAGATTTAGATGATATTTATACTTCTGTAAAATATAAGGATATAGATGCGGTTACGGCATTTGAAATATTTGAACATTTAATAGCACCATATAATATTTTAAAAGAAATAAAATGCGATAAGCTAATAACTACAATTCCTCTTAAACTCTGGTTTGCAGGTGCTTATAAAAGCAATACGGATAAATGGGATAGGCATTACCATGAGTTTGAAGATTGGCAATTTGACTGGTTATTAGAAAAATCTGGTTGGAATATTAAAAAAATAAAAAAGTGGACTAGCCCAATAAATAAAATTGGAATTAGACCGATATTACGAAAATTTACACCTCGTTATTATGCAGTTTATGCTGAAAAGAAATTAAAATGAGAATAGGAATGATTTTGGACAAAACGTTTCCGCCAGATCCTCGTGTGGAAAATGAAGCCATTTCTTTAGTAAATAATGGGTTTGAAGTATATTTGTTTTGTTTAACTTATGGAAATCAAAAAAAAGAGGAGGTAATAAATGGAATTAACGTAAAAAGATATACTTCTAACAAATTTATTTATAAAACTTCTGCACTCGTTTATACTGTTCCATTTTATAGCTATATCATGGCTAAAAAAATAAAAAGTTTCTTAGTTGATAATGCTATTCAAGCCATTCATATTCACGATATTCAAATAGCTGAAGCAGTTTTTAAAGCAAATAAAATCTTAAATTTACCCACTGTTTTAGATTTACATGATAATATGCCAGAGGTGATTAAGTTTTATCCTCATCTTCAAAAGTTTCCAGGTAAACAGTTAATTTCTCCCTTAAAATGGAAGAAAAAAGAAGAAAAATTCATTAAAAAAGCTACTAAAATTTGTACAGTTTCTCAAGAATTTATTGATGAAGTGATTCAAAGAACAGGTGTTTCAAAAAATAAAATTGTACTAGTTCCAAACACAGTACAAAAAGAATTTTATACTAATGCTAAGATTCACAATTCCATTTTAAATAAATATAAAAACAATTTTGTAATTTTATATTTAGGAGATACTGCAATTAGAAGAGGTCTGTTAACGGCTATAAAAGCTATGCCACAATTAATTAAAAAAACACCAAATATTAAATTGGTAATTGTAGGTAGTAATACTACGGATTATATTTTATTTAATGAGATAACTAAATTAAAATTAGATAATTATGTAGATTTTGAAGGTTGGCAAAATGTAGCATTATTTCCTTCGTACATTAAAGTTAGTGCAATTTGTATTTCACCGCTCTATAGAAATATTCAGCACGATGTTGCTTATGCAAATAAATTATTTCAATATATGAGTTTTAGTAAGCCATTGTTAGTGAGCAATGCTATAGCTCAAAAAAAACTAGTTGAAAAGGTAAATTCTGGTTTAGTTCATAAAGAAAAAGACGCTTCAGATTTTGCTGAAAAAGTTTTAAAACTGTATGAGAATAAGGAATTAAGAAAGGAATTAGGCATTAATGGAAAATATTTTATTGAAAACGAGTTTAATTGGAAAAAAACTTCAGAAAAATTAATAGATTTATATAAAAATATTAAATAGTGAAACGTGCTTTAATAATAACTTATTATTGGCCACCTGCGGGAGGTTCTGGAGTACAGCGTTGGCTAAAATTCGCAAAATATTTTCATGATTTTGATATTGAACCTATTATTTATACGGTTGAAAATCCAGCTTATCCACTTATTGATAAATCGCTTTTAAAAGAAATTCCTAATGGAATTGAAATATTAAAACAACCTATTTGGGAACCAAATAACCTATTTTTTTTTCGTAAAAAACATCAAAAACAATCCGCTGGATTTTTAAATAATAAACCTTCTTTTTTTGGTAGAATGTTACAATATGTTAGAGCCAATTATTTTATACCCGATGCTCGTAAATTTTGGATAAATCCTTCTGTAAACTATTTAAAAAATTATTTAAAAAACAACCCAGTTGATGTGGTTATTTCTACTGGTCCGCCACACAGCATGCATTTAATTGGTCTAAAATTAAAAGAAGAATTACAGCTTAAATGGATTGCAGATTTTAGAGATCCTTGGACGGATATTGATTATTTTCATCATTTACCATTAACTAAAAAATCTTTAAAAAAACATTTGTTTTTAGAAGAAGAAGTAATTAAAAAAGCTGATGTTATTATGGTTGTTGGTGAAACTATGAAACAAAATTACTTGAAATTCAATAAAAATATTGAGATCGTTACCAATGGTTTTGACGATGAAATAGCCAATGGAAAAGTAAATTTAGATTCTAAATTCTCTATTACTCATATTGGATTGATGAACGCTGATAGAAATCCTATTTTATTGTGGAAAGTTTTAAAAGAAATTGGAACAGAAAATTCACAATTTTTAAAAGATTTAAATATTAATCTAGTTGGAAAAATTGATAAAAATATTTTAGAAAACAACTTGAATAAAAAGGTTACTATTATTGATTATCTTCCTCATAATAAAATTGATAATTTTCAAAATAAATCGCAACTTTTGTTATTGGTGGTAAATAATGTGCCAAGTGCCAAAGGAATTATTACAGGTAAAATATTTGAATATCTTAAAGCAAAACGACCAATTTTGGCAATTGCACCAAAAGATGGAGATTTAGCAACTATTATAAATGAAACTGAATCTGGTATTGTGGTTGATTTTCACGATAAAGAGTTGTTAAAAAGTACTATTTTAGCTTGGTATTCTTTATATAAAAATGAAAATTTAAAAATAAAATCTAAAAATATTGAACAATATCACAGAAAGGAATTAACTAAAAAAGTGGCAACCATAATAAAAGCTATTACTTAATGAAAAAAATTGTAACCATAGTTGGAGCTCGTCCTCAATTTATTAAAGCAGCAGTTTTAAGCAGAATTATTGCTGAGAAAGAAAAAATTAAGGAAGTTTTAGTGCATACTGGTCAGCATTTTGATAAAAATATGAGTGCTATTTTTTTTGATGAAATGCAAATTTTAAAGCCAATTTATAACTTAGGAATTAACACCATGAACCATGGAGCAATGACAGGTTTAATGCTTCAAAAAATTGAAGAAATTTTAATTAAAGAACAACCTAATTTAGTGGTTGTTTATGGCGATACTAATTCTACTTTAGCAGGTGCTTTAGCAGCAAAAAAAATGAATATTAAAGTTGCTCATATTGAAGCTGGTTTACGTTCTTTTAATATGGAAATGCCTGAAGAAATTAATAGGATATTAACTGATAGAATTTCAGATTTATTATGTTGCCCTACCGAAAATGCAATCAAAAATTTAAAACAAGAAGGATTTAATAATTTTGATTGTAAAGTAATGCAAACAGGTGATATTATGAAAGATGCGGTTGAGTTTTATAGTATAATGGCTTCTGAAAAGTCTTCAATTATTACAGATTCAAATTTAAAACAGGATAAATTTGTTTTAGCAACTATTCATAGGCAAGAAAACACAAATTCTCTAGAAAAATTAAAAGCTATTTTTAAAGGATTAGAAAGCATTAATCAAAAAGTAAAGGTGGTTATGCCAATTCATCCTAGAACAAAAGCTATTTTAGAACAAAATAATTTAAAGTTTAACATAACCTTCATTCAACCAGTTGGTTATTTTGATATGTTGCAATTATTAACGTATTGTAATTTAGTGGTAACTGATAGTGGCGGATTGCAAAAAGAGGCTTTTTATAATAAAAAAGCGTGTGTAATTGCAAGAGAAGAAACGGAATGGGTTGAATTGGTAGAAAATAATTTTGCAGTTGTTTGTGGAGCCAATTCAGGTAAAATTAAAGATGCTTTTGAATTCTTTCAAAATGTAGATTTAGATTTTGATAAGCCTTTATTTGGTGATAATGTAGGAGAGAAAATTTATAATGAAATACTTTCAATTTTATAATGGGAATTGTATTAAAACAATCATTTAAAAATACGTTAATTCTTTTTTTGGGATTTGCTATTGGTGCTGTAAATGTATTATTTTTATATACTCATTTTTTAAAAGAAAACTATTTCGGACTCGTTACTTTTTTATTATCAAGTGCAAATATTTTATTGCCGTTGGTAGCTTTAGGAATGCAGCATACTATTATAAAATTCTTCTCAAGTTATAAATCAAAATTAGAGAAAGATTCTTTTTTAACCACAACGCTATTGCTACCATTATTGGTTATTATTCCTTTAGGAATAATAGGAGCTTATTTTTATGCAACTATTGCAACTTGGATATCTTCTGAAAATCATTTAATAAAAAAATACACTTTTTTAATTTTTATAATAGCTGTATTTATGGGCTATTTTGAAGTGTTTTATGCTTGGACTAAAGTACATTTTAAATCAGTTTTTGGAAATTTTATTAAAGAAATATTTGCTAGAGTTTGCGTAACTATTTTATTATTTGCTGTTTATTTTAATTGGTTAAGCAATGAACAGTTTATTTATGCAATAGTAGTAGTTTATGGTATTCGTACTTTAATAATGTTGGTATTTGCTTTAAAGGTTTATAAGCCTTCTCTTTATTTAAAACTTCCCAAAAATTTAAAAGAAATTGTATCCTTTTCAATTTATATTTTAGTGGCAGGTTCAGCAGCGGGAATTTTATTAGAAATTGATAAATTTATGATTCCTCAAATGGAAAAAATTTCAGAAGTGGCATATTATGCGGTTGGAATTTATATTGCAAGTGTAATTGCCATACCAACAAGAGCCATGCAACAAATTACAACTCCGATTGTAGCAAAAGGAATGAATGAAAATAGAATAGAAGAAATGGCTAATTTGTATAAACAATCTTCAATAAATTTATTGATAGTTGGCGGCTTATTTTTCTTGCTTATAAATCTAAATATCAATGAATTATATCAATTAATTAATAAGCCTCAGTTTACCAAAGGAATTTGGGTAGTTTATATAATTTCATGTGCAAAATTAATAGAATTGGCTTTAGGTACAGGTAATGCCATTTTAGTAAATTCTAAATTTTATAAAGTGTTTTTTTATATATCGTTGGCAATGGCATTGAGTGTTATTGCATTAAATCATTGGCTAATTGCAGTTATGGGAATTGATGGAGCAGCCTTAGCAACTTTTATAGTGGTAGTTTTTTATGGAATTTTTAAAATTATCTTTATTAAAATGAAATTAAATATTCAGCCATTTACAGTTAAAACTATCAAATTAAT
>VAPM010943179.1_pt1 | contig 14051 bp, 12 predicted proteins | sample 3395091 | NCBI WGS metagenome assembly VAPM01 (sample SAMN08290445, study PRJNA428436) | hydrothermal vent metagenome | isolation source: Deep-sea hydrothermal vent chimney 3 | place: Pacific Ocean: Juan De Fuca Ridge | reverse complement strand
GTCGAGCTTATGGGGCGTGGTTATGCCTGGCTGGATACGGGTACACATGAGAGTTTGTTAGAAGCATCGAATTATATCCAGACCATTGAAAACCGGCAGGGGTTGAAGGTGGCGTGCATCGAAGAAATCGCTTACGAGATGGGTTATATCGATAAAGAAAAACTGATCGAGCTGGCGCAGCCGTTGAAGAAAAATCAGTATGGTCAGTATTTACTGCGCCGTGCTGAAGAAGATGTTTTAATCTGATGAAGGTTATAGCTACAAAAATTCCTGATGTGTTAATCATCGAGCCAAAAGTATTTGGTGATGAGCGTGGTTTTTTCTTTGAGAGTTTTAATAAAAAAACATTTGAGGAGATGACTGGCGTAACGGCTGATTTCGTACAGGATAACCATTCAAAATCTTCCTGGGGGGTGTTGCGTGGTTTGCATTATCAAATAAAGCAGCCTCAGGGGAAGTTGGTGAGGGTTACTAGTGGTGAAGTGCTGGATATTGCGGTTGATATAAGAAGGTCATCAGATACATTTGGTCAGTGGGTTGGCGAGATATTGTCCGCAGAAAATAAGCGCTTGTTATGGATACCAGAAGGCTTTGCTCATGGATTTCTCGCTTTGTCTGACAGTGCGGAATTCCTGTATAAAACGACTGATTATTATGCGCCTGAGTATGAGCGTTGTATCCGTTGGAATGATGCAGACCTGGCTATAGACTGGCAGTATCAAGATGTCCCTTTGGTTTCTGAGAAAGATGCAGAGGGTATCCCGTTTAAAGATGCTGATGTATTCAGTTAGTTAAAGATACATTGTTTAGTCCAGTTGGCAGCCTACAGGAGCAGCGGCGAAGAGTTGTCGGAGATACCGGTGATTTTTTTAACCACACTTTAAATCAATGACAAAAGATAAAACACGAAAAACCAAGGTTTTAATATTCGGTAAAAACGGACAAGTTGGTTGGGAATTAAATCGTTCATTGCAACCGTTGGGTGAAATTGTTGCTGTTGATGCAGACGAGGTGGGTTTTACGGACACAGCAAAACTCAGGGGGATTATACGGGTAGAAGCCCCTGATATTATCTGTAACGCAGTCGCCTATACCGCTGTCGATAAAGCAGAAGAAGATGAAGATCTGGCGCTTATAATTAATGGTATGGCACCGGGTATAATTGCTGAAGAAGCAAAGAAACTTGATGCGTTAATGATCCACTATTCGACAGATTATGTTTTTGATGGTACAAAAACCAGCCCTTATTTGGAAATCGATGAGCCAAACCCGATCAACGTCTATGGGCGTACCAAGCGAGCTGGCGAGCTTGCCGTACAGGCAGCAGGCTGTGATTACCTGACTTTGCGCACATCTTGGGTGTATACCTCTAGAGCGCACAACTTCTTGCTAACTATGTTGAAACTTGTGCAGGAAAGGGAAGAATTAAGTGTGGTAGCCGATCAGATTGGTGCACCCACCTCCGCCAGGTTAATAGCTGATGTCACATTGCTATGCATCCAGCATGCGCTCAAAGAAAGGTCGGCGGGTGTCTTTGCTTCAGATCTGTATCACCTGGCGGCATCTGGAAGCACCAGCTGGCATGGGTTTACTGAAGAAATTGCCAGCCTGGCAAGTAAGCGTTTAAGTTTGCCGCTGGTGATTAGGGATATAAAAGCAATCCCTACGTCTGATTATCCAACACCTGCGACAAGACCGATGAACTCTCAATTGGATCTGACAAAACTGGAGAGTGCTTTTACTATCGAATTGCCGGATTGGAAAAATATGCTCAAGTTATGTATTGAAGAATTAAGTTGTAATGATGATTAAAAATATATTAAAAGATTTATCAGAGCTGATTGAGTACAGGCAAGTCCTGCTTCAATTAACCAGGCAGCAATTAATATTGCGTTATAGGCGAACGATATTTGGTTATTTTTGGACACTTTTTAATCCTATTCTCATGATGTCAGTTACGGCAGTAGTGTTTTCCAAATTATTTGATTTGGACTTAGGGACTTATGCTATCTTTTTATTTGCAGGAATGATTCCCTTTAATTTGTTTAGTGCGTCTATAACTCAAACTAGTGGCGTGTTTTTAGCTAACGAAAGTATTTTAAAAAAAATATATATTCCGAAAATGTTGTTTCCAGTTAGCGTTACCCTTTCGGTAACAATAGATAGTCTGCTTTCATTTGTTGTACTAATGTTTATTCTTTTGATTGTCGGTGCCAAAATATCTTTACCATTAATTACAATACCATTTGCATTTTTTCTTTTGGCATTGTTTTCTTTTGGGCTGTCTTTGATCTTTTCTGTGATAACGGTGTTTTTTAGAGATTTGCAACATATTGTAGTCATAGTGTTACAGGCATTGTTTTTTTTATCACCAGTGATTTACGATAAGAAAATGCTGTATGGAAAATTAGATTGGTTAATGGATTTAAATCCTATGAGTTACTACATAGATTTGTTTAGAGAGCCGATTTATTTGGCTGACTGGCCTGGGCTTAATGTTGTTTTTATATCGGTATTAATTACAGCGGCATCTTTATTTTTTGGGCTTTTATTTTTTAATTTTCAGCAAAAAAAGATAATTTACAGGTTGTAAATGATGTCAAAAATTACACTAGAAAATTTATCTATAAACTTTCGCGCGTACCATGATTGTTCGCCTTCGTTAAAAGAATATTTTTCAACTATTTTCAAGAAAAAAGAAATTGATTCATATTCTGAATTCCATGCGTTGAGAAATATTTCTCTCGAAATTAATGAGGGGGAGCGAGTTGGCATTATTGGTCATAATGGTGCGGGCAAGAGCACTTTGCTAAAAGCTATTTGTAAAATATATGAACCTTCGGAAGGTTATCTTCATGTTGATGGGAAAATTGCTCCGTTGTTAGAAATTGGTGCAGGATTTCATCCTGAATTTACAGGCCGTGAAAACATATATCTCAATGGCACAATACTTGGTTATGATAGTGAGCAAATTGCCGAAATTGAATTTGAAGTTATTCAATTTGCTGAGTTGGAAGAATTTATTGATACGCCTGTCAAATATTATTCTACAGGGATGTACTTACGTTTAGCCTTTTCCGTTGCAACGGCTATTCACCCGGAAATTTTAATTTTGGATGAAGTGTTTGCTGGTGGTGATGCAGGATTTGTTGAAAAGGCAACAAAAAGAATGGAGGAGATTATTGATAAGTCAAGTATTATGCTCTTAGTGTCGCATGATTTGATGTTGCTGGAAAAGTACTGTAACCGTATCATTTGGATTGATCACGGGCGTGTTAAAAAAGATGGTGGGACACACCTGGTTTTTGATGCTTATCAAAATGATTAAGGCTGCACTGTATGATTGAGTGTAAGGAGCCTTGTTTTCGCCAGCTATACCGAGCTTACCTAAGAAGGTATTTTGTGTTTCGTGTCTTGAAGAATGTTATTTTACCTGTTGCTATGTTTTTTTGCCGTGTTAGGAATAATCTAGGGCTTGTATCTTCTTTACGCGAGACTTATAGAAAACACTTAAAGAAATATTATATTTTTAGACTGTTGAAGGGCTTTCTACTGCCCGTATTTAGGTGGTTTTATACTATTTATGGTCGTGCTGTTAAATCTATTAGGGAAAAAAAGTATTCACTGGTTTCAATGTCTGTGTCCAAGGATGAATTCGCGTGCTACTCACAGATTATAGCGCCTTCAGAAATGCTTGATATTTCTGGCCCCAAATTTTTTGGAGAAATTCCCTCTGAGCTGTGTTACGAGTATTCTGTTCAACTTGAATCTCCTAAATTGGAGCTTATTCATATATGTAATTCAACCGTAGTTGGAGGGACAAACTTTATTCTTTCAGGCAGATATGTGATTCATCCTGATTTATTTGTTCCGTCACGAGATGTGCCTCCGGCTGAGACCTTTGGTTTTGCAATGATTGATCCGAAAAAAGGTGAGATTAGTTTAAATTTACCTCGAGTTACAAAATCGGTTTACGGGGCAGTTTCTTTATTAGGCCAATGTGCAGGAAATTACTCACATTTTTTAACTGAAACACTTCCTAAGCTATTGATTATTGATGAGTGTGTAGATTATGAGGACCTGCCATTATTGGTAGACGGGTGGATACATCCTGTATTTTTTGAAATTATCGCATTGTTAAATACAAATCGTCGAGAAATTATTAAAGTAGAGCGTTGGGAGCCGATTTCTTTAACGAGTGTAATTGATATTTCGCCACCTGCATATGTTCCTCCTGAATATAGAGAATTTGTAAGCAGTGGAAAAGTGCATGAAACAGGATATGATGTATTTCCATTTTCACAATATGCATTAAATTTATTGAGAAATAAAGCATATAGTGCTGTACAAAAGTGTGGTGTTGATAAAAAGGTGTTCAGTAAGCGATTGTATCTTCGGCGATCGCAGCACAGTTGTGGTAATGCTCGTAACATAATAAATATAGATGTTGTCGAGAAAATGATAAAGAAATACGGGTTTGAAACCGTGGAACCCGCTTCGTTAAGTTTTGCTGAACAAGTGTTGCTATTTCATGATGCCGAATTGATCATATCGCCAGTTGGGGCAGCGCTCGCAAATACTATTTTTACTAAGCAGGGATGTAAAGTTATCGCGCTCTCGCCATATTACAAAAATGCAAACTATTATTATTTTTCAAATTTAATGGGCACTCTTGGCCATGATTTGTACTACGTTTTAGGTCCTCAAGTTGAAATGGCTGGGCATCCTTTTCATAAAAATTATAATATTAATGTAGATGACCTTCGGGAGGCTTTGGAGGCATTGTGCGTTTAACAGTGATTTTTTTGAGGTTGAGGAACATCCCAAGGCTGTATCGAATTTACTTTGCCAGATATTTTTTCTTCCGATTGTTGAAAGAGATGTTTCTCGTTACTTATAAAGTGATGAATCGCGTTCATTGTTTTATCAATCCTGCGTGCTGCGTGTGTGAATATGATTTGGTTTCGGCAAAAGATTTTCAGGTTTTAGGAGAAGGGCGAAGTAGGGTTTTGGTTGAAGCATCAAGAAATATTAAAATTTCAGCGCCACAATTTGTGAAGAGGGGGTGTGCTCCTCCCAAGTGTGCAGACGAGATTCAATTTGATACGCCACAATTGGAAGTTGTTGCGTTGAGTGGTGTCATCGCTGTTGGTGGAACGAATTTTATATTTGTAGATGACTGTGTAATTTATCCTGATTTATTTGACCCATTGCATGACACATGTCCAGCTGAAACTTTTGGGGTTGCTTCAATTAACTCTGCCAAAGGCAAGGTGAAGTTGCACCTTTCTAAAAAGCAGATGAAAGTTGATCGAGCTGTTTGCTTGCTGAGTCAAAGTGCGAATAATTATGCGCATTTTTTAACAGAGGTTTTACCAAAGTTACAGATCATTGAAGGTTGTCCTGAATACGTAGAATGGCCGCTTTTAATTGAGGGCTGGATTCACCCTACACTTGTTAACGCTGTTGTACTGCTTAATAAAAATGAACGTGAAATTATACGTGTATCTCGTTGGGAATCAGTATCGCTTAATCGTATGATTAATATTTCGTTGCCTGGGTATGAACCTTATGTTCCACACAAGTTGTTTATGGATGAAAGTGAGCTTTATGTGAATAGATTTTCGCCTGTAGCATTGGATATGCTAAGAAAACGAGCGCGTGAAATCATCTCAAGTCAAAGTGGGGAAGGTATCAAAAAGGTTTATTTGCGAAGATCAGAGAACTCTAATTTAGCGCGAAGTGTTATAAATGCGAGAGAATTAGAAGAATTATTACGTCAATATGGATTTGAGATCATTGAGCCTGGTTCGTTAAGTTTTATGGATCAGATAAAGGCATGTAGTGATGCAGAAGTTATTGTCGCACCTGTTGGCGCATCACTTGCGAATATGATTTTCGCAAAACCAGGGTGCAAGATTATTGCACTTGCGCCCTATTTTTCTGATGGGAACTATTATTATTATTCAAATTTGGCGGGTGTGTTGGGGCATGAGCTATGCTACTATCTCGGCGTTCCAAAGGAAGGTGGTGGGCACCCCAGGCATCGTGATTACGCTGTTGATTTGGGTGGATTACAGGAAGAATTGGAAAAGTATTATGCATAATGTAACTTGTTAGGTAGTAATATGTGATCGGTTTTATTGTCAGTATGATGTATTTTTTGCCAGAGTCCAATTTTTGATTCTGAGTTTTATAATTTGGAAAAGTAGAAGCAGTGAATGACTAAGAAAGTACTTTTAGTTGGTAGTAGTTTTAGTGCGGCACCAATTTTTTTTGAGTTGAAGAAAAGGGGGCTGCGTGTGTCGGTGTGTGGAAATGAAAGGAGTGATCCATGTCATCAATATGCCGATGCGTCGCATTATATAGATTATTCGGACAAACAAAAACTGCTTGATTTGGTGCGGTCTGAAAAATTTGATTATATTGTGCCTTCATGTAACGATTTTTCCTATATGTCTTGTACGTGGGTTGCGGATAAGCTTGGTCATCCTGGTTTTGACGTGTTAGATGTGGCCGTGATCCTTCATGACAAGAGCCGTTTTCGTGAAATCACTAATAAATATTTATTGCGAGCGCCACGTTCTGTCCAATTGGATTCTGATAATGATACCGATATAGGAAGTTTGGTGTTCCCGTTATTGGTGAAGCCTGTTGATAGTTTTAGTGGACGTGGTGTGACAAAAATTACAGCGGCTAAGGAGTTGGATGCCGCAGTTGCCAGCGCACGAAAAAGTTCACGTTCCAATGACATCGTAATAGAAGAATTTGTAGAAGGTGAGCTTCATAGCCATTCTGCGTTTATTAAGGATAATAATATTGTTTTTGATGCCTTCGTAGATGAATACTGCACGGTTTATCCTTATCAGGTTAATTGCTCCAATCACCCTTCTGTGTTGCCAAAAGATATTCAAGATTCTGTTAGGCAGGAAGTTTTGAATTTAGCCAATATCCTCCAGATTACTGACGGTTTGCTCCATACACAGTTTATTGCAAATGGGAAGGATTTCTGGATTATAGAATGCATGAGAAGAGGTCCGGGAGATCTCTATGGCAGCCTGGTCGAGTTTTCAACGGGCGTTAATTATCTTGATCTCTATGTTCGTTCTTTTGTGGGTGAAGATTTGCCGGCTAGTGTTGTTGTTGATGAAGAAAAATTTTTTAGTCGCCACACTCTTTCGTCATCGAAACCCCTTGTTAATTTTACATTTTCTCATGAAGTTCCGGCTAAAAATGTCAGAATTGTTCCACTTAAAAGTAGCGGGGAACAGTTGGGTGTTGCTCCATATGATAAGCTTGCAATTCTTTTTGCTGAATATCATGATCGCGAGAAAATGTCAGAAGTATCGCCTCGATTAGACAGTTTTATATCAATACATTCACTGGATGGTAGTCAAAATGAGTCCTAACAATTTACCTGAAAATAAAAGTGTATGCTCAGATGAATATAAGAAGCTGACTGTGGCGTTTTTAGGCGGAGGACTGGATTCGGCAGTAGGAAGGGTTCATCAAATTGCTGTTGAAATGGATCAACGTTTTGAATTGTTGGCAGGATGCTTTAGTCGAAATGAGGTGGTTAATCGTCAAGCCGCACAGCAGTATGGCGTTGAATTAAATAGGGTTTATAATAATTTAGAAGATTTAATTGAAAACGAAGTGGGCAAAATTGATGCAATTGTAATTCTGACCCCGACTGATCAGCACATGAGTCAAGTGCAGGCTTGCTTGGTTGCTGGAATCCCCGTGATTTGTGAGAAGGCTCTGGTCTCTTCTAGTGATGAAGCGTTAGTGCTAAAAGATATGTTAAAGCAGCATAGAGGCTTTTTAGCGGTGACGTATAATTATACCGGCTACCCAATGCTTAGAGAGTTACGTCAAATGATACATGATGGAAAACTGGGGAGAATTCACCATATTCAAATCGAAATGCCACAGGAAGGATTTGTAAAATTAGGTGAAGATAATAAACCAATGACACCACAGGATTGGCGGTTGCGTGATGATAAAGTTCCAACTATTTCGCTTGATTTAGGGGTTCACCTTGATTTGATGATACGTTTTCTTGTTAATGAGAAACCATTGGATCTGGTTGCGGGGAGTAATACGTTTGGGAATTTTAATCAGGTTATCGATGATGTGTGGTGTATTGCGAATTACAGCAATGGACTAACATGCAATATATGGTATAGCAAGGTTGCTTTAGGGTATCGCAATGGATTAAGGGTGAGAGTGTTTGGTGAGAAAGGTGCGGGTGAGTGGCATCAGGAAAACCCAGAATATTTAAATCTTGCCGATTGTTACGGAAGCAAGCAAATTGTTGATCGTGCAAGTCCAAATGCTTTGGTTTCCAGTAGTGATAGATATACTCGTTTCAAGGCGGGGCATCCGTCGGGTTTTATTGAGGCTTTTGCGAATTATTATTCCGATGTGGCAGATCAGTTGTGTCAGTTTCTTCGTGGGAATTCACTTCAGAGTAATCCATACGTATTTGGTGTCGATGAGGCGCTTGAGGGTATGAAGTTGTTAGAGACGATTGCGGATTCATGTGCTGCAAAAAAATGGATGGAAGTAAGGTGAACGAGTTGATTTTAAAAGCTTCTGATGAAGATTCAACATTTGAGAATGCGATAAGGTTTTGTGTGTGTTTTTGTGGTGATAATGATCGCCCTAAATATATTTTTGGCAGAAATGTATACGTTGAAAAAGTGATTGAATTTGTAGATGTTGATGGATTCGTAGATGACTTTTCTGATGATGAATTCTATTATGATCGACCTGTAATTAAAACGGAGCAAATTCCTGAGGATGCGTTGGTTTTGATTGTTGCGGGGGGGCGGCCTCAATCGGCAAAACAAAAAATTCGGGCTCTGGGCTTTGACTGTTTAGACTATTTTGAATTTTATAAATGGTCAGGCCTGCCACTGACAGATGTGGTATTTAATGAGGGGTTTGCGGAGGATTTTCAAGAGAGAATTGCGCAATACGAATGGATATACAGTTTATTCGTTGACGATACCTCAAAAGAAACTTTTAAAAAACTAGTGAGTTTTAGACTTAACTATAATCTTGAGTTTCTAAATGGTTTTACTGCACGAGAAGATAAGCAATATTTTGAAGATTTTTTAGAGCTTGACTCAGAGGGAGAGGTTTTTGTTGATGTCGGGGTGTTTGATGGTTATACCAGTCTTGAGTTTATCAAGCATTGCCCTAAATATAGGGCTATTCATTTATTTGAGCCAGACCCTAAAAACTTCGATACCTGTACTAAAAACCTTCATGGCCACGATAACATTTATCTTCATAAAGTTGGGTTGTCGGATTCAAAAAAAATATTGAAATTTAATCCTCGAGGTTCAGGTTCAAAAATCAGTGATCATGGAACAGTTGATATTCCTGTCGACCGACTGGATGATGTTCTCAATGAATCAGTTACATTTATTAAAATAGATATAGAGGGAAGTGAACTTGATGCGATTGAGGGATCTGTAGAGACTATTTTAAAATATCATCCGCGGCTTGCTGTCTGCGTCTATCACAATGTAGGTGATTTTTGGAAAATACCAAAACGTATATTGAGTATACGTGAGGATTACAAGATTTATTTACGTCACTATACTGAAAGTATTTATGAGACCGTAATGTTTTTTGTACCAGAAGACTGACAAGAGTAAATTCATGCTTAAGGATTGCAGAATCATCAAATTGCCAAAAATACAGGATAATCGTGGGAACCTGACATTTATTGAGTCTGGTCGTCATATTCCTTTTGACATAAAACGTACATATCATTTATATGATGTTCCTGGCGGCGCGTCGCGTGCAGCTCACGGGCATAAGAATTTACATCAACTAATGGTGGCGATGTCAGGAAGCTTTGATGTGACATTAGATGATGGTTCTGAGAAGAAGCTTTTTCATCTGAATAGATCATACGATGGCTTATATATTCCACCTATGATGTGGCGAGATTTAGATAATTTTTCATCGGGTGCTGTATGTATGGTATGGGCATCTGAATATTATGACGAAAATGATTATTTTCGAGATTATAATAATTTTTTAGCAGCAGCACGTGAGCAGCAAAAATGAAAGTTCCCTTTCTGGAGTTAAAATCCCAGCATGTAGAGCTCAAGGATGAGCTTCAAACCGCCTACAATAATGTAATAGATTCTGGCAGGTATGTTCAGGGTAGCGAGTTAGAAAAATTTGAAGAAGAATTTGCTGCATATTGTAATGTGAGGCACTGTGTTGGTGTAGGTAATGGTCTTGATGCTTTGCACCTGATTTTACGAGCCCTGGAAATAGGTGCTGGTGATGAGGTTATAGTGCCTGCGAATACATTCATTGCAACATTTTTAGCGGTGACTTATGCGGGGGCGACACCGATTCCTGTTGAGCCGAATCCTGAAACTCATAATATTGATGCTGAATGCGTGTTAAATGCTGTTACCGCTAGAACGAAAGCAATTATGGCTGTTCATCTATATGGTAATCCTGCTGGTATGGATGAGCTTAATATCATTGCGCAAGAACGTGGGATAAAAATAATCGAAGATGCAGCGCAAGCGCACGGGGCGTTGTATAAAGGGAGGACGGTGGGCGGATTGGGAGTGGCGGCCGGTTTTAGTTTTTACCCTGGTAAAAATCTTGGGGCCCTGGGAGATGGTGGTGCAGTAACTACAAATGATAAATCTTTAGCTGATCGCATAAGATTGCTTGGCAATTATGGCTCCACAAAAAAATATGAGCATGTAATGCTAGGTGTCAATTCTCGGTTGGATGAATTGCAAGCTTCATTCCTTAGGGTTAAATTAAAACGATTGGCTGGTTGGAATGCGCGAAGACGGTTCATCGCAAATCGGTATATTTCAGGCCTTCAAAACATTAATTTAAATTTACCAGTAATTGATAAAGATGATGACTCTGTATGGCACCTTTTTGTGGTTCGTTCGTCACAGAGAAATGCGTTGCAGGAATACCTCAAGCATCATGAGATAGAAACCATGATCCATTACCCCATGGCACCGCATTTGCAGGCAGCCTATGCGAGTTTGGGGTATAAGATAGGAGGCTACCCTGTTGCTGAAAATTTGCAGGGTGAAATTTTAAGCATACCGTTGTACCCGCAAATGACAGATGATCAAGTTGATTATGTTATTAAAATGTGCAGAACATTTTTCAGAGGTTAATATAAATATGCTGCATCTTTTCTAGTTTAGATAATAGGGGGCGATCATCGTCTGTAGAAAGTATGCGATTAATAATGGTTTTTAAAATGATAAAATTGTTTATCGCAAGTGTGTTTTAAAGTTGCTCTTCATTCAGCTAGATAAGGATCAGGTGGATGCGAAGCATTAAGCATTTTTATGGTGTTGATGTTTTATGTGTACTGCCGGTTTAGTAATTCTTGTTTGGCACTACCATCGTTTTATTATGATCAGCCGATGTAGTAAAGAGGTTTAAATGGGTTGGGGATTTTACATACTCGACGTACTTGTGGCACTTTCCAATTCAGGTAACTATATTGATAATATTTAGTTATTTTAGTTTTGATCGAAATGTTTTCAATAGTGAAGTTGTTCTTATCGGATGGATCTTGGGGATGGTTATAGTTGGTTGGACTTCTTACATATATATTGAGCGTCCATTACAGTTTTTGGTTTTAAAAAAATTTAGTTAAAGTCTGTTGGTATCAGCTTTCGTTAATGTGTGCGCCACGGTTGAAGCTGTTGTTTACATACGAATTGTGTAAAGCATGAATGGTGTATAGGGTTTATCTATAATGTCCCGGGTGCCTTTTCCATATAAAAAATATGAATACAGTAATTGTAGTGCCAACATTAAATGCAGGTTCAATGTGGGAAAGGTGGATAAGTGCGTTGTTAGCTACTGGTGTAAATGTAAATGATGTTTATGTTATTGACTCCAAATCTTCTGATGATACTGTTATACAAGCTGATAAAGCAGGGTTTAAGCTAAAAAAAATAGAGCCAGAGACATTTGGTCATGGAAGTGCAAGGCAGATGGTTGTCGACAGTGCTTCCGATTATGACTTTGTTATTTTTTTGACACAGGATGCTATCCTTAGTCGCCCTGACTCAATTAAAAAAATACTATCTCCATTTAAAGATGCGCATGTAGGCGCAGTTTGTGGTAGGCAGTTACCCAAGGTGAATTCGGGTGTGATTGAGACTCATGCGCGTTTGTTTAATTATCCGGATGTGTCTTCAGTTAATACAGCCCAGGACATTAAAGCTAAAGGTTTAAAAGCCGCATTTTTATCAAATTCATTTGCGGCATATAGAATTTCAACTTTGAACAGTGTGGGAGGTTTTCCTGAAGATGTGATTTTTGGGGAAGACATGTATGTTGCAATAAAAATGTTGCTGTCAGGCTATAAAATTGCTTACGCAGCAGATGCGTGCGTTTACCATTCGCATGATTATTCTTTCTGGCAGGAGATGAGGCGATATTTTGATATGGGTGTTTTCCACGCACGAGAGTCTTGGATTAGGCAAGAGCTCGGTGGTGCCGAAGGGGAAGGTATAAGATTTGTTATTTCAGAGTTTAAATATTTACTGAATCATGCCTTTTGGCAGATACCAGAAGCTTTGTTGAGGACGTTCCTTCGCTATGCGGGCTTTCGTTTGGGTTTGGCAGAAAAAAAGCTCCCGCTTTTCTTGAAAAAAAAGCTTGCCATGAATAAAGGTTATTTTAAATGATAGTAGACCTTTATTAGTTTGTAGTCAGTTGCCACATGAAAAAACATCTTGCATATGATTTGCTATTTACAATAAAGCAATCAGAGGCTTGTTAGATTGAGAAAGGTTAAATAATTTTGCTACTTATTACTGAGGGAAAGAGGTATTTCATTTAAAATTTGTTGGCTTTCATGAAAATTAACAAAAGACTGAGGTATAATTGCTGATAATAAATCCGAGAGTGCGGCTGTGTCTGCCAATGTAATACCAGAGAGGCAACGAAGGATCGATGATTAAAAAAGGCTTTCTTAAGGGGCACTCTAGCTCCCTTAATCTGATTTTACGGTTGATTGATGTTTTGCTCGTGCTCGCCTGTGGTGTGTTGACGTATTACTTTTCTGCTGCTTTCGAAACATATACAGCAGCTGGTGTTCATGGGCTACCTAGGCACTACTTAAAAGCCATTCTACTTGCTGTTGTAATGGTAGCTTTGTTGTTTCCTCTATTTAATGTCTATCGTGTTTGGCGAGGCTCTTCCACTTTAACTGAAATAAAATACCTGACAATGGCATGGTTTTTGGTGGGGCTGTTGCTAACGGGGCTTGCTTTTGTAACGAAATCTGGGTCGGACTTTTCACGGCATTGGATAGGCTTATGGTTTGCTTCGAGCTGGGTGATGTTGGCCGGTGCTCGAATTTTTCTGCGTATTCTGTTGCGTTGGATGCGTTCGAATGGTTTTAATCATCGTCATATTGTTATTGTTGGCACCGGCGAACAGGCTGCTGTGGTGGCTGATCGGTTGCGCCGTTCTACTTGGTTTGGTTTGGAGATTTCAGCGTTATTTGGTACAGATACCGATAAATTGCCGGCATGGCTGCAAGGTAAAAAACTATTTTCTGATGTGGTTGCATTGCGTGCCTACGTTGATAGTGGCCATGTTGACCAGGTTTGGATTTCTTTACCCCACAGCGAAGAAAAAACTATCCGAAAAGTTATTGCTGCGCTTGATGACTCTGCTGCTGAAATCCGCTACGTGCCGGATATTTTTGAGTATCAATTGATGCATCACTCTTTGTCCGAAATTGCTGGCGTTCCGGTGGTTAATATTTCTTATTCTGCCATTGATGGTATGAATGAAATTGTTAAGACATGTGAAGATTATGTGCTGGCGGCTGTTTTGTTGATGCTGGCAAGCCCGCTTATGTTGCTGATTTCTATTGGTGTGAAAATGAGTTCCCCGGGTCCAGTCCTGTATCGTCAGCGTCGTGTTGGCTGGAACGGTAACGAGTTTACGATGTTCAAGTTTCGTTCGATGCCGGTAGAGGCAGAAAAAGAAACCGGGCCGGTATG
>VAPM010041130.1_pt1 | contig 14052 bp, 7 predicted proteins | sample 3395091 | NCBI WGS metagenome assembly VAPM01 (sample SAMN08290445, study PRJNA428436) | hydrothermal vent metagenome | isolation source: Deep-sea hydrothermal vent chimney 3 | place: Pacific Ocean: Juan De Fuca Ridge | reverse complement strand
TGGGGACTGATACAGGCAATAGATCTAATACAATCTGGCGGCAGGCTAAGTTCACCCCATTCTTTTTTCAAATATAGTTATCCACATTTATCATTGTTAATAAATCTCCCCCTTTGGAAACCCCCTCTGGAATGTGGGTATGTTGATAACTCTACGAGTTACCAACATACCCACATTCTTAATAGTAATAATCTTAGAATATTAATAGATTGTAAATCTAAAGGCGGCAGGCAGGTTAGAAGTCAAGCCTGTCACATCAGAGGTGTGGACATTGACTTTGATGTGATTAATTATTAAGGCTAAGGAACAATACAATACCACTTAAAAGTGTAAATAATTCACCGGAGTCAAAGTGACAGGTCCGAGCAGACCTGAATCCATTATTGGCCATTTGGTTGCATCGAACTTCTTGTAAAAGATATTTACTAAAAAGAATTTTTTCCAGTCAACTTCCCTTTTATCCAGATCGCGAATTCGATTTGCTGAAAGATTGGTGACCTCTAACTCTAAAATATTTTCACCTTGTTTTAAATACTTTCCAACTGCCAGGTTAAATGGAAAGCTCCAAAGTGTTCCTACTTCTACTCCGTTCAGTTTAACTCTTGCACTCTCACAAACTTTCCCTAAATCCAAGAGCCAATAATCTGTAGCCCTATCCGGCAAATTGAAACTAATTAAATACTTTGCTGTACCGGCAAAGTCTTGTGCCAATGAATCTCCTAATATCGTCCATGAATTTAGCTTTTTGGTTTTGAATGACGACGGCAATGCCGGCCCACCATCAACAAAATCTACTTGCCACTCTCCAGTAATTTCAAAAGGCTCAGAAGATGGTTCAAAATATTTCCAATTATTCCCATCAACTTTTTCAATGGTAATTGTCTTAATAAAACATGACTCGCCGGGCTGCAATTGTAAATATATTTCATTGTTTTCATTTGTATGCCTTACCTCAGCAACCCCCATTTTGTTTTTGTATCGCGGGTCGTAAATTATAGCTGATTCGAAATCAATACTAAGGGGAACCCATGAATCTAATTTTCTATCTGAAAGATTTGTAATGAAATAATAGTAACCTTTTTCATGCAATCTGCGAATGTAATTTACGCCTTCATGTACCAGTTTTTCTTCTCGTGTATCTGTCAGGTACAATGCCATATCTACTTCGCTACCCAAGAGGAATGATCCTTTCCCAATTATAGCTTTCTTAATCCCAGTATTTTTAACAGGTTTAAATTTTAATTTTGAAATTGACGATTGAAGCTCAAATCTTCGCTGTCCAAGGCTACTAAACCCCGGAACATCTGCCGGCAAACTTTCCTGAAAAATGATTGATCCTCCCATTTCAGCAATCTTGTAAAGCATATCCCAAGTTTGCAAAGGGATATGTTTTGTTTTTGGTATTAAAATTGTTTTGTACTTATTTCCATTTGTAATTAATCCGTCATTCAGATAACTAACATCTAACAATTGGGTATCGGAAATGTAATCGAAACTATATCCTTTTTCTTCCAAATGTTTGGCTAATTTTCCGAATTCAGAATCTTCAAACCAATCAATGCTATGCACATTCATAGCTTTTATCAGCAGGTCTGGGTAGGCATGATATATGTCTTCAACAGGCCAATATAACAATATGTCGTTTGCCGGTTTACCTGATTGCAAAATTGATTGGCATCTTGCGACATAACTGTTTAATGACTTAAAGTCACGCCAAAATGCATTTTCTTTTTCGAAGTGTGATGAAGCATAAAATAACCATCCAGGCCAGGGTACATCTTTTGGTGTGTAGGCATTGCCATGAAAAATAATATGGTTTATTCCACTAATAAACAGTTCATCAATTTCAGGTTTGACTTGAGATAAGGAAGATTTATAATGCTCTCGAAGCCAGGTACAGGTTTCGGAACTGACAAGCTGTTTGTCGGTAACATGTGCTGCCGATGAGGCAAATTTGAGTATCAAATGATTCGGAGGTTCACTTTTCGAATTGTTACTTTCAATATATCTGATCCCAGGTATATCAAAAATTCTTGACCCAAATGTTTCTGTTTCCGGTATATCTGCCGCAGCATAAAGATCCAGAAGATTCCCCGGAGCTCCATGTGCCTGGTTACGGGTTTTCCATCCTTTTTCATTTGCCCATTTATTCCATTTTTTTATATATGCTAAATGTAGGTCAGCAAGTGTGCGTCTGTAATCTGCCTTAATATGTGAATTGATCTTAGTAGAATCTAAAATGGCCGGCAAATAATCTCTGAGATCATAGTTGTTTTTTTCTTTGAATTGATTGTAAAAATTGTTCGTCCAGCTTGCACGGTAATATTCATATGAATCGTGATATTGAGATCGAATATTTATACCATCATAGTTTGCGAAAGCTTTATCATATCTATCTAAATAGTAATCTAAACCATCTGGTGAAAAAGGGTCTAAAACCAGCCCAACATTTCCCGGAGCAGCTCTTTTTACTTGTTGCTCGGTGCCATTCTTATATGTAGTGTAAATATCCCATTGCCCTCCAGGAACTGCCCATTTCAGTATTCCTTCACTATTTACGTTATCGTTAAGATAAATAATTGAATTATCATCTGCATATGCCACAACATATTCTAAATTAGTAGTATCTATTTTTTTTATAAAATTTGCGCCTCCGGAGATTGTTAATTTTTCGTAATCTAATTTTACAGCTGCGTAAAAAGGAGTAACATGAGACCCGCCAAAAGGCCAGCCGGTAGTTGTACTCATATCTAAATTCATTCCTAGTCTATTTGCCTCCTCTGCTGTGTATGCAAGCATTTCCATCCACTTTGGACTCAGGAAATTTATATTTCTATTTTCCTCATTCTTTGCTCCATAAATAGGCACAACATGTACAGTTCCCATGCCCACATCGGCCAAATTTTCAAGGTTATAAGTGAGATTTTTTTTATCAACCGCGCTTCCCAACCACCACCAAAATGTTCCGGGCTTATGCCCGGGTTTTATGTCCGGCCAAATATGATTTTCAATGCTTTCTTTTTTTTGACATTGGGTTATAAAGACAATTATCAGAACACAGAATATATTTATAATTCGATTCATTTTAGATATTATTATTTAGTGTCTCTAAGAAAAGTGATTTAACATAATTTCAAGTCCTACTTATTGCGTTTTTTGCTAAAAATTGAGAGAAAAAGAATTGCCACTTTGATAACTTATAGTCACTTTGTTAATAAAATAAATTGCCAATGATAAATATAAAAAACCATTGGCAATTTATTGCCTTGCGTCAAGCCTAATCATATATTTACATAAACTGATAAAATAAGTCTGAAGAAGAAATAAAGGAGCTAAAAAATATACTTGAAAAAACAAGATTTTCTTTACCATGGTCGGTTATCATATTTTAAATAAAAAAATACAAAATGGATAATAAATTAAATGTAGGTATAATTGGTTGCGGTACCATTGCAAGAATACATGCGCAAGCCATATCTCAATCTAAATATTTAAGGTTGATTTCTGTATTTAGTCGGACAGAAAAAAATGCCAAAGTGATGGGCGAAGAATTTGGGGTTAATTGGTATACGGACTGGGGTAAGTTTATTTCAGAAACAAATCTTGATGCAGTGTCTATTTGTACCCCCAATGGTAATCACCTTGATTATGGAGAATTAGCAGCAAAATCAGGAAAACATGTGATTGTCGAAAAGCCTATTGAAATAACTATTAAGAGGGCCAAAAGATTAATTGCGGTTTGTAAAGACAATAACGTGGCCTTGGCTGTGATATATCAAAGCAGATTTATTTCGGAAATTAATTCACTTAAAGAAAAACTTGATGCCAATATTATTGGTGATTTTTTCATGGGTGATGCATATATAAAATGGTTCAGAGGTCAAGATTATTACGATAGTGGTGAATGGCGTGGTTCTTTTGCTCTTGATGGCGGAGGAGTCCTGATTAATCAGGCTATTCATACAATTGATTTGCTGCAATGGTTTATGGGAGATGTGGAAAGTATTTGTGGACAAATCGATACACTAACTCACGACAGATTGGAAGGAGAAGATAATGCTGTGGCAATCGTGAAGTACAAATCCGGTGCGATGGGTGTAATTCAAGGATCAACCTCCATTCAACCAGCGCAAGCCCGACGTATTGAAATTCACGGTAATAAAGGTACTGTAATTATTGATGGAGATGATGTCAGAATTTTAAAAGAAGATGATCAGGGTACAATCATGAATAAAAAGAAAGGCAAATCATCCGGAGCTTCCAGCCCCCTTGCAGGTTTTTCAATTGATCCTCACAGGCATCAATTTGAAGCAATAGCCAGTGCTATTTCCAACGGAGAAGAACCACCAGTGTCAGGAAGGGAGAGTTTGAAATCATTAGCAATTGTAATGGCAATTTATGAGTCATCAAAATCAAACCAATCAATAAATATGGATGCGTTTTTAAAATAAGAAAGGTTAATATAAAAGGTGAAAAACTATTCTGCAATAATTGAGGCGTTCTTGTATCTTTCAACCAAGTTTGGTAAAAATATTTCAAATACTGTCCCCTCACCGAATTTAGATTTAGCCTTAATTTTTCCATCTAGCTTTCCGATGGTTTCTTTAACAATATATAAACCAAGGCCCGACCCGCTAAATGCCTGAGTAGCTCGAAAGAACATTTCAAATATTTTCGGTAAATAGTTTTCAGATATCCCAATTCCATTGTCAGATACTCTGATAGCAATACCCTCATTTTTCGGATATACTTCAATTTTTACAAAAGGATCTTCTAAATGAACATTAATATATTTCAGACTATTTGAGATAAGGTTATTCAAAACAGTACTAAGCCGCTGTCTATCTGTATAAAATGATATATTTTCATCTACAATACAGATTCGTTTTACTTTTTCAGCTGCCTGAGTATAGTGTTGATTTTCAAATAATTCATCCAATAATTCGTCAAAATTAATCTTATCTATTGTGATTCCCAGTCTTGAATTTCTCGACAAATTGATTATTTCCTTAATAAACAAATCAAGTTTCTGGATACTCTTTTCCTGTAGATTTATATACTCAGAAAGTTTATCTTTGTCATCCTCTGTTTTCATTAAACTGATCAGACCCAGTATAGAAGTGAGAGGAGCTCGCAAATCATGTGAAACACGATAAACGAAGCTATCAAGCTCGCTATTTACTTTCTGCAAGTCTCTATTTTTTTCTATTAATTTTAGTTGACTTTCTTTTAATGATGTGATATCTTCTATGTAAACTGAAACGCCCTTAATTTTTCCTATTTCCTTAATAGGAAAAATTTTGATTTCCCAAACTCTTTCCTGACCATCAAAATTATCTTGATCAAGGTAAATTCCCGGCTTACCATTTAAGGCTGATTCAATTCTGTCTTTCCAAGCATTTCTTTCTTTCTCCGCTCTCAACAAAATCAATATATTTTGATTTTTTTCGGGGGTAATATTATATCTCCTTTTTATCTCCGAAGAGAATGCTTCGTTAAAATCGATTAACTCAAATCGTGCATTTAGCAACCAGGTTACACGGTCAGAATTATCTAGTATTGATCTGAGATTTGATTCTTTATCTATATAATCTACAATTCTATCAGCAACCTTCAATTCAAGATTCTGATTTAATTCTTTAAAATCGCTTATTATTTCTCCAACATCTTGTTGCAACAAGGACAGTGCACTTATCAACTCAAAATTTGGATCATGATCACTTACTTGGTTATCTACATTAATGTGCCCCCCCTGAGATAACTGATCAATTGCTTCTAATACGCTGTTAGTACTTTTTACCTGACTAGTTTGATAGCTTTCAACAATTTCTATCAATTCATCTTTCGTTTTATTTAAAAGGGAGTTTCTGTTTAATCTATTATAAACCGGAGAAAAATTTATATCTTTTGTTATAGGTGAATTTAATACGATCTTACTTAGGGCTTCATCGATAGAACCGGCAAAATAAAGATTGTCTGAGTTCCCCTGATAAATGAATTTATAGATGCGTATTAGAGATTTAAATTTGGGTTTTATCACCAAATATCTTGTGTTCCAAAACTTTGACAGTTTTATGTTACATTGAAGAATGGCTTTTCTGACTTTATATCCTGGGTTATTACTATTTCTAACATCATAAACCAGGTCCAAATTTTTTAATTTTCTTTTTGCTAATGATTTTTTTATATTCTCACTTGCATCAATAATATCACTATAAATTGGATCCCCGTCAGATGAAATTATCAGCACCTTATTATCCAGTAATGCGTATTGACAGTGGTATAATGATTGATCGGATTGGTATTCCTGTAGCCACTCAACTTTTATCTCTACTCCATTATGCTCAATGAAAGAAAGATTTTCATGTGAAAAAAATAGATTTTCGACGGTCGGTATGTGTTTTAGATCTGGATACAAAAAATTTATTTTATTTGTAATTATAAATATAGCTTTGATGAGCAAATAAAAAATTATAAATGTATTAGCTTTCTTTCCATGTGTCAAAATGACGTAAAATGAAATAAAAAAAAGCCGTACTTAAGTACGGCTTTTTTTTATTTGACAAATCTCAATAAGATTTTATTTCATGTTGAAAGTATATTCTCCTCCAAGTGCGGCTATTCTTCCTCCAATATCCGTTCCGTCAGGGATAGTAAATCTAGCTGTAAAACCACTTTCAGAAGCCGAGCTAATTGTCATTACTACATTATCTCCTCTGGAAACTGTTTTGCCGTCTTCACTTATAGTATATATTCCTGAAGGCCAAACAGCTTCGGCACCAGTAGCATGACCAGCGGTAGTCATATTGGTGGCAGTAAACTTCACTGTAAAACCAACCCAGTCAGTTGCATCTGTTGCAGTTCCGTCTGGCACAACAACACTGCTGACTGTCCATTCAGTCTTACCTGTCAATATTTCGCTTAAAATTTCTTTTGCAGTTTTCTCATCTGTTTCATCACAATTTTGAAAAAACAACAATGTTGCAATTGCAAAAATACTCAACGCTGTTAATCTAACTCTTTTCATAAAATTCCTATTTGGTTTCTAATTTGTATTTTAAAATTGATTTATAAAATTATGTCTTATTGCAGTTAAAAAAAAATAATTCTGTTAAACAGAAAAAAATATCTAACTATTTTAAGTGACATTTCTGTCTATTACATACCATTTATCATGGTTAGTTCACACAATCTATTAAAAGTAAACATCATCAATAAAGCTATTTAGTGATATTAATTTTTTGATGTGAATGCATTCAGTAGATAGAACGCCCCTTCAACAACAATATCATCATCCACTGTTAGATCTCCAAAACTTGTTACTTCAACTAACCCATCAAATTCTGCATTTGTAATTACTGGATATTTAATGAATTTGGCACCGTCACCATCGTTCTCTTCCTTTTTAAACACATATTTGATGTTCCCATCCAATTCAACAGCAGTAATTGGCAATGTAAAAGTTGGGTTGTCTTCAATAACTATGGAAGCATTTACGTACATCCCAACTGTAAATTGTCCGTCCTCCTCATCTATATGAACATGTACATTTATTGACCTTTTGTTTTCAGATAAATCTTTTCCAACCAGAAACACTTCTCCTTCAAAAATTTGATTTTTTAAACTTGGTACTTTATACCAAACTTTTTGACCTTCTTTTATTTTGACGACATCTTTTTCATAGACATTTAACTCAATGTGTAAATGTTCGGGATTTACAATCTCAAATATCTCTTCAGAAGGATCAACATGCTTTCCGATTACTATATTCATCTTTATCACGCTTCCCGAAATCGGTGCTTTCATTAAAATTTTGAAATTGATCGCTCCTTTATTGAGTGCATCAAAGTCTGCTCCAAGTAAATCAAGTTTTGATTTTAAGCCTGTCAAGCTTGAGATAGCTGTTTTATAATTTACTTCTGCCAATAAATAATTCTTTTTTGATGCTCCTCCCCCATCAAGTAAAATCTGTTGCCGATCAAACTCTTCTTTTAAATATTTAATTCTGGCATTCAATTCTACAAATTGCTGTTGCAAATCGATATATTCCAAACTTTCCAGCTCGGCCATTATCTGTCCTTTTTTCACATTACTGCCCACAAGAAAATTGATTTTTCGTACATATCCAGTAATCATTGGGCTGATCACAGCTTTATTCTGTGGCGGAACATCTAAATATCCATTCGCCTTGATTACATTATTTAAATTGCGCTTTTCGATATGGCCATACCTTATTTTCAAAGTAGATATTTGCTCTGAAGACAATATCACTAGATTATTATCTATGGAAGTTTCAGCTTCCTTATTAATTTGCTTTTTTTCATTTTTATGTGAACATGCCAATAAAAAAATCGAAATTATTAGCATGTATTTTAATTGGTAAATCATCTTGCTATCATTTAATTACATAATTCATTTTTAGTGTCGCCTGGTTATACTTATGAAGATTGTCGAGATAGCTCAATTTCATCGATATTGCTTGCCCAATACTTCGAATATACTCCAGGTACTCAATCTCACCATTTTTATAAAGTAGATCAGCATTATTCATAATTAACTCCGCATTTCTAAGTGATATTCTTTCGTAAGATTCTATCTTTTCTAATAAAATATTACGTAGGTTATTTAATACTTTCAGATCACTAATCATACTGAACCGCAGTTGCTGAAAAGAATTGTGATATATCTCATTTTGAATTATTGCAGATTGGATATGACCACTATTTGGACGAAACCATATTGGGAAACTCAAATTCAATTGCCATCCATTGTGACCTCTGATATTATCAATTGATTGATTGAAATAGCCAAGACCAAGCCTTGGAGAAATGCTGGACTTTTGAACCTTGATATTTTGCTCAGACACCAACAATCCTTGATTTAAATAACGCATCATCGCTGATTGCTCATAATAATTAAATAGGCTATCAAGGCTAAAATCTATGTCAACTTTTGATAGCGAGTCAAGTTCTACCTCATACAATATTTCTGTCTGAAGAATTTTAGCTAAATTTTGTGTTGCTGATATCTTGTCAGCTTCTGCCTGCTGAAGCAATAATCGCAAATCTTCAAACTTAGCCTCCATCATTACCTTCGATAGCAAATTGCTCTCCCCAGATTCATATTTAAGGTTGGCAATTTTTGTTGCGGCTTTATACTGTATAAAATCTTTGTTAATAAGTCGATATCTATGTTTCCTCCATACCAAAGTAAAATAGGCCAGATTAGTCTCCAATTCTATTTTTCTACTTACTAATTGCTTTTCAGCATGACTGCGCCCCACCATCAGCTTCATAAAATTTGAGATCGAAGCCTGCTGAAATGGCAATCCAAAATCTTGTTTGATATTCCAGTTGTAATCCATCAAATCCGAATTTATCTGACCTCTTGAGTAGTTAAATTCTGTGTCACCAAGATTCCATGCAGTTTTAACCATTGCTTTCTGACGCTCAACATTAAGTGATGCATTTTTAAAATCCATGTTATTGGATTTTGCTAGCTCAATAGATTTTTCAAGATTTATAGTTTCATGCTGAGCACTGGATATTGTAGGCAATAAGGAAAAAGAAAAGAGCACCAAGGTCACTTTCAATCCATATTTCGAATTCCTGTTTCTATCTTGAGCACTATAGACAATAAAATAGATCACTGGTAGTACAATGAGCGTAAGTAAAGTAGCCGTAAATAGTCCCCCAATTACGACAGTAGCCAATGGTCGTTGTACTTCTGCACCCGCAGAAACTGATAGTGCCATTGGGAAAAAACCCAATGCAGCAGCAGCAGCAGTAAGAACGACCGGTCTTAATCTTGATTTTGTACCTTCAATAATTCTTTGCTTTACATCAGTAATTCCATTTTTCATTAATTCATTGAAATAGCTAATCAATACAATGCCATTAAGCGTGGCAATACCAAATAACGCTATAAACCCAACTCCGGCAGAAATGCTAAATGGCATATCCCTAATCCACAATAAAAATACACCTCCAATTGCCGCAAGTGGTATGGCAGTAAAAATTATCATTGCTTGAGTAATTGATTTGAATGCAAAATAAAGGAGTACAAAAATCAATGCCAATGCTAAAGGAACGACAACCTTGAGCCTTTTAATGGCATTTTGCAAGTTTTCAAACTGACCGCCATAAGTAATATAGTATCCCTCAGGTAATTTGATATTTGCAGCAACAATTTGCTGAACTTCCTCTACAAGTGATTCCATATCTCTGTTACGAACATTAATACCAATCACAATTCGTCGATGCGTGTTATCTCTGGAAATTTGAGCTGGCCCTCTTTTGATACCGATATCAGCTAATTCGGATATTGGAATTGATTGGCCTGAAGGCAAATTAACCATGAGTTGGTTTAAACTTTCTAAAGATTGTCTGCTCTCCTTATCAAAACGAAGCACTAAATCAAATCTTCTCTCATTCTCAAAAATTGTACTAGCTGTTTTCCCAGCAAAAGCAGTTTCTATTAAATCATTAATATCAGCAACATTCAATCCATAATGTGCCAGTCTTTGTCGGTGATATTTTACACTCATTTGGGGTAATCCTACGATTTGCTCAACGCTAATATCAGAAGCTCCCTGTACATTTTTTATCAGAGATTTTATCGACATAGCCTTGTCAAAAAGAATATTAAGATCTTCTCCATAAATTTTAATGGCAATATCTGCCCTTACACCACTTATCAACTCATTAAATCGCATTTCTATAGGTTGCGTAAATTCAAATTCCACCCCGGGAAATACCGACATGACTTCCTTCATTTTGTCAGCCAACTCTTCTTTTGTATTTGCACTTGTCCACTCGGATTTTGGTTTCAACCTTATTATAATGTCAGACATCTCCATTGACATGGGATCTGTTGGGACTTCAGCGGCACCAATTCTGCTTACAACCTGAGTCACTTCAGGGAAATTACTTAATAATATTTTTTCTATCTCAGTACAAAAATTTACTGTTTCTGTCAGCGAAGTTCCTGGTCTTAGAATTGGTTGAACGACATAATCTCCCTCATCCAGCGTAGGAATAAATTCACCTCCCAGTTTACTATAAGTGTACATTCCTGAGCCCAAGAGGCACATTGCCAATAATATGGTCATCTTATTATATCGCAATGCTAACTCAAGAGTAGGTAGGTAAAGATTTTCCAACATTTTCATCAACCTATCAGAAATATTTGTTTTTGATTGCCTTTCGGGCTTTAATAAAAGAGCTGACAATGCAGGTACATAAGTGAAACAGAGGATAATAGAACCTATTAATGCAAAGCTAAAAGACAATGCCATGGGAATAAACATTTTTCCCTCAATCCCCGATAGAGTAAGTACTGGTACAAATACGATCAAAATAATTATCTGCCCAAAAAACGCAGAATATATCATTCGATTTGAAGCATTTTTTACGATTTGATCTTTCTCCATTTGAAGTTCCTTGCCTTGCAACTGAGCTAGTAACTTATTTTGTTTAGTAAGTTGAAATAAGGTGAACTCTACAATAATAACAGCTCCATCAATAATAATTCCAAAATCCAGGGCTCCCATACTCATCAAATTTGCCGGTATATCAAATACATTTAAAAGCCCAATAGTAAAAAGTAAAGAAAGAGGAATAACTGAAGCTACAATGAATCCAGATCGCAAATCGCCAAGTAAAAGCACTACAACAAAAATTACTATCAATGCACCTATGCTTAGGTTTTCGATAATTGTTTCTGTGGTTTTTTCAATAAGTTCAGTTCTTTCCAGAATCGGATTTATCAATATTCCTTTGGGTAGTGTTTTCTGAACTTCTGCGACACGCTTCTTTACGGCTTTTATAACCTCACCGGCATTGGCTCCTTTGAGCATCATGATTTGGCCCATAACTTTCTCCCCTTTGCCATTGGCGGTGATGGCTCCAAATCTCGTTGCATAACCAATTTTTACTTCACCAATGTCGCGAACTAATACAGGTACATTATTAACCAATTTGACAACAATATTTTCTATATCATTGATCGATGAAATCATACCCTCACCTCTTACAAAATAACTTTCATGGTATTTTTCAATATATCCTCCACCTACATTTTCATTATTCCCCTGTAAAGCCTTAAATATTTCCGAAATTGAAACATTCATAGATAGAAGCTTTTCGGGTCTAACTGCAACTTCATATTGCTTTAAAAATCCTCCCCAAGTGTTTACTTCCACTACTCCGGGAATCCCAATCAATTGTCGCCGAACTATCCAATCTTGAATAGTTCGCAATTCCATAGTAGAATATAACGAATCAAACTGCGGTTCAACATCCAGAACATATTGATAAATTTCGCCAAGACCAGTGGAAATAGGTCCCATTTTTGGTACTCCATAACTTTCTGGTATAGCTTCCTGAGCAGATTTTAACTTTTCGGCAATCAGTTGCCTTGGTAAATATGTACCCATAGACTCATCAAAAATGATGGTGACTACAGAAAGCCCAAACTTGGATATAGACCTGATTTCTACCACACCTGGTAGGTTTCCCATCTCCAACTCAATTGGAAAAGTTATGAACTGTTCAATATCTTCAGTTGCCAGATTGCGAGAAGTGGTTATCACTTGTACCTGATTGTTTGTAATATCAGGTACAGTACCCAGCGATATTTGGTTTAAGGAATAAGTCCCCCAACCAACTAGAGCCAATACAAAAAGCAGAATTATTAGTTTGTTTTTTATGCTAAAATCAATGATTCTTTCAATCATAACTACCTTGTTTACAATATTCAAAAATATTCAGATGCCTTAATACATCTAAATCTTGCATTAGGAATTATCAAATTGAAGAAGGAGGAGCTCTCAGGTTAAAATTAAAATATTGAAAAGAGGCATTTGGAATGTTTGGTAAGAAAAGTTTTTTGGAAAGAAAATCGCAATTAGTAAGAAGGACCTTCGTGTCAACTAAAATGGAAAAGCTTTGAATATCAATTGATCCAAACTCTAAATCCCTGCCAGTGTAATATTCTTCGAGATGATTATCTCCAATATCATGTGACAAGGTAATTTTAATTATTTCCAATAACGAATGACTTTTGGCTTCCGTTATTCGATAACAAATATCACCATCTCCCAAATGATTGTGAGGAAGGATTGAATGACCCGTCAATAGAATTAATGAACAGGTAAAAAATATAAATGCTAATCTTTTCTTCAAGGTTTATTTAATATACCGATAACAAATATAATATTTATATGCCTGAAATATAGCGAATAATTCTGTTTTCAATTTTATCACTAAATATCCTCAATCATAGAACCGTACAGCATGTTATTCTTTGAAATAGAAAAACAAAAAAGGTTTGGAAGAAACCTCCAAACCTTAATAATAATGAATAATATAATACTTTTCTTATGCACTCATTCTCATTTGCTTTAGCGCCTTTACCGGCCCAAAATATCTTCTTGAAATAACTTTACTTTTACCTTTAATCAAATTTATTTCAACTGGGGCCACTTTTACATCCTTAGTTTTACTGGATGCTTTTTCAAAAAATAATTTCGCCTCATCAAATTCACCCTTATTAAATGCGTGCCTTGTTTTATTGGCTTTAACGGGCATTCCTGGAATAAAGTGATACAGGGTAACATCAACGTTGTATGACGGCCTAAAAGAATTGATAAATTTTTTCCAACTTTTTTTCATAATAGTTTTTTACAATTGGTACAGTAACAAACATAAGTGGATTCAGAGAATGGAAAAAACACATATCTCGATAAACATTACTATCGTAATGAAAAAAAACCTCCTATCCATATTCTAAAGTTTAAGATCAATATGCTTTTTGCACTTGAAATCTTAAGGGGACCTCTATTAATTCATTTCTTTCAAAAAACAAAGAGAATGAATGAGTTGCAAGGCATATTTATTTTTAATAGCCATAGCTATTAAAAATAAATATAACGCAGTCAAATCGTTTATTCTCTTTGTTCCCGAAGGGTTTTCATAGTGATTTAAATACTGCGTCAAATTTTCTTGACTTATCCCGATAAGGCTTCATAAATTTTCCTTGCCTTTAAAACAC
>VAPM010231358.1_pt1 | contig 14064 bp, 14 predicted proteins | sample 3395091 | NCBI WGS metagenome assembly VAPM01 (sample SAMN08290445, study PRJNA428436) | hydrothermal vent metagenome | isolation source: Deep-sea hydrothermal vent chimney 3 | place: Pacific Ocean: Juan De Fuca Ridge | reverse complement strand
CTGCTGTAGGTGTTTTCAAGAGAGCTACCTGTTGGAATAATAATTTCAGCAATATGTAAGTCATCTCGGCCAAACACAGTATGGTCAATAATATTAGTAATATCAGGTTTTTTTATCAGTTCGTGTATTTTTTGTCCACAGATCTGGTAAGGGTCAATAATTTTATTGGCACCGGCCGCTATTAATTTTTCTGCTGATTGGGCTGACCCTGCAATAGCAATAATATTTATATTTTTATCGATAGCACGAGCGGAAAGCGTTAAAAAAATATTGTTGAAGTCTTCTAGTAGAAAGCAAAAAATAACATCAATTGATTTTCCTATACCAATAGACTTAAGGTCATCATCACTACGGAAATCTATATTTTTAGTATTATAACCTTTGTCTTTAGCTGATTGGATTAAGGCTGGATCTGTTTCAATAATAACAATATCTTGATATTTCTGATCAAGCCTTGATACTGCTTCATAAGATAAGTTGTTATAGCCAAAAATAATTATTTTTTTCATGGTTATTTTACAGGGCGTAATTTACTTTTTTCAATTTGATCTTGAAAGTGTTCAATCGAATATTTTCTTCCTAGAACGATGACCATATCTTGCGCGAGTAATTCAAAATGATTTTCTGGGTTAAAATAAAAATGTTGATTTTTGACTTTATAACGGTTGCGACGTTTTAAATGTATTTTATTGGCACTAATAATACCGACTAAGGTTAATTTACGGCGCTTGAAGTCAATATCACCTATTAGTTTATTTTCTAGTAAGCAGTTAGGGTAAACTATTAAAGTTTCCATTAAAATTTGCTTTTGCTCTTGTAAAATACCTAAAATTGCTTCAAATGCAACCGGTTGCCCTACATATTCTGCCGCCAGCAAACCTGAAACCTCAAAAGGCTGGATCACATTATTAGCCCCCGCTTGATATAATTTTTTTACGTTATCAGCTCTATTGGCGCGAGCAATAATATTGATGTCTGGGTTTAGAAACCGACTAGTTAAAGTGATATAAACATTAATAACATCGTTTCCGGTGACACATAATACAGAAGATGCACCAGAATTAATGCCTGCATTAGTTAATATAGTGTTTTGGCTGGCATCATCCTGTATATAGATATAATTATTTTCTTTGGCTAAGCTGATATTATTTTCATCTGTATCAATAACGATAAAAGCTTGTTGGTCTTTTGTTAAATTAGCAGCAATTTCCTGACCAACGCGACCAAAACCACAAATGATAATAAAATTATCAAGCCTGCTTAATTCTGCGTAAGTTCTATTTTCACGAAGGGTATACATTTTTTCATTAAAAGCGGAAACGATAATCGAGGTAAAGAAAGAGAGTACGCCTAGCCCAGTAAGAATTAAGGCTATGGTGACCAACCTGCCGCCAAATGTTACAGGTGTTATATCTCCATAACCGACGGTCGATATAGTCACTATTGACCAATAAAAAGCATCATATAAATGACGTACATTACCGCCACTGCTTGGATTCTCAAATAAATAAATCGCAATAGTGGAGATAAAAACAAGAAACCCCATAAAAATAGCAAGGGTAAGCAGTTCAAAGCGTTTGTTGGATAAGACATCTGCAAAGACTTTTATACTATTTGCATAGCGGAAGAGTTTAAACAGGCGGAAAATAAGCAGTATCCGCATAATCCTTAAAGGGCGATAGCTAGGTAAGATAGCTAATAAATCAATAATGGCAAAAAGTGAAAACATGTATTTCAGCTTTTTTCCTAACACTTTTTTTAAGGTTTTGACTACACTGAAAGAAGTGTTTAAGTACTCTGCTCTTTCGTATTCTTTAATGATGATGAGATGAGAGTCTGAAAATAACCAGGCTCTTAATAAATATTCAGCAATAAACACAGTCACTACGAATTGTTCAAAAAATTCGCCGATTTGACTAAGTTTATGTTCAACACTATAGACTAAAAAGAAAACACTTAGCATCACCAAACAAATCATAGAAATATCAAAATATGATTTTATTTTGCTTTGCGGATTTTCCAGTAAATTATAAAAAAACCGCTTACTTTTTTGGTAATAAAGTGAAGTTTTTAATAGGTAAGCAAAATAGACGAGTGGTTTAGCAAGCATTATTTTTTGAATTGAATCACTTTGTTGGCTGGATTTAAATTGATTTCATCAATCACCATATTATTATTTGAGTGTAGTATAAAATTTACGCTTTCGGCAATATCTTCAGCTAATAGTCCATGAGAGTCAGCCTCTCCTGGTTGAAAAGATAAGTCATTAAAAAAATTAGTTTTTACCATCCCGGGATTGATCAGTGAAACTCGGATGCTGCTTGAGCCACATTCATCTCTTAATGCTTGAGTAAAACCACGTAAGGCAAATTTACTGGCACAATAAATTGAGCCTTTTCTGCTACCTTTTAGTGCAGCTTCAGAACCGATATAAATTAAATTACTTTGTGGTTTTCTTTTTAAATTGGCAATTAGAGCTTTGGTGATTATGGCCTGGCTGGTAAAGTTGACGGTTATTAGGCGTTCTATTTGGGCAAAAGAAAACTGTTCAATAGCTCCAAACTGGCCATATCCAGCTGAAAAAATGACACCATCCAGTTCAGGGTATTCTTTTTCTAAAGATTTTAATTTTGCAGGGATTTGATCAAGCTGAGATAAATCGAGTTCAATAAAATTAAAATTGGGATGCGGTGTTTTAAATTGCTGACAGTTCCTGGAGGTGCCAATAACTGTATGTCCCGAAGTTAATAATAACCGTGCAATAGCTCTGCCGATTCCAGAGCTTGCTCCAGTAACAAGTAATGTTCTTTTTATAATGTGCATGGGAAAAATTTGGTTTCTGGAATGTAGCTTAATAACTGTTCTGTACAATATTGCAGCATTTCTTGTTCTAGCTCCGCCTTATAGGAAGTCATTTTTTGTTTGGTTTCGAGAGGGCTAGCAAATAATATTTCTTCAGGATATAGGCTATGTATTTTTTTAAAATATTTTTCAGGTAAGCGAAACACGCCTAGGCTAACAGAATGCAGTAAGTTTAAGTCAATTTTAGAAAAAACCTGCTCAAACAATTGTTTATATTGTTGCTGATAAGCAGTTTGATAAATTAAAGGGTCGAAACGCAAACCTATTTTCCAGCCTTGATTTTGTAACTTACAAAGAGCCTCTAGTCTTCGGTTTAGGCTAGGTGCCTTATCCTCAACTTTACTGGCAATTTCATCAGGTGATAAGCTAAAAGCAACAATAGTACGGGGGGATGGTGGTGCTTTAAGTAAACTTCTAATTTGAGTGCTTTTTGTTCTTAATTCAAGCCAGGCATTAGGAATATCAGCAAAAAAAGGTAAAAAGTATTCAGCAAATCTGGTCACGGGTTCAAGTGCTAAGCTGTCACAGTCATAGCCTGAAAAAAAATGAATCTCTTCATTAGGGGAAGCCTGACAAATATGTTTGATTTCTTGTTGGTAATCCTCAAAATTAACAAACAGAACATAATTGGCAGACTGAAACATGCCTTGTAAAAAGCAATAACGACAATCGTATAAACAATTCAACATGTGAGAGAAGTAAAAATTCTTTTCAGCACCAATGTTATATCCCGGTGGTGCAGATAATGCGAAATGTTTATATTTTTCAGCCAATATTAAAGCAGGGGCTTGTTTTTGTAAGCGAAAGTTTTGGGCTTTAGGGTTAAAAACCTCACCATATCGTTCACAAATAATTTGTCTGGCTTTAGGGAAGCGGTCGCATATTTCAAGAGTACGAGAATGTTGACGTATATTCTCTTCAATATAAAGCGTATCAATCATAAATAAAATTTTAATCTCTTGTTTTTAGGTTAATAATATCAAAAAAAGCTATTATAAACTTATTGCTTTACTTGTTTAGTTGGGTTAAACCTGTAGCTTTAACAAATTTTATGAATTAAGACTGAATCATTTGTAGAGCAGACTTCAGTCTGCATTAACGGATTCAAACAGTCTCTATAGCTGTCTAAAGTCCGCTTTACAAAGTCGTAGTCTATATTTTTATCAAGCTGTGGTTTGTATATAGCTATGCAGAGTTTTTATAATATCTACATTTATCGGTGACATAAGTTAAATAAGCAGTAAAATAGAGTTAATTTAAATTTTCTTTTTTCTCTTTAATTAATGAATACAAAAAAAATTGGTTTTATCGGTGGTGGTAATATGGCATCGAGTTTAATTAATGGATTAATTGCTAGCGGACACTCTGCTAGTCAGCTCTGGGTGTCAGACACTAACAAGGATACCTTGCAATCTTTGGCTGAAAACTTACATGTTAATCTTAGTAGCAATAATGATGAGTTGGTTGAAAATGTTGATGTTGTTGTATTAGCCATTAAGCCTCAAGTTATGCAGTTAGTAATAGAAAAACTACAGCATAAATTTGATAAAAAACTATTATTTGTTTCAATTGCGGCGGGTATTTCGCAGACCAGCCTGGCGGAATGGTTAGGCCAAGATGTTGCTATTGTGCGTTGTATGCCTAATACGCCAGCCTTGGTTTTGACAGGAGCAACAGCTTTACATGCCAATGCGGTAGTAACGGATGAACAAAAAGACTTGGCAGAAAATATTTTACGTGCAGTAGGTATTTCTTTGTGGGTTGAGGAAGAAAGTGAATTAGATGCGGTAACGGCCGTATCAGGAAGTGGCCCTGCTTATTATTTTTTATTAATGGAAGCAATGGAAGAGGCGGCTTTACAATTAGGGTTAGGTGAGAAAACAGCTAGATTGTTAATTCAACAAACAGCTCTAGGTGCCGCAAAAATAGCACTGGAGTCTAACGATAAGCCTGGGGAGTTAAGGCGTAAAGTCACTTCGCCTGGTGGTACAACGGAGCAAGCACTTAAAATCTTTGAGGAAGGTGGTTTTGTCTCATTGGTTTCTAAAGCATTACATGCTGCTCGAGATCGCTCTATTGAAATGTCAAAAGAATTAGGAGGAAAATAATGGGTACAAGTTATATGACAAACCCTGTTGTATTTTTAATCGATACTGTTGTTTCTTTGTATATATTAGCGATTATTTTACGCTTTTTATTTCAATGGACACGGGCTGATTTTTATAATCCCATTTCACAGTTCCTGGTTAAAATAACCCACCCGCCTTTAAAATTATTACGGCGGTTTATACCCGCAGTTGGCAAAATAGACACCTCTTCTCTTGTATTAGCTATTGGCTTACAAATGATAGCTGACTTTTTTATACTCGCATTACAAGGTGAAATGGCGGGTATTGTGATATTAATTCTCTATGCATTTAAGCAATTAGTAGAATTAGTCCTTAATATTTTTGTATTTTCCGTGTTTGCAAGAGCAATACTTAGCTGGTTTGACCCCGGTAATTATAATCCGGCAAGTTCACTTTTACAGAGTTTGACGGAACCTTTATTAGGTATATGTAGAAAAATAATCCCTGATTTAGGTGGGATTGATTTATCACCCTTAGTGGCATTAGTATTTTTACAGTTAGCAAAAATGGTGATTTTACCGCCACTAAGCCAATTAGCCTTGCTATTAGGATAATTTAGCTATTTAAATATTGACAGAAAAAAAAGGCTTTATGTATATCTTCTTTTTTAAAAAAAATATTGTGCTAGTCACGATGATTCTAGCATTAGTAGGGCAGGCGGCATTTGCTGGTGAAAAAAAAATGTATCGTTGGATTGACGATAATGGAAAAGTTTTTTTTTCAGATCAGGTGTTGCCCAAAGACGTTAAGCATAGACGAGAATCTTTAAATCATAATGCACGAGTGCTTAAAGTGATTGAAAAAGAAAAAACCAAAGCTGAACGCGAACTGATTAAGCGCTTAAGTTTGTTAAGACAGCAGCAAGAAGCGATTATTAATAAACAAAAGTCACATGATAAAGTTCTATTAAGTACCTATCGCAGTGTAAAAGATATGGAAGTGGCATTAAGAGGTCAAATGCTTGCCTTTGATGGTAAACGAAAAGTAGTTCGAGGTAATTTGAATAGATTAGAGCTGCAATTACTACAAAAGCAAAGAAAAGCTGCGCAATATGAACGAGATGGTCTGAATATTCCTGTTAAGTTAATAACAGATATTGCAACTGTTAAAGCTCAAATTGATAAGACTTATGTTGAAATATCCAATCAGTTTCAGAAAAAGAAAAGAATTAGGCAAGAATTTGCGCGTGATATTGAACGATTTTCTTATTTAATTAAATTGCATGATACTGATGATGACCGCGGTTATTTGAATGCAAAAAATAAGGCGGCTGTTGAGCTGGGCTTGTTTCTTTGTGAGACACCTATGCAATGTGACAGAGCATGGGTGAGTGCCAGGCAGTTTATCCGAATTAACTCGACAGTAGCCGTTGATATTGAAACGGATACCTTAATTATGGGGCGGACACCTTATAACGATGATGATTTAAGTTTATCTGTTTCAAGAATGAAAGAGGACGATGGAAGTTTGCAATTATTTCTTGATATCAGGTGTCGTAAGTCTTCATTAGGAGATGCATTATGCCGAGGTCCACGGGTTAAGGGTATTAGACATTCCTTTAGTGAATTTATTAAGTCTACTTTGCCTGCTAGGGAAAGGTGAGGGAGCAAAAAAACTAGGAGGGAAGTTGTTTTATGCATGTTCCTAAGTTCGACTGGCAAACCATTTCTGAAAAAAGAATCCTGCATAAATAGAAACAACCATCACTAAGGCTTCTAAATTACCGGTACCTAAATTTGCAACAGCCGGCCCTGGGCAATAGCCACTTACTCCCCAGCCAATACCAAATATTGCGGCACCAGCTAACAGAGGCTTGTCAATATTAGTATGTTTTGAGAGATGAAAACTTTCTTCCAAAATAGGTTCTGTTTTTTTTAGAATAAGCCGAAATGAAATAAAGCTAACTAAAAGTGCTCCAAGCATTACAAAAGCTAAGCTTGGGTCCCAATCTCCAGAGATATCTAAAAAATTAATAACTTTATTGGGGTTTATCATTTGAGACAAGGAGAGACCTAGCCCAAAAATAATACCACTTATAAGTGCGATAAAAACTTTTTTCATAGTACGTGCCTCATAATATAAACTGTGAGCATTCCCGTTAGCATAAAAGTAAGGGTTGCAAAAATAGAACGTTTAGATAGGTTTGCCATACCACAGATACCATGCCCACTGGTACAGCCATTGCCCAGTCGAGTACCTATCCCCACTAAAAACCCACCCATGGCGACTAGCCATAACGGGTAGCCTTGTCGAGCAACAAAAAAATCTGGCGCGCCAAATTTAAAAATAATTGCGCCAATTATTAAGCCGCAAAGGAATGTGAACCGCCAAATATATTCACTTTTTGGGGAATAAAACAGGCCATTCATAATGCCGCTAATTCCTGCCATTCGACCATTAAATAATAAAAGAATAGTGACACTAAGGCCGATTAAAGCTCCACCAAATAAAGCGGAGATGGGGGTGAAATTTTCCACAAAAATACCTAATCTAAATGAATAAATTGTATAAACTTCAGTCTATAAGTTTTAGATTGATAGAGAAAGTTTGTATACCTTGAAATAAGCTTTATGAAGCGGTTTGAATTAACTATTTTGTTTGATCCAATCTGCACTTATTTGAACAACCTCATCAAAAATAGATTGTTCTGTTCGCTCAATACGCTTTAATAATTTAAAGGAGTGATCTCCACCTTCAATTATGTGTAGCGTTGGTTTGGGTGACAATGTCTCAAGCAGGGGCTGAAAAACCTTTAATTGGCATAAAGAATCACGAGTCCCTTGAAAAAATAACATAGGTTCATGAATGACTTTTAAGTGGTTAAATCGGGGTTTATCTGGTTTTCCTGGCGCATGAAGTGGGTAGCCAAATAAAATAATACCCGCATATAAATCTTCTTTTGAGGCCAGAATCGTGGCATACCGCCCCCCCATACTTTTACCAGAAAGAAAAATTTGTTTACGCGTTACGCCTGTCTTTTCAATAACTTTGTTGATAACTTGCTGCCATGTTTCTTCTAGAACATGTGGGGTATTGGGTGCTTTTAACCCTCGTTCCATGTAAGGAAAGTTAAATTTAACGGTTAAAATATTATGTTTTGCAATGCCTTCATGTATTTTAGATATAAAAGCAGAATCCATGTCACGTCCAGCACCATGAGCAATAATTAGAACAGACTGGTATTCATCAGGGATTAACCAAGTTGATGATATTTCAGCTTTTGGGGTGATGGTGATTTTATGATGCTTTGTTTTCATAATATTTTGAACAAGACGCTTTATGCGTAAACTAATTAAGTCTATAGTTTAACTTAAATCTTTGGATAATTAAAAAATAACTTGACGAAAATATCAAACCTACCTAGAATACGCCTTCTTTGCGGAGCGGTAGTTCAGTTGGTTAGAATACCGGCCTGTCACGCCGGTGGTCGCGGGTTCGAGTCCCGTCCGCTCCGCCAAAGATATCTAGCCATTATGCAGGGTTCTTACTACTTATAAAGACACAGGGCAAATCAAATTTATGTTGTGTTTTTTGCATTAAAGCCTGTATTCCAAATTGTTCTGTTGCACTGTGTCCTCCTGCAAACATGTGGATTCCACTTTCTTGGCTTTCGTGCCAATCATGTTCACTCATTTCGCCTGTGATATAAGCATCCAACCCCTGTTTTTTTGCCAATGTCCACTCACTATTTGCGCCACCCGTAATAATACCCACTGAATTTATTAGCTGCGAATTGTCAATAGAGGCCAGCATAACAGGATGGTGCAGAATGTGTTCCAGCTTAGTAGCAAGTGCTTTTGCTGATAAAGGGTGTTCTAAAACTCCTTTTATTCCGGTTGCTGATCCCTTGTAATCTCCAAAAGCTAGTTGCTTAATACAGCCAATTAATTTCCCTAAAACGGCTGCATTACCTACATCAGGATGACCATCCAAGGGTAAGTGATAGGCAAATAAGTTAATATTATTTTTTATTAAGGGGATAACTCTTTTTGCAAAGGGGCCTGTTATTATTTTTGGTCCATGAAACTTCCAAAAAAGACCGTGATGAACAACTAAAGCATCGGCATTTTGTTTAACTGCCTGTTCAATAGAATCTTTGCTTGCCGAAATGGCAAATGCAATTTTTTGTATTTCTGCCGCTCCTTCTATTTGTAATCCATTAGGGCAGTAATCATCATAGCCACTGGGGTTGAGCAAAGTGTTAAAAAATTGTGCTAAATGTTGCTGAGTGATCATTTATTACTTACTCCATATTGATGCCAGATGGTTTTAAAGGTTTCTGTTAAGCTTGAATCATCACTATGAACACGGTTAGATATTTCTTTAGTTGAAAGCCATTGTCCCTCATCTATTTCATCAGCATTAAGGGTAAAAGGTCCATTATGCTGACAACGATAAACCTGGATAAACTCCATACCTAATTGTAGGGTAGGTGAAAGTTTAAATAAAAACTGTAAAGTGGATTCAATTTTTATACCTAACTCTTCGGCTGTTTCTCTGATTGCACCGTTTATGTAATCTTCACCCTTATCAACATGCCCTGCAGCAGATGTATCCCAGAGACCTTTATTTAAGTCTTTTTTCATAGATCTTTTTTGTAAAAAAAGTTGTCCTTGATGATTAAAAACCAGAATATGGACTGCTCGATGACGAAGCCCTAAAGCATGAATTTTAACTCTGGGCAGTGAGTTGATAACGAGATCATTTTTATCAACAACAGAGAGGTATTCTATATTCATAAGTTAAACTCGATTCCTATGCTTTTGTCGTGGTAAGGTAACAGCTCTCAACAATTTAAGTAGTTTACACGATGGCAAGAAGAAGTGAACATAGTCAGCAAGAAATAAAAGAGATGATTTTAAAAGCCGCTGAGACTATTGTAGTTGATGAAGGCTTTGATAAATTAAAAGTACGGAAAATAGCCATGGAAATTGGTTATACCGTAGGTAGTATCTATATGGTATTTGACAATATGGCCGATTTAATTATGCATATTAAAGGCCAAACTTTAGATGATATTGCTACTCAATTAAATGCCATTGATAGTACGGGGACAGCGGAGCAACAGATTGTTTTATTGGCTAAAAGCTATTTATTATTTGCCTCTAATAATTTTAATCGCTGGCGAATGATTTTTGAACACCAGCTTAAAGAGGGTGAAAAAGTCCCTGATTGGTACCAGCAAAAAGTAAGTCAAATATTTACAATTGTTGAAATTCAGTTTGAACAGCTATCTACTTCGCATACTGATAAGCAAAGCAAGCAAGCTGCAAGAGCATTATGGAGTGGTGTTCATGGTATTTGTACTTTATCTTTAACGGGAAAGCTAGACTTGTTAGGGGTTGATAATATTGAAAATACCGTGGTGTTATTGGTTGAAAACTTTATTGCTGGTTGGAAGCTAAGTGAATAAGTGGCATGTAGAGGCAAGGCATGGCATGGCATGCCTCTACTATTTAAAGCTGTAGGCTGGTATGAGTTTGAGTAAGTTATGACCTGTGCTTTAAAGGTGGGGGTAAATGCAAAGAAATCAGAAAGGTTGCAATAAAAACTATAGTGCCTAAGCATAATAATGCGGTAACAGGGTCAAGCTGTTGTGATGCCGCATAAGTATAACTACCCACAGCAAATAACATCGCCACATTCTGAAAGAAACCTTGCAGAGCGACAGCACCTCCACTGCCAATACTTTCTTGCCCTAACTCCTGCAAGGCCGCATTAATGGGTACAATAAACATTCCTCCCGCCATACCTATGGCAAATAATGCTGCACGAGCAGTCCAGACGGTTTCTGTAAAGCTTAAGCAAATAATAAAAATAGCAAGTAAATAAGCAGGGATTCTAGCTCGACTTAAAAAATCTAAAGGAATCAGGCGCGGTACCAATGCCGAACCAACAATAATACCAATAGCTAAAAATAAAGTGAGTTCAGCAATATCACTGGCATTTTGTGTCATTAAAACTAAGGGTGCCCAGGCAATAATAATAACGCGGACAGTCGCGGCGGCAGCCCAAAATAATGAAGCACCTAAAATGGCAAACCGTGAACGAGGTGTAGTAAAAAATAACTTGGCTTGCTGGTAAAATAAAACGATTTTAAGGCCAGGTTCTGTTTTTTTACTTACTGTTTTGGGCAATAAAAAGCTAACAGCTGCAGAAATAATAAACAGACAAATGGTACCAATCAATGCCCATTGGATAGAATAATCAGCAACCTTGGCACCAATAATCATCCCTAATAAAATAGCAAAAATGGTAGAACCTTCTATCCAGCTATTAGCTTTGACTAAGGCATCATTGTCAGCTAATTCAGGCAAAATACCATATTTTGCAGGGCTGTATATGGCGGCTCCCATTCCAACTAAACAATAGGCAATAAGGGGTTCAATATTTAACAATAATAAGCCAGCACCTAATGCTTTAATTAAATTAGCAAAAATAAGGACATTGGGCTTGGCATGGGTGTCTGCAAAAGAACCAACCCAAGGAGCCAAAATAACGAAAGCCACTAAAAATACACTTTGTAACGCAGGTACATACCAAGTGGCTAAATCAGCAGATTGCATCACTAAAGCGATGATGGTAAATAATATTGCATTATCTGCAAATGCAGAAAGAAACTGAGCTACAAGTAGTGGATAGATTTTTTTATTCATAACCTTTAGTTTAGTATGGCTGAGTCAGTAAGAGAGCAAAAAAGATCTAATATTTCTTTTGTTAAATCAATTTCACTCGACAGCATATTTTGTAGGGCGGACTAAAGTCCACCCTACAGTACTCGTCAACTAGCATAGACTTTCGGCCAGCTTAGACACTTCAGGGTAATTGGTTTTGCCGGTAGCCAAAATAGGAATAGTATCCACCACAAAAACTTTCTTAGGTAGGCTAATAGCATGGACTCCTATTGATAGTGCCATTAATTGTTTGCTGCTTGCACCTTTTTGAGTGGTTAATAAAATAACCTGTTCGCCTTTTTTAGGGTCAGGCAAGCTGGTTGTTGCATGTAGTGCCTCCGGCCAAATATTTGAAGCTAATTGTTCAACGGCCGTGAGCGAGACCATTTCACCGCTTACTTTGGCAAAACGTTTACTACGACCTCGAATGCTAACAAAGCCTTCGTCATCAATATTGACAATGTCACCAGTATCGTACCAGCCCTTGCCAAAGCTGGATTCAGGGGGGACTAGCAGGCCAGGGTTATCAGCAAGTAAGTAACCTTGCATAATATTGGGCCCATACAGATGTAACTGTCCGGCATCTTCAATGCCTGGGATTTCTGCTAATTGAAATTGCATATCGGGCATTAAGCGACCAACGGTTCCCTGTTTAAAATCCATTGGCGTATTCACGGATGCAACGGGTGCTGTTTCAGTAGCACCATAACCCTCTAAAATGCGAATACCAAATTTTTCAGACCATAGTTCGCGGGTACTGTCTTGTAATTTTTCAGCCCCTGCAACCACGTAGCGCATATTATAAAAATCATAGGCATGTGCTTTTTTAGCATAAGCAGCTAAGAAGGTATTGGTACCAAACATAATGGTAGCCCCAGTATCGTAAGCTATCTCAGGTATAACACTATAATGCAAAGGCGATGGATAAAAGAAAGTTGTCATGCCATTAAGAATGGGTAGCATTGTGCCGACAGTAAAGCCAAAGGAATGAAACATAGGTAAAAAATTTAACACAATATCTTGAGCATTAAAACTAATACGAGCCTTTAATTGGTTGTGGTTTGCCAAAATATTGGCATGAGAAAGCACAACACCTTTGGGTTCACCCTCAGAACCTGAGGTAAATAGCACAACAGCCGCACTCTCTGGACTAAATTGTTGATGTTTATACCAATAGTCAGCTGTTGTAGATTGGACTACTGCTTTTAACTTATCAATAGTAGATATTGATTCTGCTAAATCTTCCAAATAAACTAAATTAACCTGTTTAGCTAATGCTTCAGCATCGGCATTTAATTTTGCTAAGTCAATAAAACGGCGAGAGCTTAATACTGTTTTAACTTGTGCTGTTTTACAAGCTGATATCATCCCCTTTGATCCCGTTGAGTAATTAAGCATAGCAGGAACTCTGCCATATAACTGCAAACCTAAAACAACATTCAATGTTTTAGTTGAATTGGGTAAAAAAACGCCGATATTTTCTTCCGCCTGCGTGATCTTTTTTAAGGCCTTACCGATGACTAAGGTTCGAGTAATCAAAGCGTTATAGGAGAGGGGAATACGCTCTAAATCTTCGGCAACCGTATGCTTTCCACCGTGAATAGTTCGAGCTTCTAAAAGCGCGGAAAAAAGTGTTTGCTTGTAATGACTGGTAGAGAAAATCATCTCACTCATTAAGTCAGCCAAAATATGACCGCAATATTTACGCCGTGACTTGCCTATTAACCCTGGCTTAGCTTTAATGCTGGTATGAGGAAGGATTTTTATGGTGATTTTAGGGAACCAGCGTAAACGAACAATATTTCTTAGTTTAGAAAAGTGAGTGTATTCAGCTCCATGAATTCGGACTGGCAATATTGCGGCGCCTGATTTATCAGCGACCATGCCAGTACCATCATAAACTTTCATTAATGAGCCTGTTACTGTAATACGTCCTTCTGGAAAAATAACAGTTTTGGTGTCGTTTTGTAAGTGATGAATAAGTGCTTTTAAAGACAGAGGTTGAGTAGGGTTCATTGGAAAAACTGTAGAAAGCCCAAGAAACGGCTTTATCCACCAGCGCTCAGAAATCTGCGTGTTAATCGCAAAGGTAATATTATCGGGCAAGAATACACCGAGCAATAATGGGTCTAAAAATGAAGTATGGTTGGAAATAATGAGAACTCTATCTCCCGCTTTTTTGTAGTTGTCCAGCCCTTCAACTTCAACTTTATAGATTAAAGTCAGTAGCCAATGTAGTATTTTTTTTAACATATTAATCTCTCCTGAGAACAGCTTAGCAGATAGCAAGAGTTTATTATAAACTTAAATTAAACATCGTTCAATTAATTTTCTACTTAAGGTAAAAAGCGAGTAAGAACGAGTATTAATATTAGGCGCTAATAAATGCTGGCTATGAT
>VAPM010131001.1_pt1 | contig 14068 bp, 12 predicted proteins | sample 3395091 | NCBI WGS metagenome assembly VAPM01 (sample SAMN08290445, study PRJNA428436) | hydrothermal vent metagenome | isolation source: Deep-sea hydrothermal vent chimney 3 | place: Pacific Ocean: Juan De Fuca Ridge | reverse complement strand
TGAAAGGGCGCGCCACCACTTTCTACCATAACCGCTAAGTAGTGGTATTCCAGCAAGACCAATAAATCCTATTGGAGAAACAATCAGTAGAAAAATAAGTACAACAAAACGCGTTACAAGCATTATTGCTATAGAGCCAAGAACAAATGCTGTAATTATAAAAACAAGAATTCCCATAAAGAACGTTATAAACCAGTGGTCTTGTGGTGCTTGTCCCGTATTTTTATATTCAGATAAACCGCTTGAGTCTTGAGTATTGTAAACAGTTGAAACATGTAGTGCATTAAGAATTGCATTGGAGATTGGCTCACTACTTGCTGAAAAAGTGGTTGGAAGTTTGTTGTTATTTATTTGTACATAAAACTGCGTTGCAAACATGTTGCCAGTGTCAATAATAAACTCTGTAACAAAGAGTGAAAAGTTTAATGTAAGTGCGACTATCAAAAGTTTTGGTAGAGCCCTTTTTGCACCATACGAGGCGTTGTTTAGTATTGTTGCTATACCTATCGCTATAAAACCAAATACTAAAAATATATTTCCGAGGTCTCTAAACATTCCCCATGCAATCTCAATAGCGGGTAGTTTATGAATGTAACTTCCCATTTTTATAACTGTCTCGTATATTGCTGTACCCATTAGCGCCCCCATTGCTCCTGCAAGCCATGAAAAAAGAGACAATATCAAGTACAACAATCTACTCATTATAGAGTTGGTTGATTCTGCAAAAGCAACACTTGGTATGATAAACGCAATCACTGTTGCGGTTACGTAACTAGTTAAAACTTTATGTAGTATCTTTCGTAGGGTAATCATGTTTAATTGTTGTTTGATATTGAAATACTATTCTGAAAACATGTTTGAGATGTTTGCAGTGCTGAAGATGCATTACTAGAGATTGTAGACATTTGCGATATCAACGTACCTCCAGATACAGACAGTCCACCAGCCCCAGAAGGACTAACAACTGAAACACCTTGATAACTTCCGTTTGGTGTACTTTGTATGCGTGCATACTGGACCTCTTTTGATGATGGCATAACCCCGTTTGTAATACTTAGTATATTCTGAATATCGCCAGCTGCTTTTTGTACGTCCACAAGAAGTTTTGTTTTTGCTGCTTTTTGTGCTTCTTGTCTAACTGTCTCGAGTTTTTGTTTGCTTGCATTTGCTTTAACAATTGCAGTCTGACTTTTGTTAATCACATTCTGTACGGTTATTTGTGATGTTGCTGCTGCTGACTTTGTGGATTGCAGACCACTACTACAGACGTTGTATTTTTTGAAGTCATAATACGAATTACTGTTTGATGGTGGTGTGTAGTTTGTGAGTATCGTTAGTGATGATTTAGCTCCTTTTGCTGAGTTTAGTATTGATGTCCAATTTGAAATATAATCAGCCAATTCCTGCTCGCTATAGTCTATTTGTGAAATTATTTTTGCTGTTACGGCTTTCGAATTTGAAGAAACAAGTGCTGCGTTAGAGTATTGATTCAGATATGAAGCACCCCCTCCTGATGATGGACGTGAAAGTCCAAGTAAACCACCAACTCCACTAATAGCTTTGTTTGCAAGTTTTGATGCTATGTTTCCTATTAACTCATCAATCTCATCTGCAGATACTAGAGAATCAATACCAGACCCAAGTGCTTTCTCAAGTTGAGCCTTAATTACGGTTCCTGGTGTTCCTGGTGATGACAAAAATCCACTGTTCATTGTTAGCTCTGTTGTTCTTGCTTGTCTTGCTTGGGCAACTTGCGTATCAAGTTGCCGTTTTGCAGAGTAGTAAGTTCCGTATGGATTATTAAGTGGATTAGAGGCCATACTTAACAACCCGTCGATTCCTCCTTGTCTAAAATCACCACGAATAAATGCTTCTGGGTTTTTAACAACATTTGAAAGTGTGCTTTTATGTGTTGACCAAAAATCACCAGTGCTTGTTTGTTGAAAGTAGGCGTTTCGTACAAGTGTTGCTGCTCCAGAAGCAAAAGGAGAATTCCCAATTTTTATTTGCGAAATTATTTTCTTTGCAAGTGGTGTTCCTACGTTGATTTTTAAATGTTTGAGTATATTCGTTACAAACATTGGGCTTAAGTTTCCAGTATTTGGGTCTACATATCCTTTTGATACTGTTCGGATTATGTCATTTGTTGTTGCTTGTAGTAAAGATTTTGCTACAGTCCATGCTATAGGGTCTAGAACAAATTCTTTTAGGTTTATTTGTTGACCAAGAACAAGTTGAACCCCTTCTTTTACTAATTGTACTATTTGTGTAGAATTTGATATTTCAAGCTGGGCTGCAGCTGCAGGATCAAAAACAATTATAGCCTCAGCACGCTTTGGGGTCGCAACGGCTATGAGGCTGCTGATGCTAAATGATATTGATAAAATCAATATGGTAGTTCTATTAAAAAATTTGTTAGAAAAAATCATTGTGTTTTGTTTTTACTCTGTTTGTTTGCAATGATTGTTGCTAAGTTTACGAATGAATACCCCTCGTCTTTAGGAGTGATTACCACACCAGCCTTACGAAACGCACTACCAAGGTCTATGTATGCTTTTGCCAGCGATGTAACTGCCTTTTTATATTCTGGTATTGCAAGAATTACCAAAACAGGGTCTGTGTCTAGTTTTGACATTTCGTTTATCACTGTAGACATGTTTGCATATGCGTTTACAAGCTCTAAATGTGCTACTGTGGTTTCTTTTGTTGCAGTAATTTGGGAAAGACTGCTTGCTGCGTCTATGTATAATTTAGATAAAGATTGTAAATGTTTTAAGGCAGAAACATCATTATTTTTTGCAGCGTTATTTAGATAGATCAACACACCTTTGTCTTCTGGAATTGTGTATCTAGAAAAAGCTTTTTGCACAGTTGCTGCATATGCGCGAAGAGCTTTTTGACCCGACCCAGATACTTTTATCTGTGAAATGTTTCTGAAATTTGTGAAAGTGCTTTTGTTACTTGTTACTTGTTGGACGGCATTTGCTACAATACCTGACATTTGTTGTTTAGAAAGAGGTCTTCCACCGCTCACTTTTTTCATTGTTAGGTATTGTGCAAAAAAGTTCTTTATAAAAACATCAGTTAGCGATCCTTGTGTTGGTGTAAAGCCCTTAACTACAGAGTTTGAGGTTGTTGTGCTTGTCTTTGTAATTTGCGATGAGGAGGAGTTTTTTGGTGTTGGAGCTTTTGGAACGATAAGACCTTTTGCAACAGCTTCGCCGTCTGTCATTCCAAGATTAAAAGTATCTATTTTGTGAGGGTTTGTTCCATACAAGACTTCTTCCCAATCTGGCAATCCGTCGCCGTCACTATCTCTTGAGGAGACTGATTTTAATACAGTTGAAAGGTTCGTTGCATCGACCTTGTTTGTTGTTAATATTCCGTTCGATAAAAGATATGTTCCGCTGATCATCAACACACTTAATATAATTGCAGATAATATACCCCACTGTTGTTTAATCCAAACCATAATACATATATAGTATAGCAGCCAAATAGTAATACTGCGTGCTTTTTGTGTGAAGATTTGTGCATTAACCCTTTATTAAATCAATTTTATTTGAAAGTTCTATCCATGTGTCTAAGTGTATATCCTCTGCACGTGCATCTATACTTATTTTCAGTGTGGAAAACGTTTTTAATAGAGGTTCTTTTTTGCTTATTGCAGATAGGTTTTTTAGAAGTTTTTTGCGTTTATGTGCAAACCCGGCATGTAGAATTGTAAAAAACCTTTCCTCATGAGAGGTGTCTTTGAAAGGTGTTGAAATGTTTTTTATTGAAATAACAGCAGAGTCTACTTTTGGTGCTGGTATAAAAGCACCGCGAGGGACTGTAAATTCATACTTTGGATTTCCGTACGCTTTTACAGATAAAGACAGCAGGCTCTCTTTAGTGTCGCGTGCAATACGTATAGCGACTTCTTTTTGTACCAAAAGAGTCATTGATTTTGGCTTGTTACTTGTTTCTAAAAATTTTCTAATAATTTCACCTGTTATATAATACGGGATATTTGCTACTAATATATATGGTTTTGTTATTGTTGCTGGGTCAAACTTCCTGATATCCTTTGTTTGTATTTCTAGTTTTTTTATTGATATTTCATTTTTAAATATATTGTGAAGTTCTTCAGAAAGATTTTCATCAGCTTCTATTGCGATTACGAACGTTGAACGTTCTAAAAGAGGAAGGGTTAACATGCCTGTACCAGGTCCTATTTCAAGAACTGTATCGTTGCTTGAAATACCAGAAACATCAGCAATACGTTCTGCTGTGCGTCTGTGCATTAAAAAGTTTTGTCCTAGTGATTTTTTTGCAAACATAAGATAGTTAAAGGTATATAGACGTACCGTAGTCTGTTTTTGAATAATCAACATGTCCAGGGTCTATATCCTCTATAAAAGATGACGGTTCTTGCCTGTAGTCTGTACCATAAATACGTCGAACATTTACAAGGGTTAGTATTAGTCGCAGTTTTGCGCGTGTTATTGCAACGTAGAAAAGACGTCTTTCTTCCTCTTCATCTCTTTCCTCGTTTCCCATTCCTTCATGTGGAAAGAGCCCTTCTTCCATTCCTGTTACAAATACTGTGCCAAATTCCAAACCTTTAGCAGCATGTACTGTCATAAGTGTGACACCTACTGTATCGGTTTTTCTGTCTAGCTCATCTTGGTCGCTTGTAAGCGCTGCGTCAGCAAGAAAAGAGGATATTCCTTCTAGCCCAACGGATGTGTCATAACGTGTGGCAAGTGTCGCTAGTTCGTGTATGTTCCCAAGCCGTTCCCGCTCATCTTCTGTGCCGGTTGAAAGAGTTTTTTCGAGTCCGCTTTTTTCAATTACAAGACGTATAAAATCAGATGGTTTTGTTTTTTCTGATGCTAATGAAAGGTCTTCAACTATTGTTTCAAATTTTTCAACTTTTACTTTTTCTCCTGGACGTAATAAATCGCGTTGTCCAGCTACTAGTTTCCCTAGTGTTACTTTCCCTATTCCTCGCGACGGGGCTTGAACTGCTCGCATGCGGTCTGCTTCGCGTGTTGGTTCTAAAGCTAAACGTATCCACGCAAGAACGTCCTTAACCTCTTTTCTGTCAAAGAAACGAGTACCAAGAAGCTTGTATGGAACACCGGCGTGCAACAGTCCCTCTTCAAGTGCTCGCGACTGAAAGTTTGTGCGAAATAGTATTGCGATGTTTTCTGGCGACACCCCTTTTGTAATTTCAGTTTTAATTTCTTTAGCAATCCATGATGCCTCTGCTTCAGCGTTTATTGCGGTATGTATTGTTATTTTATCTCCAACGGGATTGTTCGTTATAGACTTCTTTTCTTTTCTGTTTTTGTTATGTTCAATAATTGTATTTGCAGCTGCGACTATCGTTCCTGATGACCTGTAATTTTGTTCAAGAATTATAGTTTTTGCTTTTGGGTAAGTTTTTTCAAACGAAAGAAGGTTGTCTATAGTAGCCCCTCTCCATGTATAGATACATTGGTCTATATCTCCAACAACAAACAGGTTCTTGTGTTTTCCAACAAGCGTATCTACGAGCCGTCCTTGCAACTCGTTTGTGTCTTGGTATTCGTCTATATGCACGTAGTGAAATCGTTCTTGAACTTTCGAACGTATGTCCGCGTGTTCATCAAGTAGTCTCATTGGAAGAGAAATAAGATCATCAAAATCGAGAGCTTTTTCTTTTTGAAGCGCTTCGTTATATCGCGTCCACACTTCACTTGATACGCGCGCCCTAAAACTGTCACGCCCATGTTTTTGTTTGAATTCTGAAGATGTCATTCCTAGGTTTTTTGCTTTCGAGATGCGCGAAAGTATAGCTCTTGGCGGAACCTCCTTGGGGTCTATATCCATAGCCTTTAGCGCAGCTTTTACAACACGTTCAGAATCATCTCGTCCAAAAATTGAAAAATATCTAGGAACTCCAATCGCACTACCATATTCTTCAAGTAGAATACGTCCAAGACCGTGGAATGTTGCTATTGTTGGCATTGGAGAGTCATCACCAAGTTGCGCTGTTAATCGTGTACGCATTTCGCGTGCTGCTTTATTTGTAAATGTGACAGCGAGTATGTTTTCTACAGGAACACCTTTTGTTATTAAATGGTAAATCCGTGTAGTTAGTACGCGTGTCTTTCCAGAACCAGCGCCAGCAAGAACAGACACTGCCCCATCGGTTGAGCACACAGCTTCTTTTTGTTGTTCGTTTAGTCCGTCAAGATAACTCATTTTTAATACTATACCGCGAAAATCTTTTTTATACTTTGTGTATTAAAAAATAAACATACGTAATGTATTTTGTTTTGCTAAAAACAGTATAAAATCATACGCACCTTGATATATAAAATGGGGTTGACGTATATGCTGCGAGGGGTATAATCTCGGTACTGGAAGTTATGGATGTGTGAAAGAAATGGCTCTGTTAAGCCGTTTTTGTACTAGGAAGCTTGGTATTGACCTATAATTTTTATTTTAAAACAAATACAATCCCTTGCTGTTTATCGCACTGTGCGAAAATATCAAAATATATATAAGATAATTACAATCGCATTAATTGCGTTATTTGTAATGACGTCTGTTTTTATGTCTACGCCAAGTTACGCTGCTGCTTTTTGGCCGTTTTCAAATGTATTAGCACACACAAGAACAAAAACTACTTTTATATCTGGCTCCAACGTTTCTTTATTACATGCCGCAACAAATTTAAACCCCAGCCCGATAAAAAAAATATCGGTAATAGCAATGACTGGGGGTTCATCTCTAATAGCAGAATCTGGACCTGACGGGACCGCTGCAGACATAAATCCAGCCGCAGCAAATGGTCAAATCTCACTATATGTAGTTCGTAGTGGGGACTCTTTGTCGGAAATAGCAAAAATGTTTGGCGTTTCTGAGAAAACAATCTTATGGGCAAATAATATAAGGAACGCTAGGCTTATACGTGCTGGTGATACTCTACTTATTCTGCCTGTGTCAGGAATAAAACATACTGTAAAAAAAGGAGAAACACTTACTTCAATAACAAAAAAATATCGTGCAAACAGTAAAGACACGGCTCTTTATAATAGTCTTGACCAGAAAAAACCTCTTGTTGTTGGTTCTGTTGTGATAATCCCTGGAGGTGAAATGCCAACTGTAAGAAGGTATAAAAAGTCTTATACTTATTCTAGGAGGTCTCGTCACTATCACAGGATTAGAGTTGCGCCATCAAACCCTTATCGTGGAGGAAGTGGTCCTGCTCTACCTGGTTTTTTCAGTAATCCATTATCTAGAGGAATAGTTACGCAAGCACTCCATGGTTGGAATGCTTTTGATATAGGAGCAAGAACAGGAACTCCGATTCGTGCTGCAGCTGCTGGGCGCATTATTGTGTCTCGTGTCGGTGGTTGGAATGGTGGTTATGGAAATTATGTTGTTATTAACCACGGTAATGGGACACAAACTCTTTATTCACATATGGTTCGTGATGTTTCAAGTGTTGGACAACGTGTTCGTGCTGGGCAAGTAATTGGTTATGTCGGTGAGACTGGTGAAGCTACAGGACCTCATTTGCATTTTGAAGTTCGCGGTGCGCGTAACCCGTTCGTTGGTTGCAGGGTTGGTTCAAGGTGTAATTTCTAATATATACAATAATGTCGCAACATATCGCAAGTAAACTTACGATATGTTTTGCTTTACATAAAATCAAATACTCCTCTTGGTCTATATTGTAGTGCTTCAAGTATGTGCTCGGGTAAAACATTTTTTGATTTATCTAAATCTGCGATTGTTCTGGCAACACGCATTGTTCTGTGATACGCCCTTGGTGATAGATTAAGTTTTTTAGCTGCATTTAAAAGAGTATCTTTTGAGTCTTTTGTAAATCCTGAAATGTCGCTGTCTAACTCTTTGGGTGACATGCGTCCGTTTACAGAACCAATTCTTCCTGTTCTCTTCTCTGATAATTGTCTAGATTTTTCAACACGTTTTCGTACGGTGTCTGAAGTCTCACTTGTTGATATTTTGTTTAATGTTTCGTGTGGTATGAGAGGAACTTCAATCCATATATCAAGCCTGTCAGCAATTGGCCGTGATATGTTACGTGCTTGTTTCCTAGCTGCACGAAGCCTGACCTCGGCGTTTGAGGTTAGTGTGTCTGCTGGGTTCATTGCCGCAACTAACATAAAATCTGCGGGGAATGTAATTGTGGATCGTGCCCTAGATACAGTGACAGTTCTATCCTCTAAGGGTTGGCGCAACGCTTCAAGAGATTGTGAGCCGAACTCAGGAAACTCATCAAGAAACAGTACTCCGTTATGAGCTAGTGTAACTTCGCCAGCACGAATGTTAGCACCACCACCTATAATTGCAGTGTGAGAAGCTGTGTGGTGTGGTGCTCTGAATGGTGGTAAATATACTGCTTTGTTCCCGTTTAAAATTCCTGCAGTTGAGTGTATTGCAGTTGTTTCCAGAACTTCATCGTTTGTAAGTTTTGGAAGTATTCCAGACAGAGCTCGTGCCAAAAGAGTCTTGCCTGTTCCTGGAGGTCCATAAAGTACTATGTTGTGTCGTCCTGCGGCAGCTATCTCTATAGCGCGTTTTGCACTTTCCTGCCCTTTTATGTCAGACATATCAGAGCTTGGTGTACGAATAATTTCCGTAGTATCTTGAGCACATTTTTTTAAAAGTTTTTCATTTTTAATATGAGCCACAAGTTCTGTGAGTGTGTTTGGTGCATAAACATTAATGTCTTTTGCAAGAAGCGCCTCTTTAGTATTCCCTTTCGGAACAAAAACATCGCACATACCATTGTTTTTTGCTGAAATTACTTGTGGTAATATACCCCGCACACTACGTATTGTTCCGTCTAGTGCAAGCTCTCCAGAAAAGAACATTGGTTTTTCTGGTAGTGTAATTTCTCCAGAAGCTGCCAAATATGCAAGCGCAAGCGGTACGTCATAATGTGCACCTTCTTTTTTTAAATCTGCTGGAGATAATGAAAGTACTATTCGTACATTTTGTGACTTTGGTGATTTGTACCCAGAGTGTCGGATTGCTGCGCTAATTCTGTCGCGTGCTTCATCAACAGCTTTGTCTGCGAGACCAACAACTGAAAATGAGTGCAGTCCTCGAGTAAGGTCTGCTTCAACAGTTACCAGTTTTGCGGTAGCTCCATTTGGCTGTGCTGTGTTTAGTATTGCGTAACCGTTTGTGTCGGTTTGTTTTTTAGACATACAATATTATTGTACGTTATAAACGGCAGATTAAATTAATTTAATCTGCCGTTTATAATTTTTGGATACAAAACTATCTGTTGTTTAGTTGTTCATGTGTTCTACACAAACTGCCGCTGCACTATCTGCATTAAGTCGTTCTTCTGTAATTTCTGCACCACACTCTGTGCACTTCCCATATGTATTTTTTTCTATACGTTCGAGGGCTGATAGAACATTGTTGTAACGTATCTCTAAGTCTTTTAATATCGCGATGTTTTCTTCAAAGCCTTCTATTAAATCTGCTGCATCGTTTTTGTCAGGCTCCTTCCCTGTTTCTTGAGGGACTGCCTCCCAGTCATTTTTGTTTGACGGGTTTCTTCTACCAATACTTGATAATTCACTTTCTAACTTTGTTTTCTCATTTGTTAGTAACTCTTTGTAGTGTTGGATGTTTTCCATATGTAATACGTTAACACATAATCTAAACGCTGATTATTTACTGAGTGTTTAGGTTGCTTAGTCTATTTGTTATTTCTGTAAATGCAGGAGCATTACGTGCAATTATCAACGTTTTTTTGTTCAAGAAACCATACATTAGAATACTACGTCCTTCACTATCGCTTAACACTCTAACATCGTGGTTTGTAATTATTTTATCAACAAAAGACGGCGCAATCGTAAACTGTGTAGACGTTGCAGATGTTGTTGAGCTCATATCTCTATATTTTGGATATAAAATGTTCATATCGTTTCCGATTGTTTTTTCCCATCTAAGCATTCCCGCAAAAGCTGCGTCGTATGACGCCACTCTCATTACGAAAAACGGACGTGTTTGTGTACCTGCATGAATAATTCCAACAGTGCTATTTAGTGAGATGTTTCTCATTAGTATCTCTGGCATCGGTAGTCCGAGAGCTGCTATTAAATACCCACCAGAGGCTGGCGAGGTTGTTGTCGCCCCAAACATTGTGCTCGTTGCAACTGATATGTAAGTAAGCCGCATTGACCCGTTTGCAAGAGGTTTTGATGCGGATCTTGCAAGTGAATTTATAAGTTCTGTTCCAGTACCAAAAAGTTCCTGTTGAGAGTCTACAAAAATAAGCGTTGGCGCTGTGGTTTTTGTTGCAACTGGAGCCGATAGTTTTGAGTTGTAACTATACGCATACCATAATCCAGAAATACTTAAAACAAGAAAAATAATTCCACCTACTGCAAACCAGATGTTGTTTTTGTTTTTTGGAGATTTTTGCTTCTCATTACTAATAGAGTCTTGTTCTTTTGCTAGCATCTGTGTTTCAGACGCATTTGTATCATGTACGTAGTCTCTAAAATCAGATTTATAAGTATGTATTGGGGAAACTACACTTTCTTTATGCTGTGGTTGTATGTTTGGTAGTTCTATAAGTTCTGGTACTTCTCGTGTTTGTTTTGGAAGTACGCCTTTCTCAACTAATCTTTCTGTTGGTTTTTTGTGTTCTGATACTTTTGCATGTAATCGTGCCAAAACTTGTTCTCTTGTGTTGGTAGGGATAGTTTGTGTTTCTTTAAGGGTGTTTGTTGGTTTGATTTCTTCAACGGTAGTTTTAGTTTCTAAAATAGGTGGATGTTCTTCGTGTGCTGCTGTGTCTTCTAAACGTTTGGGTGTTAAAACATTAGTGTATATTTTATTATCTACAGGACTTATTGGTTTTTGCTGTTCTGCATGTTTAGGAACGTTAGTTGGTTGGGTAATAGTTTGTTTTTGAGATGTTGGCGTAATACTTTTTTCTACACTCCCCACTTCTTTCACTGGATTGTTTTTAACTTCTTCCATATCGCGTGCATATGTACGCATGCCTTGTAAATGGTTTGGGTATTGTTGTGTTTGTTTGTCGCTCATATCGTTATTACTATTCTAACGCACACACACCAAACAGTCGTTAGTAAACGACTGTTTGGTGTGTGTTACTTCTTTTTATATTTATTGACCGTTGTATCCGATTATAAATTTCTTTGGTTGTTCGCACATATCTGTAAAGGCATGTGTTGCTTCGCGTAGTTTGCTAGATGAGCTTTTTCCAAAAGATATTACCTCTACCTGACACCCTTCGTTCATGTCTAGGTACTGAATTAAAGGTACAAAGTCCCCGTCTCCAGTTGCAAGTATTATTGTGTCTAGTTTTGGGGCGAGCTTAACGGCGTCTATTGCTAGTCCAACATCCCAATCTGCTTTTTTAGCACCATCTGCAAAAACTTGCAGGTCTTTTACTTTTGTTTCTATTCCTATTTTTGTTAGTGCTTCAAAAAAGTTTTTCTCTTCTCCGTTCTCTGTTGATATAACGTAAGCTATCGCACGAACAAGAACACGTCCGCCAACCGCTTCTTCAAGTACTTTTGCAAAGTTTACGCGAGATTTGTAAAGATGTTTAGCGCTGTGATATAGGTTTTGTGTATCAATAAATACTCCGACTCTCTGAGCGCTGTGTTTAATAACTGCCATAAATTCTAAATGTATTAAAAATAAATTGTATTAAATAATGAACAACTGAACTCTAAACTATTTTAGCACTATTTCTGTATTAGAAATTGATATAAAAATAATTAAAATACTGCTTACAAAAACCATACCCGCATAAATGCGGGTAGTAAGGTTTTATCGTTTTAGTCCTAGTTTCTTTATAAGAGCGTTATAACGTCTTTTATTGTTTTTTTCTAGGTATCTAAGGTGAGAGCGTCTGTCTGCAACCATTTGTAGAAGACCTCTTCGTGAATGAAAGTCTTTATGGTTCTTTTTCAAATGTTTCGTTAGTTCCTCGATATTTCGAGTCAACATAGCGATTTGAACGTCTGCAGAGCCTGTGTCTGAGTCGTGCAATGCAACCTTTTTAATAACGGATGTTTTTACTCTCTTTGTAAGCATGATTTCAATACCATACCATATCTTGATTATAATTGCAACTGTGTTAGAGCCTCCTATCATAAACATAAAACAGCGCGTTTTATGTTTAAAATCTTGTTTTAGTTTTACAAACAAGCAAACATTGTTGGGTTTTTATGCAGTATAATTAATCGATATGTATGTTAAAGATTTTAAACGTCAATTTCTTGAGTATGTTGAGATTGAACGCGGACGTGCTGTAAAGACTGTGGAAAATTATGACCGCTATCTCACGCGTTATTTTAATCAAGCTGAGATTTCAAATGTAAACGATATAACAGAAGAAAGTATAAGAAAGTTCCGTCTTTGGCTAAACAGGCAGTCTGGAACTAATGGATACATGAAAAGACGTACACAAAACTACTACTTAATTGCACTACGAGCATTTTTGAAATTTTTGCGTAAAAAAGGAATCGATTCTGTGTCGCCAGAGTATATTGAGTTAGCAAAAGTTCCTGAGCGTTCTTTGGATATCCTCACAGCATCGGAACTAAGTCGTTTAATGAACGCACCATTAACTATTCTGAAAAAAGAAGAGGATATACATAAGCAAAGAATATGTATGCGTGACAACGCTATATTAGAACTTTTATTTTCTACAGGACTGCGTGTTGCAGAGCTTTGTTCTCTTAATAGTGATATAGACCTAACGCGTGATGAACTATCTGTGCGCGGTAAGGGAGATAAGGTTCGTGTTGTTTTCTTATCTAAAACAGCAAAGACTTCAGTATCGAAGTATCTAAAGTTTCGTAACGATATGGAAAAAGCACTTTTTGTAGATGGTAGAGAAAATAAACTACACAGGATTACTCCGCGCGACGTACAACGACATGTTAAAAAATATGCAACGTATGCTGGAATTACAAACAAGGTTACACCACACACAATGCGCCACGCATTTGCAACTGACCTTTTGTCCAATGGAGCAGACCTGCGGTCTGTTCAGGCGTTGTTAGGTCATGCAAATATAACCACTACACAAATCTATACGCACGTAACAGATGCTCATTTGCGAGAGGTTCACAAAAAGTTTCACGGTAAAAGGAATACATAGATTTATTTGTTGCACGAAGTCTTTTTTGTAACATTTACGCCGTAGTAGTTAGTTTATTCATATGTATTGGTAATTTTGTAGTGTAACGGTGTAGAATAAATGTAATGAAAATTGTTTCATGGAACGTTAATGGGTTACGGTCATTAAATAAAAATGACTATTGGACAACTTTTTTAAAGGACATTAAGCCCGATGTCTTTTTTCTACAGGAAACAAAAGCAGAACCAAATCAATTACCGGAACATATGCTTGATGGTTCTGGATACTCCGCCTTTTTTTCATCATCAAAGACTAAAAAAGGTTATAGCGGTGTTGCTTTGTATTCAAAAATAGAACCAATCACTGTTGTGTATGGCATGGGAATCAAAGAGTTTGATCAAGAAGGTAGGGTTATAGGTGCTGAGTATGAAGATTTTTGGGTTATCGGTGTATATTTTCCAAACGGAGGAATGGGTCCGCACCGTTTGGACTATAAGCTACGTTTTTATGATGCTTTTTTGGTGTTTATAGAAGGTCTACATAAGCAAAAACCCGTTGTTTTCTGCGGTGATATTAACACTGCACATGAAGAGATAGACTTGTCTAACCCAAATGCAAATGTAAATAATACAGGGTTTTTGCCAGAAGAACGGGCGTGGATAGATGAAATAATCCAAGCTGGGTACATAGACTCTTTTCGCTCTAAACACCCAAATACAAAAGAAGCTTATTCGTACTGGGACCTTAGAACACGTGCTCGTGATAGAAACTCCGGCTGGAGATTAGATTACTTTTTTGTTTCAAATGAATTATCGTATAAAATCAAAAGAGCTGAAATACACAGTAATATATACGGTTCTGACCACTGCCCTGTTTCTATTACTTTATAAAAGACATAAAGGACAAGTTATCCACAGG
>VAPM010454115.1_pt1 | contig 14082 bp, 10 predicted proteins | sample 3395091 | NCBI WGS metagenome assembly VAPM01 (sample SAMN08290445, study PRJNA428436) | hydrothermal vent metagenome | isolation source: Deep-sea hydrothermal vent chimney 3 | place: Pacific Ocean: Juan De Fuca Ridge | reverse complement strand
GATCCGCAAGCTCGTGCGGACCCTGGACATCCCGGTGCGCCAGGTGTTGATCGAATCGCGGGTGGTGATCGCCAACAACGACTGGAGCCGCGGCCTGGGCACGAAGTTCGGCTTCAGCCGGGCCACCACGTTCGGCAGCAATGGAAGCGCCTACACCGTGGGAGGAACACTCACCGGCGACTACAAGCCCGGCAGCGTCACCGGCTTCGAGGAGCCGGCCGGCAGCGTCACCGAGGGCCTGATCTCCTCGCTCCCGGTCATCAACCCGACCGCCGCCCTGGGGATCGTGGTGGGCCGCATCGGCAGTCACCTGCTGCAACTGGAACTCTCCTCCATGCAGGCCGAGGGCCGGGGCGAGGTGGTCTCCAGCCCGCGGGTCATCACCGCCAACGACAGGACGGCGACGATCGAGCAGGGCGTCGAGATCCCCTACCAGCAGGCGACCTCGAGCGGCGCCACCTCGGTGCAGTTCAAGAAGGCGGTGCTGAGTCTGAAGGTCACCCCGCACATCACTCCGGACAACCGGATCATCATGGACCTCGAGGTCAACAAGGACAGCGTCGGTCAGGTGTTCTTCGGGGTGCCGAGCATCGATACCAACAACGTCCAGACCCAGGTGCTGGTGGATAACGGGGAGACGGTGGTGCTCGGCGGCATCTACCAGCACACCGACAAGCGGCAGAAGAACAGCATACCGTTCCTTGGGGACATCCCCGGCCTCGGGTTCCTGTTCCGCAACACTCAGAAGACCAACAACCGTTCGGAGCTTCTGGTGTTCGTGACGCCAAAGATCATGAAGGACGTCCTGCGCGTCGATCAGACCCGCTTCAACACCGTCGGCACGACCCGATAGCGGGCGCTCCGGACGGGAAGGCCCGGTGACGGGCCTTCCCGCATTGCGGGGTTCCACTTGCGGTACCTTGGCCTTTCTGGCATATCTGCCCCATGGGCAAAGCCGTCAATCTGTTCCTGGTCGGGCCGATGGGGGCCGGCAAGACCACGATCGGGCGCCAGTTGGCGCGTTCCCTGGAACTCGCGTTCCATGACAGCGACCGCGAGATCGAGTCCCGCACCGGGGCCGACATCCCGCTGATCTTCGATCTCGAGGGCGAGGCGGGTTTCCGCGCCCGCGAACGGGCGGTACTGGAGGAACTCACGCACCTGGACGGGGTGGTATTGGCCACCGGCGGCGGTGCAGTGCTGGACGCGCGCAACCGCGAAGACCTGCGGGCCGGGGGTCGCGTGATCTACCTGGAGACCTCGGTCGCCCAACAGCTCGAACGCACCACCCGTGACCGGCACCGGCCGCTGCTGCATACCGACGACCGTCGCGCCCGGTTGGAGGCGTTGCTGGCGGTGCGCGCCCCTCTCTACCGGGAGATCGCGGATCTGGTGGTGAAGACCGACGGGCGCAGTGTGCAGGCGGTGGTCGCCGAGATCCTACAGCGCCTCGCTACGAATCCCTGAGTCCGACGGGCTGCTAGAATGGCATCCATGGAAATGAGAACCCTGCAAGTCGATCTCGGGCCGCGCAGCTACCCGATCTATATCGGTCCCGGGTTGCTGGATCGTGCCGAATGGTTCGTGCGCCATATCCCGGGGCGCCGGGTGCTGGTGGTGTCCAACGAGACCGTGGCGCCCCTCTACCTCGAGCGGCTGCAGAAGTCGCTCGCGGGTTTTCAGTGCGACGCGGCGATCCTCCCCGACGGGGAGCAGTACAAGACCCTGGAGGTCACGGGGCGCGTCTTCGACGCGCTCCTCGAGCGGCACCATGACCGCGAGACCACGCTGATCGCGCTCGGCGGCGGTGTGATCGGGGACATCACCGGATTCGCGGCCGCCTGCTATCAGCGCGGCGTGCCCTTCATCCAGGTCCCGACCACGCTGCTCGCGCAGGTCGACTCCTCGGTCGGCGGCAAGACCGGCGTCAACCACCCCCTGGGCAAGAACATGATCGGCGCGTTCCATCAGCCGCGTTGCGTGGTGGCGGATATCGATACCCTGGCGACCCTGGAGGAGCGCCAACTGCGCGCCGGGATCGCCGAGATCATCAAGTACGGGCTGATCCAGGACCGCGAATTCTTCGAGTGGCTGGAGGCCCACATGGAGGCGCTGTTGGGGCGTGAACCCGAGGCCGTGACGTTCGCGGTGGAGCGCTCCTGCCGCGACAAGGCGCAGGTGGTGGCCGTCGACGAGCGCGAGAGCGGGCAGCGCGCGTTGCTCAACCTGGGTCATACCTTCGGGCACGCGATCGAGACCGGGAGCGGCTATGGCAACTGGCTGCACGGCGAAGCGGTGGCCGCCGGCATGTGCATGGCGGCGCGCCTGTCGGCGCGCCAGGGCTGGCTGGCGGAGGCGACGGTGGAGCGCATCGTGGCATTGGTACGCCGCGCACGCCTGCCGGTGGTCCCGCCGGGCGAGATCGCGCCCCGATTGCGTGAGTGGATGGCGGTGGACAAGAAGGTCCGCGACGGACGACTGCACTTGGTCTTGCTGCGCGGGATCGGCCGCGCGGTGCTGACCGACGACTTCGACGAGGCCGCGCTGGCGGCGGTCCTCGAGGAGGGGGCGGCCCCGGCCGGGGTCTGAGCGGGCGGGGCGCGCTGCGGGCGGGGGATTCGAAGGGCGTGCGCATCTATCTACAGATCCCGGCGATGGACAGCGGCGCGCCGCGCTTTTGTCACCTGATCCTGCTCGCGGACCTGTGGGAGGGTTGGACGCTGGTTCGGGAGTGGGGCGTCCAGGGCGGCGCCGGGCGCGTGCGGCGCCAGTACTACGCCAGCCGCGAGGAGGCCGAGCAAGCGCTCATCGCGGCCCGCGATCAGCAATTGCGGCGCGGCTACCGGGTGGTCTTCGTCGAGGGGGGCACCCACGGGACCTGAGGGGTGCGGTGCGCCCGGAGCGGGAGAGGGAGATGGCATCCAATCCGGGACGGGACGGGCCATCCGGCGATCCCCCCTATGTTGCGGCGCTCGGCTTGCGCGAGGGGCCGTTCGGCGCCGTTCGCGGATCTGCTCCCTTCTATTACGAAGACCCGGCGATCCTCCAGCGCTTCAATCTCCTCCGCCATCTGATCCAGTCGACCGGGCTGCTGATCGTGGTCCAGGCCCCCGAGGGCGGAGGCAAGACCACCCTGCTCGAGCAGCTCCAGGCGCACGCCGACGAGAGTTGGCGCGTGCAGCGCCTCGGCGGCGACCCCCCCCCGCAGGGAGTCGCCGCCCTGTACGCGCAACTGGCAGGGGGCCTGGCCGGGGTGGAGCCGGCGATCCTTGCGAACGGCAAGGCGATACGCGCCGCTCTGGCGCGCCTGCGCGAGGATGCGCAGTTGCCGGTCATTCTCGCGGACGACGCCCACCTCCTGCCGGTCCCGGTTCTCGAGGCGCTCCTCTCGCTGGCCGGCCCGCCGGCGCCCGGCTCCGCCCGTGTCGTACTGTTCGCCGAACCCTCTCTGCAGGCCACCCTCGAAGGGATGGTGCTTCCCGCCGAATTGCGCAAGTCGCTCCACGTCGAGGCGCTGCCGGCATTCACACCCGAGCAGACGGCGGCTTATCTCATGCACCGGCTGCTGGCCGCAGGTTTGTCCGGAGACGGTCCGTTCACGTCCCGCCAAGTCCGCCAGATCCACCGTGCCGCCCGGGGGTTGCCCGGACGTATCCATGAACAGGCCCACCGCCTGCTCTTGGGCGCCGGTGCACAGGGTGCGCGCGCGAACCGGTCGACGGCGCCGCGCCTGAGGTCGGCCCTCGGTTTCCTGGTGTTGGCCGGTGTGGCGGCGGTGGGGTTGATCGGGGTACAAGGGCCGCTGGGGCGGTGGCTCGCGGGACGCGCGAGTGCGCCCGGCGGCGGAGCGCCTCCGGCCCCGGTGGTGCGGATGCGCCCTGCCCGGGTGGCGGGTTCCACTGCCGCGACTCTGCCCGCCCCTGCGGCCCCACCGACTGCGCAAGCCCCGGTCGCCTCGCCGCCCGCCACGCCCCCTTCCGGGCGTCCGCCTGCGCAACCGAGCCCGCCGGCGGACACCGTCGCACCGGTGTCCGCCGCGACCGGGGTGGAGGAGCGGTCGCGCCAAGTCGTAACCCTGATCCCTCACGGCGCGCCGCCGCCGGCCCCGGCCCCGAGGCCGGCGGTTCGCGCAGGCGTTCACCCGCCTGGAAGCGCATCGCAACCGTCGACGGCTCCAGTGTCGCAGCCCCGGCCGCCGCAACCCCGGCTTCACGCCGGCGCCTCCGCCCGGGTGCCATCGCGACCCGTTGGGCGGAAATCGACGAGCGTGCACACGGCGGCCTGGCTGATGCGTCAGGACCCGCACCGCTACACGGTACAGGTCATCGTAGTCCGCCGGCGCGACGCATTGTTGCGGCTGCTTCAACGGCATCGTTGGGCGGCGCCGGTAGCGTGGTTTCCGGTAACCGGCAAGCGCGACCGCGAAACGCTCTACGCGTTGGTGTACGGCATATATCCTTCCCGCGAGGCGGCCGTGCGGGCGGCGGTGACCCTCCCGCGCGCCCTGCGTTCCACCCGTCCCTGGGTGCGAAGCCTGGCCTCCGTGCAGGCCGCGATTCGCACCGCGGGCACCCCCGGGGTGCGCTGAGGTCGCGCGGCAGGCGCAGGTCTTTCCGACACGCGTGCGCAACCTACGGAAAACCCGGGGAAAGGCCGATACAGGCGGGCCGTTGCTTCATTGAACGCCCTCTCCCGCGGCGCTATACTGCACGGCCCTTTGCCTGCGGCCGGCTTGCCGCGCGGCGGGTTGAGCGCGGGCCGATCCTGCGCCGGGGCGCGCGTCCGAACCGGGCGCGGCGCGTTTGCGAAGCCGAGGTATGACTGCTGCCGTGAGTGCCAACCGCCCTCCTTCCGCCGGCCTGTACCATCCGTCCTTTGAACGGGAGAACTGCGGATTCGGACTGATCGCGCAGATGGATGGGAAGCCCAGCCATTGGCTGGTGCAAACCGCGATCGGTTCACTGGCCCGGCTGACTCATCGCGGCGCCGTGGCCGCCGACGGCAAGAGCGGCGACGGGTGCGGGCTGCTGATGAGCCTGCCCGATGTCTTCCTGCGTGCGGCGGCCGCCGAGCAGGGCCTGGAACTCGGCGCGCGCTATGCCGTCGGCGTCGTGTTCCTGAACCCGGATCGTACGGTGGCCGAGGCCGCGCGCCGGTGCCTGGACGAGGCGCTGGCGGCGCAGGGGCTGGCGACCATCGGCCGGCGCGCCGTGCCCACCGACCCCGCCGCGTGCGGCGCCGAGGCATCGAAGACCCTGCCGGTGGTGGAGCAGGTGTTTGTCCGGGCGCCCGACGACCTCGACGAGGCGGCCCTGGAACGGCGGCTCTACATCGCGCGCCGACACGCCGAGAAGGCGCTGGAGGGCGAGGACCCGGTGTTCTACGTCCCGAGCCTCTCCGCCCGGGTGATCTCCTATAAGGGCCTGGTGATGCCGGACAACCTGCCGGTGTTCTATCCGGACCTGCGGGACCCGCGCCTGGCCTCCTCGCTGTGCGTATTCCACCAACGGTTCTCGACCAACACCTGGCCGCAGTGGCGTCTCGCCCAGCCGTTCCGCTACCTGGCGCACAACGGCGAGATCAACACGATCCGGGGCAACCGCCACTGGGCGATCGCCCGGGCCTACAAGTTCGAGAGCCCGCTGCTCCCGGAGTTGGCGGACGTGCGGCCCTGGGTGTCCATGGAGGGCTCGGATTCGTGCAGTCTCGACAACATGCTCGAGGCGCTGCTCGCGGGCGGTATGGACCTGTTCCGGGCCATGCGGTTGCTGATCCCGCCGGCGTGGCAGAACGTCGAGACCATGGATCCGGACCTGCGCGCCTTCTATGAATATCACTCGATGCACATGGAGCCCTGGGACGGGCCCGCGGGTATCGTCCTTACCGACGGGCGCTATGCCGCTTGCAGCATGGACCGCAACGGCCTGCGCCCGGCCCGCTACGTGGTGACCCGCGATCGGCACATTACCCTGGCCTCCGAGATCGGCGTCTACGACTACGAGCCGGGCGACGTGCTGTGCAAGGGTCGCCTGATGCCCGGTCAGATGATCGCCGCCGATACCGCCACCGGCCGGTTGCTGCTGCCGGCGGATATCGACCACCGGCTCAAATCGGGCCGGCCCTACAAGCAATGGCTCGGGCGGTACGCGCGTCGTATCGAGTCCACGCTGGAGGCCGAGCCCCTGACGAGCGCGCCGCTCGATGAGGCCGAACTCGGTGTCCATCAGAAGCTGTTCCAGGTGACCTTCGAGGAACGTGATCAGATCCTGCGCGTGCTCGCCGAGGCCGGCCAGGAGGCGATCGGCTCGATGGGCGACGACACGCCCCTTCCGGTGCTCTCGACGCGGGCGCGTTCGCTGTACGACTATTTCCGCCAGCAGTTTGCGCAGGTCACCAATCCGCCCATCGACCCGCTGCGCGAGCAGATCGTGATGTCGCTGGAGACCTGCTTCGGCCGCGAGCAGAACCTGTTCGAGGAAACGCCCGAGCACGCGCGGCGCCTGCTCATCGACTCGCCCCTGCTCTCGGAGGACAAGTTTCGCCGGCTGCTGGCGCAGGACGATCCGGAGTACGCCCACCGGGTCCTGGATCTGAACTACCGGCTCGCGGAGGGTCTGCGCGGCGCACTCGAGGCGTTGTGCGACCGGGCCGTGCAGGCGGTGCGTGAGGGCGCGGTGATCCTGGTGCTGTCCGATCGTGCCCTGCGCGAGGACCGGATCCCGATCCACGCGCTGTTGGCGACCGGCGCGGTGCATCATCGGCTGATCCGTGAAGGCCTGCGTTGCGACGCAAACCTGGTGGTGGAGACCGGGACCGCCCGCGATCCTCAACACTACGCCTGCCTGATCGGCTACGGGGCCACCGCCGTCTACCCCTATCTCGCCTATGAGTGCCTTCACGACCTGATTCGCACCGGCGAGGTCCGGGGCCGGGACGCGAGCGCGCTGGGCCTTGCCTACCGCAAGGGGATCAACAAGGGTCTCTACAAGATCATCTCGAAGATGGGCATCTCGACAATCACCAGCTACCGCGGGGCCCAGCTCTTCGAGATCGTTGGGTTGCACGAGGACGTGGTGGCGTTGTGCTTCGCGGGTACGGTGAGTCGTATCGGCGGCGCCCATTTCGAGGATCTGGAGCAAGACCAGGCGGGCCTGGCGCGCCGCGCGTGGAACCCGCGCGCCCCGGTCGATCAGGGCGGGCTGCTCAAGTTCATCTATGGGGGCGAGTATCACGCCTACAATCCGGACGTCGTTCAGGCGCTGCATCGCGCCGTTCGCAGCGGCAGGCAGGACGATTACCGCGAGTATGCGGAACGGGTCAACACCCGTCCGGTCACGGTGCTGCGCGACCTGCTGGCTTTGCGCGAGGATGTCGAGCCGGTGCCGATCGAGGAGGTGGAGCCGGTCGAAGAACTCGTCCGGCGCTTCGACAGCGCGGGCATGTCGCTGGGCGCGCTCTCGCCGGAGGCGCACGAGACGCTCGCCGAGGCGATGAACCGCCTGGGCGGACGCTCCAACTCGGGCGAGGGGGGCGAGGACCCGAAGCGCTACGGCACGATCCGCACCTCCAAGATCAAGCAGGTGGCCTCCGGGCGCTTCGGGCTCACGCCGGCCTACCTGGTGAGCGCCGAAGTCCTGCAGATCAAGGTCGCGCAGGGCGCCAAGCCGGGCGAGGGCGGGCAGTTGCCCGCCCACAAGGTCAACGAGATGATCGCGCGGCTGCGCTACGCGAAGCCCGGTATCGCGTTGATCTCACCGCCGCCGCACCACGACATCTATTCCATCGAGGATCTGGCGCAGCTCATCTTCGACCTCAAACAGGTGAACCCGCAGGCGCTGGTCTCCGTGAAGCTGGTCTCCGAGGCGGGCGTGGGGACCATCGCCGCCGGGGTGGCCAAGGCGTACGCGGATCTCATCACCATCGCCGGCTACGACGGCGGGACGGGCGCGAGCCCGCTCGCCTCGGTCAAATACGCCGGGGCCCCGTGGGAACTGGGTCTGACCGAGACGCACCAGATCCTGCGCGCGAACGACCTGCGCGGCCGGGTGCGGGTGCAGGCCGACGGCGGACTCAAGACCGGCCTGGACGTGGTCAAGGCGGCGATCCTCGGCGCCGAGAGTTTCGGCTTCGGTACCGCGCCGATGATCGCCATGGGCTGCAAGTACCTGCGGATCTGCCACCTGAACAACTGCGCGACGGGGGTGGCCACGCAGAACCAGGTGCTGCGCATGGACCATTTCCACGGCAAGGTGGAGATGGTGATGAATTTTTTCCGTTTCGTGGCCGAGGAGACCCGCGAGTGGATGGCGCGCCTCGGGGTGCGCCGGCTGACGGACCTCATCGGGCGCACCGATCTGCTCGAGATCCTGCCGGGGCGGACCGCGAAACAGCGTCGTCTGAACCTCGCGCCGCTGGTCTCGGACGCCGGCGTGCCGGCCGACAAGCCGCAGTATTGCCGGGTGGAGCGCAACGCGCCCTTCGATCGCGGCGAACTCGCCGAGCGGATGGTGCGCGACGCGCTCGACGCCATCGAGCACAAGCGGGGCGGGGAGTTCCGCTACACGCTGCGCAACGACGACCGGTCGATCGGCGCGCGGCTCTCCGGCGAAATCGCGCGCCGCCACGGGAACCTCGGCATGGAGGATGCGCCGATCACGTTGCGACTGAAAGGTACGGCGGGGCAGAGCTTCGGCGTGTGGAACGCGGGCGGCCTGCATCTGCACCTCGAGGGGGACGCCAACGACTACGTCGGCAAGGGGATGGCCGGCGGCAAGCTGGTGATCCATCCCCCGTCGGAGAGCGGGCTTTCGACCCGCGAGAATGTCATTATCGGCAATACGTGTCTGTACGGCGCCACCGGCGGGCGGCTGTTCGCCGCGGGGCTGGCCGGCGAGCGTTTCGCGGTGCGCAATTCGGGCGCCGTCGCCGTGGTCGAGGGTGTGGGGGACCATGGCTGCGAGTACATGACCGGAGGTGTGGTCGTGGTCCTCGGAGCGAGCGGTCTCAACTTCGGCGCCGGCATGACCGGCGGGATCGCCTTCACCCTCGATCTGGGCAACGGGTTCGTCGATCACTACAATCACGAGCTGGTGGACATCCACCGCATCGAGACCGAGGCCATGGAGGCCCACCGCAACTTCCTGCGCGGGCTGATCCGCGAGTTCGTCGAGGAGACCGGCAGCCCGTGGGGTCGCCGGGTGCTCGATGAGTTCTCCGACTTCGCCGGAAAGTTCTGGCTGGTCAAACCCAAGGCCGCGGACCTGGCGACCATTCTGGACACCCTGCAGCGCGCGGCCTGAGCGGCGCGGCCGGATTCTGAGCAACGAGGACCATGGCCGATCTGTTCCAGTTTCTCGATCTGCCCCGCCGGATGCCGGAGAAGACCTCGGTGGAGGTCCGTATCCGCGACTGGAAGGAGATCTACGGTCCGTTCACGGCAAGTGCGGTCGCCGCTCAGTCGGGGCGTTGCCTTGCCTGCGGCAACCCGTACTGCGAGTGGAAGTGTCCGGTACACAACTACATCCCCAACTGGTTGAAGCTCGTCGAGGAGGGCAATCTGTTCGCGGCCGCGGAGCTGTGTCACCGGACCAACTCGCTGCCCGAGGTCTGCGGCCGGGTGTGTCCCCAGGACCGGCTGTGCGAAGGGGCCTGCACGCTCAACGACGGCTTCGGTGCGGTGACCATCGGCGCCGTGGAGCGCTATATCACCGATGAGGCACTGCGCCAGGGCTGGCGCCCGGATCTCGCGGGGGTGCGCGACACCGGGCGCCGGGTCGCCGTGGTGGGCGCCGGTCCCGCCGGGATCGGGTGCGCGGACGTGCTGGTGCGCAACGGGGTGAAGCCGGTCGTCTTCGACCGGTATCCGGAGATCGGCGGGCTGCTGACCTTCGGCATCCCCCCGTTCAAACTGGAGAAGGGAGTCATCACGCTGCGGCGCCGGGTGCTCGAGGAGATGGGAGTCGAGTTCGTGCTGAACACGGAGATCGGCAGGGACGTCGCATTCGACCGGCTGCTCGAGGACTATGACGCGGTGTTTCTCGGGATGGGCGCCTATACCTCCATGAAGGGCGGCTTCCCGGGGGAGGATCTCCCCGGCGTGTTCGACGCCCTGTCGTACCTGATTTCGAACGCCGACCGCCTGCTCCGGCCCGGCGAGGCCGGCTCGGATCGCAACGATATGCGCGGGTGCGACGTGGTGGTGCTGGGCGGCGGCGATACCGCGATGGACTGCAACCGCACGGCGATCCGCCAGGAGGCGCGCAGCGTCACCTGCGTCTACCGCCGGGACGAGGCCAACATGCCGGGATCGCGACGCGAGGTCGTGAATGCCAAGGAGGAGGGCGTGCGGTTCCTGTTCAACCGCCAGCCCGTCGAGATCGTCGGTGATGCCCGGGTGGAGGGGGTGAAGACGATCGCCACGCGCCTCGGCGATCCGGATGAACGCGGGCGCCGGCGCCCGGAGCCGGTGGCCGGCTCCGAAGAGATCGTCGCCGCCGGGCGGGTGATCATCGCCTTCGGTTTCCGCCCCAGTCCGGCACCGTGGTTCGCACAGTTCGGGATCGGGACCGACGCCGGAGGCCGTGTGCGGGTTGCGGGCGACCCGCAACGCCCCTGTCAGACCGGGAACCCGAAAGTGTTCGCGGGCGGCGACATGGTGCGCGGCTCGGACCTGGTGGTTACCGCCGTGTGGGAGGGGCGTGAGGCGGCCCGGGGTATACTTGATTATTTGGGTGTCTGAAACACCCCCGGACCTCATCGACTCTTATCGGCGCTCATCGAATGAACCAACCGACCAACGACCGTCTGCTGCGCGCGCTGCTGCGCGAGCCCGTGGACACGACGCCGATCTGGATCATGCGCCAGGCGGGCCGTTACCTGCCGGAGTATCGCACCGTGCGCGAGCGGGCCGGGAGTTTCCTGACGCTGTGTACGACGCCGGAACTGGCCTGCGAGGTGACGATGCAGCCGGTGCGCCGCTACCGGCTGGATGCCGCAATCCTCTTCTCCGATATCCTCACGGTGCCGGATGCGATGGGCCTGGGCCTGTACTTCGTGGAAGGCGAGGGCCCGCGGTTCGAACGCCCGGTGCGCACGGAACGCGATATCCGCGCGCTCGCGGTACCCGACCCCGAAACGGATCTGCGTTACGTGCTGGACGCGGTGCGCCTGGTGCGCGGCGAGTTGGGCGGGACGCTGCCGCTGATCGGGTTTGCCGGCAGCCCCTGGACGCTCGCGACCTATATGGTCGAGGGGAGGTCGAGTCGCGAATTCGATCGGATCAAGCGGTTGTTGTTCGACCGCCCCGAACTGCTGCATCGGCTGCTCGAGGTCGTCGCGCGCAGCGTCGGCGTCTATCTGCACGCGCAGATCGAGGCCGGTGCCCAGGCGATCATGATCTTCGACACTTGGGGCGGTGTGCTCGATCCCGCCGCGTACCGCGAGTTTTCATTGCGCTACATGGCGCGGATCGTCGAGTCCCTGCCGCGCGAGCACGACGGGCGCCGCGTGCCGGTGATCCTCTTCACCAAGGGCGGCGGTCAGCACTTGGAGGCGATCGCCGCCACCGGCTGCGACGCCGCGGGGCTCGACTGGACGGTCGATCTGAGCGCCGCGCGCGCGCGGGTCGGAGATCGCATTGCACTGCAGGGAAATCTCGACCCCGCGGCCCTCTACGCCGGCCCGGAGCGGATCCGTGCCGCCGCGGCGCAGATCCTGGAGGCGTTCGGTGCCGGCTCCGGGCACGTCTTCAACCTCGGCCACGGGATCCACGCGGACACCGATCCGGAGCGGGTCGCGGTCCTGGTCGACGCCGTGCACGAACTCGGCGCCCGCTACCACCCCTGACCCGCCGCTCCCCGTAGCCCGAGCTACGGGGTCAGGCTTGACATATGGGCATTCGTGGTTCTGGAAAGGGAAGGCGTGACCCGGAAATAGCGACGATGTTTCGCGCCCACACCTCTCCACGTCCGCGTGACCCGGACAAAGCGTAGCGGGATCCGGGGAATGGTCTTCCATCGCGGCGTGGCCCCCGGATTTCGGCCTTTGGCCTGCACCGGGCTACGAGCGTTGGGCGGTGAGGCCGTCGGGGACCGGCCCGTCAGTGGACTGTGTCGGCGGACCCGTCGGGGGGCGGGTTGAGGGTCTCGTAGGTCAGCAGCACGCCCATGCGCAGGTATTCCACGATTTCCATGTAGGCGGATTCGTCTTCTTCGCCGGCGGTGGGCTCGAATCGGATGCGTGCGATCTCGGCCACATCGCGCAGGAATTCTTCCACCTCGCCCTCCAGCGCCGCGTTGCCCGAGGTCTCCGTCAGGCCCAGGCCCGCGAGGAAACCTCCGCACCACTGACTCAGTGCGTGGGTACGCACCGGCAGCGGTTCCTCATCGTCGGGCAGCAGCGGTTGGAATCCCAACTCGCTGCCGGCGAACTCGTCGTAGGTGCTGCGGTAGACCCGATCAAGCACGTCCGGGCGGGTGTCCGGCCCGTGCGAGGGTCCCAAGACCTGCTCGAGCCACGGCTCCGGTCCGGTCTCGGCGCGCGCACACAGCATCCCGCACAGCAGGCCATGTGCCTCGGCCGCGCCGGACTCGGCATCGATCGCCTGCAGGTAGTCGCGGATCTCCGGGAAGGCGGGCGGGGTCGCCGGATCATTCATCGGAGTTCACGCAGGCGGTGTGGTCCGGGATCCGGCGAGGCTTGCCTGCGCGAGGGGGCGACTCGATCCCACGCGCACCGGGGTGCCGCGGGGGACTCGGTCGAAAGCGGGAGAGGGGGGCGTGTGCCATCGGGCCGGAGTCCGTGGGGGGCAGGGGTTGAGGGAATCGTCATGCGCGCCGCCGTCGTGCAACGCTAACCCTATGGTAGCACTCAAAGATTCGACACCCAAGCTGGATTTAGCCAATCGTTGACCCGGTTTCGCGCCGGCTCTATAGTAAGTCCATGAGCAGCGAAGCGCCGAGTGATTCGATCGAGGAGGAGTTGCACCGGCTGGAGCAGCGGGTGGGGGAACTCGTGGATCTGTGCCGGCGGCTGAAGATCGAGAATCGCGCGCTCCATGCACGTATGAAGGTTCTTTCCGGCGAGCGGGCGCAGCTTCTCCAGCGCAACGAGATGGCGCGTAACCGGGTCGAGTCCATCGTCAGTCGGCTGCGCGGCATGGAGCACGGCTGAATGGATACCGAGAACGAGGCGGTTTCGGTGCGCCTTCTGGAGAAGGAGTACCTCGTCGCCTGCCCGGAAGGCGAGCAGGACGGATTGCTCCGGGCGGCACGCTATCTCAACGGCCGGATGAAGGAGATTCGCGACAGCGGCAAGGTGATCGGCATAGACCGCATCGCCGTGATGGTCGCGCTGAATATCGCCCACGACCTGCTGCAGCAGCAGTCGCAGCGCACCCAGTCCGGGCGCAATTTCGGAGTGCGGGTGCACGCGCTGCGCGAGCGGGTCGACGAGGTGCTGCATGAAGGCAGATAGCTCGAATTGTAGTCGGTTTGTTTCGGTTTCCGGTTTGGCATCTCCTGCGGTGTTCGAGGCGGGGCCTGGAAGATCCTTGGCCCTATCGTGGCGCCCTGGGGACGGAGTCGTCGGCGTTGTGTGCAGGTCCGCCACTGTGCGGAAAGCCTGATTCGTCGACCGATGTCCCCACCTGAACCAAATGGTTCAAGGGCGAAGGCCCCTCACGGCACAGGCGGGAGATGCTCTTGATTTCGCAACGGGTCCCTCGCAACGGGATCCGGTCAGGGACATGCTGATCTTCGAACGCTCGCGCCCGGGTCGGCGCAACCGCGCGCTGCTTCCGCCGACCGGCGATCTCATGGGGATCCCCGAGGCGCGGCGTCGTCGCGGGCGCGCCGAACTCCCGGAGGTCTCCGAACTCGACGTGGTGCGTCATTATACCCGCCTGTCGCAGAAGAATTTTTCGATCGACACCCACTTCTACCCGCTCGGCTCCTGCACCATGAAGTACAATCCGCGCGTCGCCAACCGGCTGGCGATGCTGCCGGGTTTTTTGGCGCGCCACCCCGCCGCGCACGAGTCGTTGAGTCAGGGTTTCATGACCTGCCTGTACGAACTGCAGGCGAT
>VAPM010399946.1_pt1 | contig 14088 bp, 16 predicted proteins | sample 3395091 | NCBI WGS metagenome assembly VAPM01 (sample SAMN08290445, study PRJNA428436) | hydrothermal vent metagenome | isolation source: Deep-sea hydrothermal vent chimney 3 | place: Pacific Ocean: Juan De Fuca Ridge | reverse complement strand
GCTAAACCTTATCAACTGGCTAAGCCGTGACGATGTGTTTCTCGATATTCCGGTTAAAACCGCCACCGATTTATCACTCGATCTATCACCTGCGACCGCTGGCTTTATTGGCTTGGTCTTTATCCTGTTACCTATCGCATTATTAATAATAGGTTTTCTTATCTGGCGGCGCAGACGCAGAGCCTAAAATGAATTCACGCTTACTGCTTAATTTATTATTGCTCATTATTATTGGCGCACTAGGCGTATTTATATTCACCAGCTCAGATAAAACTGAAACTAATATCACACGACTTGGTGGTCCAAAAGCCGAAAATATCAATACAATAACTATTCAACGCAATGGTCTTGCTGATATTTTTCTCGAAAAAAACAACGATATTTGGTGGATGAGCAACCCGTATAAAGTGCGCGCCAACACCGTGCCTATCAATGCCTTGCTGAAATTCAGTCAGACCATTAGCCACTCTCGTTTCTCTGCTGAAAATAAAAACTTGCGTGACTATGACTTACAGCCCGCAAAAGCCAGCCTTGCTTTGAATGGTGTTGAATATTTATTTGGCAATATCGAGCACATTAACAACCGCCGTTACATTCTTAAAGATAATACGATTCATCTAACTACCGATCTTTTTTATTACCGCCTGCGCACCAATACCGAGGCATTTATCAGCCCCAAATTAATACCTGACAATAGCCAGATCACTGCACTGACATTACCTGATCTTAAACTCAATAAATCAGCACAAGGCGAATGGCTGGTATCGGGAAAGCAATCAACGCAAGCTTTTTCTAACGATGCCATTCAAATACTATTAGATCACTGGCACAACAAACAAGCAATTCAAGTACTCCCTGCGAAAATAAATAGTAAAGAAAAAAAAGTTCAGCTTGTATTTTCAGATAATACTAAAATTAATTTTCTTGTCAATAAGACAAAAAACAATTTTATCCTGATTCGTAAAGATCTTGGTCTGCAGTACCAACTCCCTATCGATGCGGCAAAAGACTTACTCACACTCAAACAACCATAAAGCTCAAGCCATGCCTGAATTACCCGAAGTTGAAACCACCCGTTTAGGTATCAGCCCACACATTGAAAAACAAACCGTCCATTCAGTGATTGTTCGCAATGGAAAATTACGTTGGCCTGTTCCTAACGCAATAAAAAAAATCCTGCCTAAACAAATACTTTTGTCGATCACACGGCGTGGTAAATATCTAATCCTTGAATTTAAAAATGGCTGTCTACTTATACACCTTGGCATGTCCGGTAGCCTACAAGTTGTTAGCCCTAAAAAAGAATTACGCAAACATGATCATGTTGATATCATTTTCAAAAACAACCAATGCCTGCGCTACCATGATCCGCGTCGCTTTGGCAGCATTCTCTGGACCAACAAACCACCGTTTGAACACAAACTCTTAAAGGATCTTGGTCCTGAACCACTCGACAAAACCTTTAACGCACAACACCTCTGGGATCGATCTCGCAAACGCCGCGTTACCATCAAACAATTTATTATGGACAGCCATAATGTCGTGGGTGTCGGTAATATCTATGCCAGCGAATCGCTGTTTCGCGCCGGCATACACCCACGCCGTGCTGCAGGAAAAGTCAGCCTTGAACAATACAATCTATTAGTAAAATCCATAAAGACTGTTATTAAAGCAGCAATTAAACAAGGCGGCACGACCCTGAAGGATTTCACGGGTGGTGATGGTAAACCGGGTTATTTCCAGCAACGTTTAAATGTCTATGGGCGTAAGGGTGAACCATGCAGGCAATGTGATAAACCGATTAGTCATTGTGTGATGGGGCAACGAGCGACTTATTATTGTACGGTTTGCCAGAAGTAGCTAGCAGCGATTAAATACTGCATGTCGTGTATATGAAACCACGGATCCTTAAGAAACTAGAACCTCAACTTGCCTGCTTTCGGCCAGAAGCAGCCGCTCGTATTAAATGTAATTTTCTTGCAAGTGTGCTGAAAGCGGACCTTCAATATCTTGCGTATTAATCCAAAATCATCAAGTCACTTAATTTACGCAGCCGCATCAAGTTGAGCGATAGTTTTTTCTTTTATTTTTGTAGATGAAGTTAAAGGATGATAGCTAACTTGATGAATAGACTTACCGTTTGCTTTTAAATAAGACTCTACTTCAATATTATGTGTTGCATTGCCCCAATCTTCTCCGATGACAAAAATGTCTACATCTAACTTTCTACAAGCAGATGTGTACTCTAATTCATGATAGGGAAGTACAATATCGACACAGCGCAGTGCTTTTAGCATTTCCATTCTTTGCTCAAGTGGAACAACAGGAACATTCTTTTTATAACTTGCAACAACTTCATCTGAAGCAACACCCACTGCAATGGTATCCCCCAATGTTTTACAGTATTGAAGCAAGGCCAAATGGCCAACATGTAGCAAATCCCAAGTTCCGACGGTATAAATAAGCATTGTTTGTATTCCAGATGATGTAGACTGAGCGGCGCATCTTAGCACTAAATGCTATCTTAACTGTGGTTAATAAGGGCATTAACCTGAAAACCATCAATTTTTCAACCAAAAGGTCCAAAATGACAGCAAAAAGCACTGATCCGCAAGAAATTCAGCCTAACACTATTCTTTCTTATGCTAAGGATCTTCCTAATATTGCTTCGCTATCTGGTTTAGCCTGTACACTTCTTGCCATTTATTTCAGCATTAAAGGTCTTTACGCCGCCGCAATGATTGGCATGATCTGGGCGGTTGCTTTCGATTGGGCCGATGGTCTCATTGCCCGCAGAATAAAAGGACGCACAGGAGATGATCGTATTTTTGGTGGTCAACTTGATGTATTAATCGACATTGTTAGCTACGGTGTGACACCCGCTATTCTGCTTTTAAGTTATGGAAATTTTGAGCTTATCTATTTGGTTGGGGCGTTTGTAATGCTTGCCACCAGCGCACTACGGCTAAGTTATTTTTCAACCTTTGGTCTTGCCGGTGGAACCCACTACACAGGATTGGCGCTTGATAACAACAGCATCATACTCGTTTTTATCTTTTTATTTGAAGGCCTTTTTAGCCATGGTGCTTTTTCTATTATTCTCTATGCTAGCAGTGTAGGTCTCGCAGCCTTAAATGTGTCACAGATAAAAACGCCTAAATTTTCCGGCAACCCAGTCAATGTTATTATTCTCGCCAGCTATACACTGATAATAACGGCTATCTATGCTTGGAAACTTCTATAGAATAATTAGTAAAAGTAGATTATTGAATCATAATGGTTGAGCGTAACTTACGCAGCGTACTTTTTTATATTCGTACTAAAATACTATCCAAGCTAAGTCGTGACTTGGGAAGCTTTGCATTAAAGTCATTTTCTGGATGATGATATCCAATAGCCAAGGCCACGTCACACTGATAACCATCAAGCTCTTGTTTGAATTCTTCATTGACTAAATCAATATCGATTCCTTCCATGGGAGTCGAATCTATTTTGAGGCGAGCTAAAGTGTGTAACGTGTTACCTAAAGCAAGATAAGTTTGTGCTTTTGTCCAACAACTTGTGTTTCCTGCTTCGTCGGTATTGAATTCGGCAAATCCAAAAACCCCAAAGGCACTCTCACGTTCTTCTGACTTTACTCGCCCATCCTCAATGCCTTTATCCACGACTTGAGCATAATCATCACGGGTGTAGTGAGGATTGTAAGCAAAGAGAATGATATGTGAACTATCAAATACATGCGGCTGATTATATTCATGTTTATTGGCAAAGGTTTTATTCATCCGCTCTTTTGACTCATTACTCTCAATAACGACAAACTTCCAGGGTTGTGAGTTAATTGATGATGCAGAGAGACGCATCGCCTCAAACAGCACATCAAGATCTACTTGAGACACCTTTCTTTTCGTATCATACTTTTTAGTGGAATGTCTCCACTGGAGATCTTCAATAATTGGATGAACCATCGTTAAGCCTTAAAGTAATTTTACATTTATCGCTATGTGCACAGTATGATTCAGACAGAACTGTCATTGTCCACATAATATTTGCTTTTGATTAATTTTAATATTTTATTTAGCATAAGTTTTTGTCTTCTTTGGGTTCGTTAATAGCCAATATACCCAATTAGTAATGCAGAACATAGATACATCACAATATTAGCAATAACTATCTCTAATTCTGCTTTTTTCGATAGTAATGCCGTACAGCAAGTTGATCCTGAAGCCCTCCAAATTCAACAAGGACATCATTAGCGAGCAATAAGAATCGCATACTGCCTGATTTATCTGACTCAGCATTTGGACACTGCATTAAAACCTGCTTGTAACGATTGTTAGGACCAAAGGGGGTGACGGCCTGTTTGTTTTCCCCATCTTTAACAAAAACACCCGCCTTACGAAAGGCTGATCTTGGCATTCTACTTGCGCCTGCTTTATAAAAATAACCAAGCATTGTCCTGCTTGAAGAATGGCCTTGGGGAGTGAGTTCAGGCAGGTAAGTAAGGCCACCACTATATCGAAGCGTACAATTAACAACATTCTTTAGCGGGTGTCTTGTTATTTCAGCGTCAATAGTGATTTTCATAAACTCGCCATCGCGCGCGATACTTGCGCTTCCCTTTGCTGGCTCCATTGGCAATGTCCAGTTATTTGCGTGCTTTTTAAGCTCCCAATTACCCTCCCATGAAGGGTTAAGCAGATGAGTCGTGCTTTTCATTCTTTCGGGCACCCATTCGTGATAACCAATACGATGAATAAGAAAAACAGCCCATCGAGAATCTTCTTTTAAATAATAATCAATTTCTTCATTCTCTTTTTTAATAAATGCGCCATTCCAAGGAAGATCGAAATTATCCAGTCCTGTATAAAAATCTCTCCTACCGCCATAATACAACTCATTCCCCCAGGTTAAATACCCCGGTGTCATTGGCATTCGATTAAGACGCAGATAGGCAAAAGAATCTGTTTTCCAAGCCGCTTCATTACTACGATGAAAAGTAAATGCCCGTGTGCCGTACACCCTTTTACCGGGTATCCTTGGGTCTTGATAAGCCGGTGCAAAACCAATTTCTTTTAATCGATTTAGTGCAATTGCTTTCTTCTCTGTATCCGAATCACAGGTTGATTCTATTTTGCTTCGATCAAAGGCACTGGTCGTGTCACACTGACGCATGATGACTTCTGCCACTAAATCTCTGCGTCGTATCGCCCCATACATAACCGGCAACCACGCTTCATTGAATGAACGATATACCTTCTGATACTTTTCATACGCCTCAAGTACTTCTTGAGTACAAGTCTCTTCATCGATTACGTTTTGTCTGGCTTGTTCTGGTGTCGGTAATGGCTCTTCAGGATCGCCCTCTATAATGCATGCCTCGGTATTATTGCTCGCGGTCAGCGCTTCAACTTTGGCAACATCACTGCGTAGCAGCCATACATCAATGAATCCTAGTCCGTCTACCTTGAGGGTTGAATTGAAATTTAAGCTTTGTGCTATCCCTTGTGACCCAAAGGTGCTGATACATAAAAATATAAATAAAAGAATCGTTTTTGTGGTTTTGTTTATTTGTATTTTCATATTGAGCATATTAGTGATGGCTTTTTATTTGAGCAATCAATTAAAAACAAGCATACCATCACTCAACAAACCGAACCGAATCACCCACAGAAATCACCCCTCCCTCAACCACCTGTGCATTGATCCCACCATGCCCTCGCATGGCATTGTATCCACCGGGACCTAAAGTCTTTTCCATTCGCGAACAGGGAGGACAAGAGCCACTGCCCTGAAACAACACATCACCAATCATGAAACAACTCTTGCGCATGGCATACAGGTTAATCCCAGACACCACTAAATTACGTCGTAACCATGCGGCCGGTATTTCATCATGCCCCATGATGGTGGCCAGCACCGGTAAATGCTCTGCCTGAATTAATGTCACCTGTCGCTTACCACCTTCACGCTTAGTTCGGTGATCACCTGCTAGCCCTCGATTTACTAATACTTCAACTTGTTCAACAACCGTTAAAGGTTCCCGCTTAATTTCTCGTATACCAATCCAATCTAATTGGCCGACTTGAGGCATGGTCGCTAACAAACCTGCCATGGTGACCGATGAATTATTCATTTAACTACCGCACTCCCAATCACGCGTGGATCACTTGCTGCATCTAACTGGTTTGTATTTCGTTCCCACAACACCACCTGCATATTGCCATAATCACCTTGAAGGCTGAGCGTATGCCCGTGTAACTGTAAATCTGCTAATTGCTGTGGCGTAAACGCACCCTGTTCATACTGAATAACATCGGGAAGATATTGATGATGATAACGACGCTTACTCACCATACTCAACGCATTGCCGCCGTTCAGGTAATCAATGATGCCATGCAGCACCATGGTTATAATCCGGCTACCACCGGGTGTTCCTAATACTGCCACACCACGCGGTGACTCAATAAAGGTAGGCGACATACTTGATAAAGGCCGTTTGTATGGGGCGATTTCATTAGCCGTTGCTCCAACTAAACCATACACATTCGGCACACCCGCCTTGGCTGAAAAATCATCCATTTCATCATTGAGCAATACGCCGGTTCCCGGTGCAACAAAACCACTACCAAAAGGATAGTTCACGCTCAAGGTTGCCGCGACCCGATTACCTTTGCGATCGATAATTGAGAAATGCGTGGTGTCCGTTCCTGCCCCTTCTTCTACATATGTCTTCGGTAAAGCTGAACTGGGCGTTGCCTCATTCAAATCAATACTACGACGCAGCATCTCATTGTGTTGACGACTCATTAATTTTTTAACCGGTACATCAACAAAATCACTATCACCTAAAAACTCGGCGCGATCTCGGTAAGCACGGCGCATTGATTCCACCACGATATGATCAAAATGCGTGTTCAAATCAAAATGATTAAATCCATCCATTTGCTGCAAGATCGATAACAACGCCACGCCACCCGATGAGGGCGGGGCAACAGAAATAACTTTTGCCTGACCAATTGTGCCTGTTAATGGTTTACGTTCAATTACGCGATAGCGTGCTAAATCTTCCAGCCGCCAAATACCGCCAGCATCACGTGAACCAGTCACTAATTTTTGTGCAACAACACCGCGATAAAAACCGGCTGCCCCTTTCGCTGCAATTGCTTTCAAAGTATTCGCTAAGTCAGGCTGACGGATTCGATAACCCACCGCAGGAACCTGATTATTTTCAAGGAAAATCGCTGCTGCTTCTGGCGATGCTTGCAAGGCTTTTAAACGAAACCCTGCCATGCGTTGATAAAAGGCATCGACAACAAAACCATCACGGGCAATTTTAATCGCAGAGGCAAGAGAAACACTTAAAGGTAACTTGCCGTATTGAACCGCCAGATGTTCAATCGCTGCTGGCACGCCTGGAATACCCGCTGCCATTGGCCCATCAACCGAAGCTCCACTGCGTACCTTGCCATTATCATCCAGATACATATCTCGGTGCGCACGCCCAGGCGCTATTTCACGCCCATCCAACATGACTTGCTTGCCATCACTGGCACGGTGCAGTAGCCAGAAACCACCACCACCGAGCCCTGAGCTATATGGCTCGACCACTGCCAGCGTTGCGGTAATCGCAACCGCTGCATCAAAGGCGTTACCACCCTGTGCCAATACATCATGACCCGCTTTTGTTGCTAAAGGGTGTGCCGTGGCTATCCCCGCATTAGGATATGGCTGTGCTAAGACACTGACACTCAAAAACAAGAATAGACTTAAAATCAAATATCTAAACAAAATACGCTTCTCCTAAAAAGATACCCACGCACAAAAAAGGCCCCAACCGGAACCTTTTTAAATTTAACACATTACGCCAAGCTAACTGTATTAGCCTTCCACCTGTAGTTTTTCGTATTTAAGCTGAAGTTCTTGCTCTGACTCAACGCGATCAGGGTTGCTGGGGATACAATCAACTGGGCAAACATCGACACACTGTGGCGTATCGTAATGACCAATACATTCCGTACATAAATCAGGGTTAATCTCGTAGATTTCATCACCCTGATAAATCGCTTCGTTCGGGCACTCGGGCTCGCAGACATCGCAATTAATACATTCATCGGTAATCATCAGGGCCATGCTAAAACTCCATTAAATCGGTTATTCACCCAGACAAATTGGGCTAGGTGAGTATATTAGCCGATTCTGTCAGAGAGTGCAGCCATGACTTTTGTATGGACAAAAGCCGAAATGTCCCCACCGTGTGCAGCGATTTCCTTAACTAAACTCGAGGAAATATAGGCATATTGCTCGGCAGGGGTTAAAAATAAGGTTTCAACTTCGGGCGCAAGTCGGCGATTCATGCCGGCAAGCTGAAATTCATACTCAAAATCAGACACGGCCCGCAAACCACGTAAAATCACACTTGCGCCATTATCTGCAACAAAATCAACCAGTAAGCAGTTAAACCCCTTCACTTCTACGTTCGAAATACCGGACAAGGCTTCTGTGGTCATCTCGACCCGTTCATCAAGACTGAACGTTGCACCTTTGCCTGGGTTTTCCGCCACGCCGACAATCACACGATCAAATAACGTTGAGGCTCGTTGAATAAGGTCACTATGCCCATTGGTGACAGGATCAAATGTTCCAGGATAAACTGCTGTAATATTCATGGCGTGCAAATTACCATGTACGCGCTGTGCTGTCAGCCATTAGCGATCGCCAACTTGCAATAATAAGGCCGTCGCCTGACCTGCTTTGGTTTGTTTTAGGACAGTCCACGCATCGGGAAACGTCGGGGTAAGCTGATGACTATCATGCTCAAGATAAATACGAGCACCCTCTGCCAACCATCCTTTATCAAGTTGGTTAATTACCTCCGGCAACAAATCACTTTTATAAGGCGGATCTAAAAACACCACATCAAAGGCGCTCGGTGGATTATCGAAAAAATCTTGTGCTGTTTGTTGAAGACACTGACCAGGCTCGTACTTCAGTAATGTTAAGTTTTCTTTTAGACGTTGCGCTGCATTACGATCTTTCTCAACAAAAACCACCTCACTCGCTCCACGCGACAAAGCTTCCAAACCCAGTGCTCCGCTGCCAGCAAACAAATCTAAACAACGCGACTCAATAATTACCGGTTGCAACCAGTTAAATAAAGTTTCACGCAGTCGATCTGGCGTAGGGCGTAAATTCGGTGCATCCACAAAACTGAGTTTACGTCCGCGATGTGCACCACCGATGATGCGTAATGTATTGGTTTGTTTTGCCATAAAAATTTATTTCAATGCCACTAGCAACACGAATAAAAATAATAGAATCCATCCGAATAAGACCATTGCCGGCGCAGAATTTTTAGATGTTTTATAGTCAGCTGCTTTTGATGCCCAAAAACCAATACGCAACATCGTGTTTGCCCAAAAATCAGCAAACCAGACCATTGATGCCAGATATAAAACACCGGCTAACCCCGCAAGACTTGACTCGATACCATTCAACATATACAGACGTACAACAATAAATAAACTAATCACTAAAAATATTAATCGACTCATTATCGGCAATGCCGTACATCAGATTTTAAGGCTTTCACTGGCTTACGAATTTTTACGGTTTCTTCGTTCTGCCAACGTGCTTGTTTATCTGCGCGATACTTCCTGATTATTTTAAATCGACAACTCAGATTATTTCGCTGATCGAACTTTACCTTATTATAAATGACGTAGTCATAGTTTACCCTTGGATAAAAAGATACCATCACCTCACACGCCTCTCGGCTATTCGAATACGCCAACTGAAATGCAAGTAATTTATTGCCTCTAACAGGTAATGGTAAGGCGTTGGTCAAATAAGGATTATAAGGTCCTCGCAATGTGGTCGCCTGAGAGCAATCTTTACCTTCCTCAAAAAACATCAACCTTTTGATGTTTTTCATATCTATTCGAATAGTCGGTTGAACTTTATTTTTAGGCGGTGCATACGTGGTGACGCAGCCACCTAGTAATAAACCCAATAACACCAACCACTTCATGATTTATTTTTCGCCACCCACCATTATTGTGACTAATTTATCCGGGTGAATACGGCGTTTGAATGCATCTTTTATTTTCTCAACGGTCACCGCTTCAACTCTGTCGTTAAAAGTATCAAGATAATCTAATGGCAAGCCGTAGAAACCAATCATTGCGATGTATTCAATAATTTTTTTATTGCTATCAACACGCAAAGCAAAGCCACCGGTGATATTTTGTTTTGAGCGTTTTAACTCTTCTTCCGTTGGGCCATTTTCCACATAGTCTTTTATAATTTTATTTAACAAGGCTAAGGCTTCATCGGCTTGAGAATTTTTGGTTTGCAAACCCATCGTGAACGGGCCATCTTCACGCATAGGTGAAAAATAACTGTAAGCACTGTACGCTAAACCGCGTTGCTCACGTACCTGTTCACTAAGTCGAGATACTAAACCGCTGCCACCCAAGACATGGTTACCCACATACAAGGTAATATAATCTGGATCGCCACGGTGCATACCGGGTTGCCCCACAAGAATATGTGTTTGTTGTGATTTATGTTTAATACGCTTGGTAATTGGCGCACTCAATGCTTTAACCTTAGCAAGTTTCGGAGCCGCTTCGCCTACGGCTAAGCCACTAGATACCTTCTCGGCTATTTTTTCAGCCTCTATACGCGATACTGCGCCGACAATGGCAATGACAGCATTATTGGCAACGTAATAACGGCTATGAAAATCAAGCACATCTTGACGCGTCATCGTAGTTAAACTGGCTTCTGTTCCGCTGCTATCAATGGCATAAGGATGATCACCAAATACAGCATGGTAATAGGTTTTACTTGCAATAGAACCCGGACGCTGACTCGCGACTTTTAAACCCACTAGCATCGCTTTACGGTTACGTTCAAATGAGGCTTCTGGAAATGAAGGTTTTGCAACAACTGCACTAAACAAGTTTAATGCTTTATCTAAGATAGCTTTATCGCTCAGACTACGGATGCTCGCAACAGCCATATCTCGTAATGACGAACCACCAAATTGTGCACCAATGCCTTCAAATTGTTCAGCGACCTGATCGGCATTGAGTGTACCAGTTCCTTCATCTAACAAACTATTAGTAAGTGCTGCTAATCCAGCCTTTCCACCGTCACGCGCGCTTCCTGCATCAAAAACAAGTCGCAGATCTACCATCGGTAACTGGGGTGCATTCACATAAAATACTTTAGCGCCATTTTTAGTTTTCCACTGTTCTATTTTTGGTCCTGCGAAACTAACACTGGAGATAAGAACCAAACTCAGTAGCACTATAAATTTATTTCGCATGGTCTGCTCCTGACTTAGTTTCTTCTATTTTTTGACTAGACTCTTTTTTGGCGTTTAATGGCTCAAGGATAGCCACCGTTAAACCATCATCAATGAGATATTTTTTAGCCACTGCCTGTATTTGTTCCGGTGTGACGGCACGAATCCGATTTACATACTCATCTAACAATTTATGATCGAGCCCAACCGTTTCCAAGGTGCCAATTTGCATGCCTTGATAAAATACTGAATCTAACTCATAGACTTTCGATGCAACCACTTGCGCTTTAATAAGATCCAACTCACCTTGTGTAGCCAATGTGGTATGTAATCGCTGAACTTGTGCGCGAATTTCTTTTTCCAGTTCTTCAATACTGTGCCCTGTTGCGGGGCGACCATCAAACAAAAACAAGTTATCAATTCGATCGTACATATCGTAACCAGCACCTGCCGAGACTGCGATCTGCTTGCCGCGTACTAATTCCTTTGAAAAACGCGCACTGTTGCCACCATCAAGAACACCCGCCATCACTTCAAGCGCATACACCTCATTGGAATCTTTCGCTGTCATTAACACCGGGACTTTGTAGCCCATTAACAAATAAGGCACTTCGGCTTGTGCTCGGACTTTAATTCTACGTTCACCACGTTGTTTGGTTTCGTGCTGCGGTTTCACTGGTTTTATTTTTACATCTGGAATCACACCAAAGTATTTTTTTGCCAAGCGATACACGCGGTCTGCTTGCACATCACCAACAATTACCAAGGTCGCATTAGAAGGCGAATACCAACGTTTATACCAGTGCTGTAAATCTTCCAACTGCATGCTTTCTAAATCATCCATCCAGCCAATGACCGGGTGATGATAAGGACTGGTTTGGAATGCGGTGGCAGTAAATTGTTCATACGTCAGTGATGTGGGTTTATCTTCAGTACGCAAACGACGTTCTTCTTTTACGACATTCACTTCTTTTTCAAAATCTTCCTGACGCAATAAAAGATTATGCATACGATCTGCTTCTAGACGCATGCTGACTTCAAGCCGATCTTTGTGCAGTGTTTGGAAATAAGCAGTGTAATCTTTACCGGTAAAGGCATTTTCACGACCACCATTGGCAGCAATAATTTTGGAAAATTCGTTCGGTCCTAAATCCTTGGTTCCCTTGAACATCATATGTTCTAATACATGGGAAACGCCTGTTATGCCATTATATTCATAACTAGAACCGACCTTGTACCAGATCTGCGAAACTACCACGGGGGCCCGGTGATCTTCTTTCACCAGAATTTTTAACCCATTATCCAGTATATATTGTCTGACATCTGAGACATCTTCACGGTGTTTTGCCTGTAATGGCGACATGAAGCTCACTGTCAGCGCCACTGACACGAGTAATATTGATGCTAAACGCATGTTTTTGCTGCTCCCATTAAATTTTTTTTTCAGCGAGGCCTACACAATGTTACGATAGCGCCGCACCTAAGTGTGAATAATCTTATTATCCTCTGCGAGTCTAAGACAGTTGTAAAGTATGTTTGGTTTCGGAAAAAACAGCAAAACTCCTAAAGCAGATAGCGATCAAGCTATCGAAAAAGAACCTGTGGGTCTGTTTGCACGCCTAAAACAGGGCTTAGCGAAAACGCGTGGCAGTTTTGGCGGCGCCATTGCTAATCTTGTCGTCGGCAAAAAAACCATCGATGACGAATTATTAGAAGAAATTGAAACGCAGCTTCTCCTCGCCGATGTCGGTATTGATGCCACTAGCCAAATTATTAGCGATTTAACCGACCGGCTCGCCAGAAAACAACTCTCTGACAGTGACGCATTGCTTAGTGCCCTGCGTGATGATCTCGCTGCAATGCTTGAACCCAGCAATATTCCCCTTAGTATCCCTGATTCAGACTCACCGTTCGTAATTCTTGTCGTTGGTGTCAATGGTGTTGGTAAAACCACCTCTATTGGCAAGCTTGCCAAACAACTGCAAGCCGATGGCCGCTCAGTCATGTTAGCGGCAGGAGATACATTCCGTGCTGCAGCGGTAGAACAATTAGAAGTCTGGGGTGAACGCAATGACATTGCTGTGGTGGCTCAACACACTGGTGCAGATGCCGCCTCGGTAATTTTTGATGCGCTGAAATCAGCACAAGCTAAAAAGATTGATGTCCTGATTGCTGATACAGCTGGCCGCCTCCACAATAAAGACAATTTAATGGAAGAACTGGCTAAGATTAAGCGTGTTCTTGGGAAGTTAGACGTTGCAGCACCGCATGAGGTCTTAATCGTATTGGACGCGACCACCGGCCAAAATGCACTGGCTCAAACCGAGCAATTTAATAAAATTATTGGTCTAACCGGTGTTGCATTAACCAAACTCGATGGTACTGCCAAAGGCGGCATTATCTTTTCTATCGCTAACAAAACCGGCTTACCCATCCGCTTTATTGGTGTAGGTGAAGGCATTGACGATTTACGCGCCTTTAACGCCAAGGATTTCATCGAAGCCCTGTTTTAAGCCCCGTGTTCGTGCCACAATACTCAATATAATAAGCACAATAGCCGGTCACTACGCACTCAGATGATTGAATTTCATAATGTCAGCAAACGCTACCCCGGTAGTTGTGATGCCCTCAGCCAGGTAAGTTTTAAACTCGCCAGCGGTGAATTGGCCTTTCTTACCGGTCATTCCGGTGCGGGCAAAAGTACCTTATTGAAACTCATTGCCGTACTTATCCGCCCCACTAACGGTCAGGTACTCATTAACAACGAAAATATTGGC
>VAPM010428135.1_pt1 | contig 14090 bp, 11 predicted proteins | sample 3395091 | NCBI WGS metagenome assembly VAPM01 (sample SAMN08290445, study PRJNA428436) | hydrothermal vent metagenome | isolation source: Deep-sea hydrothermal vent chimney 3 | place: Pacific Ocean: Juan De Fuca Ridge | reverse complement strand
GCCAAGGCCGGTGACAGCGAAGTAACACTTGACTGGCAGCCCAGCACACGGCTGGTAGACGGCACCCCCATCACCGGAGGCCTGAATTATATAATCTACCGCGGTACCAGCGCTGATAACCTCCAGCCGCTGGCTGACACAGCCGCCAGACCGCCCTATATTGATACCGGTCTGACCAACGGCCAGACCTATTTTTACCGGGCAGCCGCCCGGTTAAAAACCCAAAACACGGTGGTAAAGGGTCTGAACAGCAATCTGGTCTCTGCCCGGCCCCGCGACCTTACACCGCCGCCCCCGCCCCGTAACCTGACGGTGGTTAACAGCGGCCAGGGAATTAAATTATTGTGGGAGCGGCTTTTAACCCCGGATCTGGCCGGCTACCGGATATACCGGCGGCTGCCCGACGCCGACTTCAAACTCATTGGCCAGGTAGACAGCGGCCTGGCCCTATTTATCGACCACCAGCCGCCTGCCGGGGCAAAATCATGGTATTACGCCGTCTCCGCCTTTGACCGCTCTACCCCGGCCAATGAAAGCCCAAAATCACAAGAGGTTCTTTATGAATCATTTTAATTATAAGAACGGCCTGCTGCACTGCGAGGACATCCCTCTTTCGGCCATTGCCGAGGCAGTGGGCACCCCGTTCTACGTCTATAGTTCAGCGACCCTGAGCCGTCACTTCAAGGCCGTGGATGAGGCCTTCAGCGATATTAAACATATCACCTGCTTCGCGGTCAAATCATGCTCCAATATCGCCATCCTAAACCTCTTTTCCTCTCTTGGCGGCGGCGCGGATATTGTCTCCGGCGGCGAGTTGTTCCGGGCTCTGCGGGCCGGGATTGATCCCCGGAAAATTGTTTATTCCGGGGTCGGCAAGACGGTGGAAGAATTGCGTTATGCCTTAAACTCGCAAATCCTGATGTTCAACGTCGAGTCGATTCAGGAACTTCAGACCCTGCAGGAAACCGCGGCCGCCCTTAATTGTACCGCCCCCATCGCTCTGCGGGTCAACCCCAATGTCGATCCCAAGACTCACGCCTATATCTCCACCGGCCTGGCCAAGAATAAATTCGGTATTCCTGTTGAGGAGGCGGCCAGAATTTACGCAGAGGCCGGGGAGATGAGTAATATTGAGATTGTGGGGGTGAGCTGCCACATCGGCTCCCAGCTGACCACCGTAGCACCATTTGTTGAATCCCTGCACAAGGTTATTGATTTTATAAAAGAACTGGCAGCCGCTGGTATCAACATCCGCTTTCTTGATATGGGCGGCGGCCTTGGTATCAAGTATGACGACGAGAATCCTCCGGCCCCGGAAGAATACGCCGCCGCCGTCAAGGAGGTGCTGCGGCAGGTTGCTGACTGCACCCTGATAATCGAACCGGGGCGGGTTATAGCCGGTAACGCCGGGGCCTTAGTAACCAAGGTTTTATATACCAAGGAGGGAGCCAAGAAATTTATCATTGTCGATGCCGGCATGAACGACCTGGCCCGCCCCAGTCTCTATGACGCCTATCATGAGATCCTGCCGGTAACAGAGTCCCGGAAGACGGCGGAGGCCGATATTGTAGGGCCCATCTGCGAGAGTGGTGATTTTCTGGCCCGCGGCCGTCTGGCCCCGGCGGCCAAACGCCATGACCTGCTGGCGGTAATGAGTGCCGGAGCCTATGGATTTACCATGTCATCCAATTATAATTCCCGCCCACGGGTAGCAGAGGTCATGGTGCGGCAAAGCGAATTTTATGTTATTCGAAAACGAGAGACCTTTGCCGATTTAATTCACGGCGAGGCTGTTCCTGAATTTACTCAAAAAACAGGGTAACTCTCCATGATTTGGCCCATCCACCTTACTGTTTACGCTTTTATGAAAAAATTACCCCAAAATAAAAAATGAATATAACAAACCTGCCCCTTCCCATCTCCTTTACCAAGATGAACGGGGCCGGTAACGATTTTATCATCATTGACCACCGTCAGGCCTGGCTGCCCAGGGCGGATCAAGCGGAATTCGCCCGCCTGATCTGCCGCCGTAAATTTTCTGCCGGAGCCGACGGGCTTATCCTTATTGAAGATGACGAACAGGCCGATTTCCGCTGGCAGTTCTATAACGCCGACGGCAGCCTCGCTGAGATGTGCGGCAACGGGGCCAGGTGCGCGGCCCGTTACGCCTATGACCATAAAATAGCCCCGGCCAGAATGCGTTTCAAGACCATCGCCGGGATTATTGAGGCCGAGATACAGGGCCGGGCGGTGCGGATAAAAATGACTGATCCCATTGACCTGCGGCTTAATGAACAGCTGGAGATTGACGGCGTGGAGAGGATCCTGCATCATATCAACACCGGAGTTCCCCATGTGGTCTGCTTTGTGGATGATATTACCACAGCCCAGGTTCTGGAGTGGGGCCGGAGCATTCGTTTCCATCCCCATTATCAGCCGGCCGGAACCAATGTTAATTTCGTCCGCCAGACCGCCGACGGCCTTCATATCCGCACTTACGAACGAGGGGTGGAAGACGAAACCATGGCCTGCGGCACGGGTGCGGTAGCCGCCGCCTTAGTCAGCGGCCTCATGGGCGCGGCTTCGCCGGCAGCTATTATCACCTCCGGCGGCGATGAATTAATCATTCATTTCCAGATAAAAGAAAATCAGCGGATTGATAATGTTTATCTGGAAGGCGGGGCGGCTGTTGTTTATGAGGGGCGGTTAAACGCCGAGGCTGTCGGCGGTTAGTTACAGGAACAAAGCGCCGCCGTTTTTGCGAAACCCCACAGTAAGCTTAGTTTATCAGCTAATGTTGGGTTTCTGGTAACTATTCAGCGTGGTGCCTAAAAGTAACTATAACCCCAGAGCGTAACTGTTCAGCAGTGCTCCAGGTTCGTTCATTTAGGACTTCGAAGCCGATTGGATCAGGGAAAAATTTGAAGTAAACATTCTCTCTTCAGAGCAAGAGGACAGTATTGCAATCGAAGAAACAGGCTTCTGGCAAGAGATGCAGTCAAACAGAATAGGTAATCTACTTGCAGGAGCTCGTTTGAAAGCAGGGCTTACACAGGCACAATTAGCAGAAAAACTCAACGTGCGGCAGAACATGATAAGTAATTACGAAAGAGGAAAAAGAAGACTTTCCCCCGCAATGGGCAGGAAAATCGCAAAAATACTTAATATCGGGAGCAACAGGTTGATCTAACAACTCCATATTTAATGGCGTCGTAAAAAATCCAACCTACTGCGTTGTGGCGTTTCGACAGATCTTCGGCATACCACGCTTATGGCAGAAGTCCTGTCAAACCACCATGCCTCGGAATCCCACTTTATCGTACCGCTTGAGAAGTTATGAAAGCGCCGGGTAACAGGTGAAAAAAATGAGTAAATTATTTGAATCAACCTCCCTCGCGGGAATGAATCTGCCGAACAGATTTGTCCGTTCCGCAACCTGGGAGGGGTTGGCAGCAACCGATGGTGCCGTTACCCCCGGTTTAATTGACCGAATAGTGGAACTCGCTAAAGGCGGTGTGGGGTTAATTATCAGCAGCCACACTTATATATCCCCGGAAGGGCAGGCAACCCCGTGGCAGTTGGGGATTTATAAGGATGAATTGATCCCGGGCTTAAAAGAACTGACTACCGAAGTTCACGCAAACGGCGGCAGAATTCTTCTGCAATTAGCCCACGCGGGGAGTTACGCCGAAGAGAGCCTGACGGGGCAGCCGCCTTTAACGGTATCAACTTTTTCCGATCCGGCCGGAACAGAACGAAGAGAAATCACCCGGAATGAAATAAAAAAATTAATCCAATCCTATACAGCGGCGGCGAAGCGGGCTCAAGAGGCTGGTTTCGATGGTATTCAAATTCACTCCGCCCACGGCTATCTGCTCAGTCAATTTCTTTCCCCTGTTTTTAATAAACGTCAGGATGAATATGGAGGTTCAATTGCTGATAGAGCCAGAATACATCTTGAAATTTATCGCTCTGTAAGAAAGGCTGTTGGTAAAAATTTTCCGATTTTAATAAAAATGAACTGTGGAGATTTTGTTAAAAACGGTCTCAATATAAAAGAGTCAATTCAGGCGGCAAAATTAATAGCCTCAACCGGATTCGACGCCATTGAACTGAGCGGCGGTTTTATCAGAACAGGTAAATTATCTCCCAGCCGCCCCGGAATTAATTCTCAGGATAAAGAGGCGTATTTCCAGAAATATGCCCGTGAAATCAAGAATGAAATCACCATTCCTTTAATTCTGGTGGGCGGTATACGTTCTTTTGAAATCGCGGAAAAAATTATTCAGGAAGGCACAGCAGACTATATCTCCATGAGCCGTCCTTTTATCAGGGAACCAGGCCTGATAAACCGCTGGCAATCAGGCAATAGAGAGAAAGCAGAATGCATATCTGATAACCTGTGTTTCAATCCCGGCTTTGCAGGAAAGGGGGTATACTGTGTAACCAGAGAACGACAGGCGGAGAGGAAAAATTCCAAATTATAATGAAATGTGTTACCAACAGCCATGCCAGATCACCCGGACACAACGAAACATGAAAGTCGTGGCAAGGCCAATACCATTTGCAGGTGACTTTCATATAAAACAATGATATTGAATATTAAAAGATATGAGTTACAATTCAGCAGTTATTGTTATTTTCAGGCAGCAAGCCGAACAGTTACACAGGAACTTATAAAGAAGGGGAATTGAAAAATGACTGAATTTAAGGGAGCTTACACGGCGATTGTCACACCGTTCATCGACGGCGCGCTTGATGAACAGGGATTAACGGATCTAATTGAGTTTCAGATAACAGGGGGGATTAACGGAATCGTGCCATGCGGCACCACCGGTGAATCAGCAACCCTGAGCCATGAAGAGCATCATAAGGTTATTGAATTAACCATTAAAACCGCCAAAGGGCGGGTACCGATTCTGGCCGGTTCCGGCTCCAACAGCACCTCCGAAACCATTGAACTGACAAAATACGCCAAAACGGCCGGGGCGGATGGTTCGCTGATGATTACCCCTTATTACAACCGCCCCTCACAGGAGGGACTGTACCAGCATTTCAAAACGGCGGCCGAAGCAGTGGATATCCCCATAATTATGTACAATGTTCCCTCCCGCACCGGGGTTAATATGCTGCCGGAGACCGTGGCCCGCTGCGCCGAAATTGATAATATTGTCGGCATCAAGGAAGCCACCGCCAATCTGAACCAGATAAGTGAGATTATCCGCCTCTGTCCCGCCGATTTCACTGTTCTCTCCGGTGATGATTTCACCTCCATGGCCACCGTGGCCATTGGCGGCAAGGGGGTAATATCGGTAACCTCCAATGTGGCACCGGATGACATGGCAAAACTTATGAATCTCGCCCTGAACGGTGATTTTGCCGCGGCCCGCAAGGTTCATTACCAGCTGTTCCCCTTGATGCAGGCCATGTTCTATGAATGTAATCCCGTCCCGGCCAAAAAGACGCTGGAATTAATGGCTAAAATAAAATCAGGCGCTCCCCGCCTGCCCCTGGCCTCCATAAGCGCCGCTAATCTTGAACGCCTGAAAAATGCCGCTGCCGCCTATGGGCTTATTTAAAAACATCTTCCACCCAAATTGGAGTTAAAAAAAATGACCAAGGTAATTATCGCCGGAGCCAGCGGCCGCATGGGCCGCAGAATCGGCCATATGGTAAATGAACATAAGGCGTTAGAGATAGCGGGCGGCTTTGAACGTCCGGGAAGCCCGGATGTCGGCCGGGATATTGGTGAGTTAAGCGGCTGCGGGCAGCTTGGAATACAGGTAGTTGATGACCTGGAGACAATAATTGCCTCCAGTGACGTTATCATTGATTTTACCTTCCACGAGGCCACCATCAAAATCGCCCGGCTGGCGGCCAAATATAAAAAGGCCATGGTTATCGGCACCACCGGACTCACCAATGCTGAATTGACAGAACTGGCTCAGCTGGCCCAAAATTTTCCCTGCGTCCAGGCCCCCAATATGTCCGTGGGAGTAAACGTCCTCTTTAAAATCGCCGCCAAAATGGCCGCCGTTCTCGGGGATTCCTATGATATGGAGATTGTCGAGGCCCACCACCGCATGAAAAAGGATGCCCCCAGCGGTACGGCATTAAAACTTGGCGAGGTCATGGCCGAGGCGGTGGATCGTAAATTAGAAGAGGTCGGGGTCTATGCCCGGCACGGAATTATCGGCGAGAGGAGCAGCAAGGAGATAGGTATTCAGACCATTCGCGGCGGTGATATCGTCGGCGAACATACCGCCTATTTCATCGGTGCCGGTGAGCGGCTGGAGTTAAGCCACCGGGCCATGAGCCGGGATAATTTCGCCAAAGGCGCCGCGGTGGCCGCCGCCTGGGTAACAGAACAGGCCGACGGCATGTACACCATGTTCGATGTTTTGGGCCTGCAAGATTTTTAATGGCTCTGGCCTTTATTGCCTTAGGCTCCAATATTGGTGATGGACGGGCCAATCTTTTACGGGCCTGGCAGGAATTAAAGGGCAGCGGCATCACCCCTTTGGCCCTCTCCAGCCCCTATAAAACGGCCCCGGTGGGCATGACCTCCGAATCATGGTTCACCAACGCCGTGGGTATGGTGGAGACTGTAAAAGCACCAGCCTCTTTACTCTGCGCCCTGCTCGAATTAGAGACCAGGATGGGCCGGAACCGCGCCAGAGGGATGGATAGAATTATTGATCTTGATATCCTCTATCATGACGATCTCCTCTGCCATGATACCGATCTTGATCTGCCCCATCCAGAGATAGAGGGCCGTCTCTTTGTCCTGGCTCCCCTGGCGGAACTGGCCCCGGATCACCTGCATCCGGTAAGCGGCCTCAGCAGCAGCCAGATGCTGCGCCGTCTGGAACGTCAGAATCACGACCAGCAGATAAAAAAAACAACTTGGAAATAACATGATTCGTCTGGTAATTATCGCCGCCCTTATCTATATTATCTTTCGCCTCCTGACCCGGAGCGTCAGTTCAAACCGGGGGCATGTGGAACCTCCCCCGCCGGAAGATCTGCTGGTGGAAGATCCGGTATGTCACACCTATGTCCCCCAAAAGGATTCAGAATCATTACGATTAAACGGCACTACTTATTATTTTTGCAGCAAGGAATGTCTGCAGAAATTTAAAACCAATCAAGGAGCCTGATTATGAAATTTTTTATTGATACCGCTGATACCGAAGAAATCCGCCAGGCCGTTGCCATTGGTATGGTTGACGGCGTAACCACCAACCCATCCCTGATTTACAAATCAGGCAAACCCTTCGAAGAGGTTATCAAGGAGATTACCGGTATTGTCGACGGCCCCATCAGTGCTGAGGTAATCAGCCTTGAGGCCGACGGAATGGTAACCGAAGGCCGCAAACTAGCCGCCATTCACGATAATATAGTCATCAAGATCCCCATGACCACCGAAGGCCTGAAGGCCGCCAAAATATTCAGTGCCGAGGGTATCAAGACCAATGTCACCCTGATTTTTTCCGCCACCCAGGCCCTGATGGCAGCCAAGGCCGGTGCCACCTACGCCAGCCCCTTTATCGGCCGCCTGGATGATATTTCCCACCCCGGCATGGATTTAATCAGCGATATCATGACTATTTACGATAACTACGGTTACCAGACCGAGGTAATCGTGGCCAGCATCCGCAGCCCTAACCATGTTTTAGATGCCGCCCTGATCGGGGCCGATATAGCCACCATCCCCTTCAAGGTAATCAACCAGTTAGCCCGGCATCCTTTGACAGACCGGGGAATTGAGAGCTTTCTGGCCGATTGGGAGAAGCGCAAAAAATAAGGTATAACCAAGGGGGGCTTACTCCGATTCGGGGACAGAATTATTTTCACAAAAAAACGCGAAAAAAATTCTGTCCCCGAAGTTGAGAGAAAAATTTTAATCTGTTTTCCAACATCCCCCCTGTTAATACGAAACTCCAAGCGGCGCTTTATATAACGCCGCTTTTTTATTCTCCCACCCACTTTATATGACCAAACCAGCAAATATCAGGGCTGTGGCCGTCAAGATTCTCTGCCAGCGGCAGGCTTCAAGGTCGCCCGTTGATCCGCTCATTGAAAAACATAACCACCTTATTAACGAGCGGGATCGCCATCTCTTAAAGGCCATTGTCTTCGGGGTCTTGCGCCAGCAAAACTCCCTTGATTTTATCCTGGCCCAATTATCCACCCACCCCATAGCCAGGATGCGGCCGGTTACCCTCCAGGCCCTGCGGGCCGCTCTCTACCAGTTATTATGGATGAACCGCCTGCCGGATTCAGCAGTTATCAATGAAACCATCAAGGCTTTACAATGTGAGCGCCAGCCACGCTGGCTCACCGGCTTTGTAAACGGAGTCCTGAGAACAGCATGCCGCGAGCGGAAAAAATTAAAGGATGAACTAAAAAAGCAGCCCCTTATGGCAGAGTGCAATCACCCACAATGGCTTATTGAACGCTGGCTGAAACGTTTTGGTGAAGAAAAAACCCGCCTAATATGCGAGGCCTCAAATCAGGATTCACACCTTTGCCTGCGCGTAAACCAGGCTGAAATTTCAACGGCTGATTTTACCAATAAATTAAGGGAACAGAAAATACCCCACCGAAAAGGACTGATAAACGAGGCTGTGTGGCTCTTAGAGACCATGCCCATTAAGGAACTGCCGGGATATGATGAAGGCTGGTTCTCGGTACAGGATGAAACGGCCCAGATAATAACCGCTCTCCTGGCACCGTTCAGCAAGGGTAATTACTTGGACGCCTGTGCCGGGCTGGGCGGCAAGACTTGCGCCCTGGCCCAGCTCATCCCCCAGGACAGCACCCTGTGGGCCCTGGAGCCCCAAAAGGCACGATACAACCTGTTGCAAAAAAACCTGCGCCGCCTTAATCTCAACGCCATCTGCCGGAATATCACCCTGCAGGATTTTGCCGCGGCCGGCAATGTTAAATTTAATGCCATCTTGATCGACGCCCCCTGCTCCGGCCTGGGGGTCACCGGCCGTCATCCGGATATTCGCTGGAACCGCGAGGCGGCTGATCTGATTAAATTCCAGCAGCGCCAGTTAGAACTCCTGCGCAGCGCCGCCGCTCTGCTTACCCCCCATGGCCTTATTGTTTACGCCACCTGCAGCATGGAGCCGGAAGAAAACGAAGAGGTAATCCGGCTGTTTCTAGAAAATCACCCCGCCTTCACCATCACTAATGCCGCTCAAATACTGCCCGCCCCCCTTGCTCCCTTAATCAACCCAAATGGTTTCTTATCCACCAGACCAGGCCCCAACTCCCACGATGGTTTTTTCGGCGCCATAATAAAGCGATAAGAATCATAAATTAATGATATAATAGGACAGATGGCATATATCTGAAGCGGGAGAAAAGGCATGTCGTTTCCTCATTTTAAAATTCATTATCAACAGGCATTGTTTGCTTTGGCTGCCGCTTTAGGGGTTATTCTGGCCTTACAGCCACCTTTATCAGCAAAACAATTAATAAAGGTCGGAGTCTATGAAAATCCCCCCAAGATTTTCACCACCCCTCAGGGCAAGGTCTCCGGATTCTGGCCGGCACTCATAGAGTATATAGCCCAACAGGAAAACTGGAAAATTAAATATGTTTCAGGCAGCTGGGAGGAAGACCTGCGCCGTTTAAAAAACAACCAGATAGATATAATGCCGGATGTGGCATACACGGAAAAACGAAGCAAAATCTATACGTTTTCTGATTCTCCTGTACTTATGAGCTGGTCAGCTCTTTATGTTCGCAAGGATAAACCAGCCATTCTCTCTTTCCAGAATCTTACCGGTAAAAAAATAGCAGCCCTGAGGGGAAGCAGTAATCTTGAAGATAAAAACGGCTTCAGAGAAATAAGTGCCAGGCTTAATCTGCGTTGCACCTTTATGGTATTCAATAACTACCGGGAGGTCTTTAAGGCTGTTGAAGAAAAAAAGGTTGACGCCGGCATAACAAACAGAAATTTTGGCAACCAAAACGCGAAATATTTTTCGCTAAAAAAGACACCGCTCATTTTTAATCCAACTGATATCAAATTTGCCTTCCCGGCAAACTCCACATCAACCCCGTATCTGAAAGCCGGAATAGATCAGCAAATGAAGATGTTGCAGAACAATAACAATTCTATTTATTATCAATTATTAGAAAAAAATTTTGAAACCGGCATAACAGAAAAAAAGGTTAATATATTCCCGCAATGGTTTTCCACTGTACTGGAACTGGTGGCAGGGCTTGGCCTTATTCTGCTTCTGACAATTATTGTTTCACGTCGCCAGATCCGCCGGAAGACCGCCGAACTTTCCAGCCAGAAGGCACTCTTAGAAAGTATCACCGAGAATGTTCCCGGAGTCGTTTATCAGTTTTACACCAAGAATAATGGGGAATCCGGGGTCAGGTACACCAGCTCAAAATTATATGATATTTTTAAGCTGGAATTTATAGATGATCCCCCCCTCCTTTTAAAGACATTTATTGAAAATATTCACGAGGAAGACCGGCAGTCATTTATTGATACCGTCAGAGAGGCCAGCGAAAAAACAACTCCATGGAACTGGCAGGGGCGCTATATTAAACCAGACGGAAAAACAATATGGTTTGAAGGACTATCTTCACCTGTTTTACACAAAGATGAAATTACCTTTAACGGCCTGTTACTTGACATAACAAGGGTAAAAAAGCTGGAAGAAGAATATAAACGGGCGGAAAGACAATTACAACGAGGCCAAAAAATGGAGGCCATTGGCTTGATGGCCGGTGGAGTGGCTCATGACTTGAATAACATATTATCTTCCATCGTCAGTTATCCGGAATTAATCTTACTTGATCTTCCGGAAGACAGTCCCCTCCGGCCTCAGATAGAGACAATTTTAAACTCGGGTCTCAGTGCCGCCGCCGTGGTAGCTGATATGCTCACAGTGGCAAGAGGATCAGCGGCAGTACAGACGGTTTGTAATTTAAACAAACTTCTGCGGAAATACATAAAATCTCCGGAATTACAGCATCCTTTAACCGATAAACCGGAAATAGAGCTTAAAACTAATCTTTCCCCGGATCTTTTATCCATTAAATGTTCCACCACTCACATCAATAAATGTGTACTTAATCTTGTTATTAACGCCTGCGAAGCCATAGAAAATACCGGTACAATTACCATCTCAACCGCAAACAGGTACATTGATATCCCCCTTAAGGGATACGACGACGTGCACAGGGGAGAGTATGTGGTTCTTTCGGTGGCAGATACCGGCCCAGGTATTTCTCCGGCGGATATAGATCATATATTTGAGCCGTTTTACAGTAAAAAAGTAATGGGCCGCAGCGGCACCGGTCTCGGCCTGGCGGTGGTATGGAGTGCTGTCCAGGATCATAAGGGCTATATTGATATTTTAACCGACAGCCATGGTACCTGCTTTGATCTTTACTTTCCTGCCAGCCGTGAATTGCCGGATGACGAAAACGAAGAGATAACCATTAAAAATTTATTGGGTAACGGACAAAAAATTCTAATTATTGACGATGAAGATATTCAGCGCGATATAGCCGCCATCATGTTAAAGAGATTAGCTTATACTCCCACCTCCGTTGCCAGCGGCGAAGAGGCGGTCTCCTTTCTCAACAATAATAAGGTTGACCTGCTGTTACTGGATATGATTATGCCGGGTATGAACGGCAGAGAGACCTATGAGCGGATTATAACCTTGCATCCAGGGCAAAAGGCGGTAATCGCAACTGGATTTTCTGAGACGGATGAAGTTAAGAAGGCACAGAAAATGGGGGCTGGTATATTTATAAAAAAACCATATACCCTTAACCAACTCGGTAAGGCTGTTAAGAGTGAATTAGGGTAACCCCAGCCTCCTCATATCCGACCAGCCAGACTAAGTAAAATATATTGATTTTAAAACGCCGGATCTGGTATTTTAGTAACTAAAAATTATGGTAACTATTCAGCAGCACCCCATTTTTGCCTTCTCGCATACCTCTATGCTTCAAAGTCAAAAATGAACAGGAAAGCGCAGACTCCGAACCCGAGGCACTTCCGGAGTCTGCGCTTTCCTGAACAGTTACAGTCCGGTGATTATTGTTGCTTCTATGCATCATGCTGAATAGTTACAAAATTATCAACATTTAACATAAGCCAAAAGAAAAATGACCAGTAAAAAAAGACATAAACATAAGAGTTCACGCGAACGCCGCCGAAGCCAGGCAATCTCCAACTCCGTTCACAGCTCCCGGGAGCGTATATTCTTTAAAAAAGGAAAACGCTCCATAAGTGACGATGATCTTCTGGCCTCCATTGTTATGAATAATGGCCCAGCCAGCCAAAGTGATATTATTGAAGATCTCAACCTGGGGCGGGGAGACCGTAAAATTATCCATCTTATCCTGGAAGAATTATGTGATCATAAAATTCTCTATAATGACGGTGAAAACTACACTCTGCGCCAGCCGGAAAATTTTCTCACCGGCACTTTAACCGTCAACCCCAGGGGCTTTGCCTTTGCCGCCATTGAGGTTGATCCCGGCCGGAAACCAAGGGAAGACCTCTTTGTGGGGGCCAGAAGCCTGAAATCGGCCCGCCATGGTGACCGGGTATTATTAAAGTTGGTAACCAAAGGCGGCCGACGGCCAGAGGGCCGGGTTTTGCGTGTCCTGGAACGGGGTATAAACCAGATGGTGGGAATATATACCGCCGCCAAGCCTCTCGGCCTGGTACATCCGGAGGATAACCGCTTCGCCTTTACGGTACAGGTTGGCTCACAGGACACCATGGGCGCCAAAAACGGCGAGGCGGTGGTGGTTAAACTGGATCATCTGCCGGAGGAGGAAGAAGCCGGTTTCCCTAAGGGTAAAATTATTGAGGTCCTGGGTGATCCGGACAGCATCAATGTGCAGACCGAGATGGTTATCCGCAAATTTGACCTGCCCTTTGTTTTTGACCATGAGGTGCGGGAACAGGTGGCGGCTATCGACCACAAGATTACCATGACCCCGGATCGACTTGACTTACGTGAAGTTAACCATATTACCATTGACGGTGAAACGGCCCGTGATTTTGATGATGCCGTTGCCGTGTGGGAAACAGATACCGGCTGGCAGCTCCACGTCTCCATCGCCGATGTCAGTCATTATGTACCCTTGGGCTCCGCCCTTGATAATGAGGCTTATAAACGCGGCACCAGCGTTTATTTTCCCACCAGAGTAGTCCCCATGCTGCCAGAGGAATTATCAAACGACCTCTGTAGTTTGGTGCCCCATCAACCACGCTACGCCTTTACGGCCATTCTTGATTTTGACCGACTGGGAAAATTAAAGAAAAAAAAATTTGCCAAAACCATCATCGAAAGCCAGCAGCGGATGACCTATAACAAGGTAGCCGCCTTAATCAATAAAGAGGATGATGAACTGGCTCAACAATACGCCGACATTCTGCCCATGCTTGGCCAAATGGAAAAACTGGCCAAGGTGCTTCTAAAAAAACGCCAGAAAAGAGGCAGTATCGGCTTTGAATTACCAGAGGCCTTTATTGAGATTGATGATAACGATGAGGTCAAGGGGATAAGGAGAACGGAACGTAATTTCGCCCACCAGATAATTGAAGAATTCATGCTGGCCGCCAACGAGGCGGTGGCAAAAAACTTGAGTGATAACAAGCTGAAAGACGGCATATATAGAATCCATGAGACTCCCGACCCATTAAAGGTGGGAGAATTTTCGCAATTTGCCAAAGGTATGGGCCTTGGTCTGCCCGATGACGCCGGTACCCCGTCCTGGTTTGGCGAGGTCTTAAAAATGGTCAAGGGCAGCCCCAAAGAATATATCATTAATAATCTTCTCCTGCGCACCATGAAGCAGGCCCGTTATTCCATAAACAATACTGGCCATTTCGGCCTGGCAGCCAGCCATTACACCCACTTTACCTCCCCAATCCGCCGTTATCCCGATCTTATGGTTCACCGGGCTCTGGCCGCCTGGCTTAACCATGAGCATAAAAATAACAGTCAGGAAGAGGCGGCTGATTTTTTGTCCAAGCGGGAAAGGGTAGCTGTGGATGCCGAGCGGGAGATGGTTGACCG
>VAPM010330474.1_pt1 | contig 14112 bp, 13 predicted proteins | sample 3395091 | NCBI WGS metagenome assembly VAPM01 (sample SAMN08290445, study PRJNA428436) | hydrothermal vent metagenome | isolation source: Deep-sea hydrothermal vent chimney 3 | place: Pacific Ocean: Juan De Fuca Ridge | reverse complement strand
TCTATGCAAAAAGGTGCGCCTGTTTTAAGTATTCGAAGTATTGCAGGTCCGACTAAACCAAGGCCATCAAATGCAAATGCTGGCACAGCCTGGCATTTAATCAGTCATCTATCGTTAAATTATTTAACATTAGTCGATAATAATGCAAAAGAAGGCGCATCAGCTCTTCGAAGTTTATTGAAAATTTATGGGGAATATAGCGATGCTTCTATCGCTAAACAAATTGAGGGTTTGTTATCGGTAACATCTAAATCAATTGTTAGACGGATCAATTCTGAAGGGCCTATAGTCTTCGGCCGAGGGCTTGAAATAACACTGACATTTGAAGAAGCAGCATTTGAAGGGAGTGGTGTTTTTTTACTGGGAGCGGTGATGGAGCAGTTTTTATCTCGCTATGTATCAATTAATTCGTTTACCGAAAGCGTGATTGTATCGACGGATAGAGGAGAAGTTATCAGATGGCCAGCGAGAATAGGGACAAGAGAAACAATTTAGAACTTAGGCTGAAAAACCAACCGTATAAATTCGGTTTTTTTCATGCTTTGCGTTCAATTGAATGTGCTCACCCTGAGAAACCATTAATTGGACAATCAAAGCGTCCTGCTGATGATGCCGTACGTTTTTCTCAAGAAGTTACTTTAGCTTTTCAACCCTCAACACTTGGCAAATATATTCCAGCAAAAGGTGGAAATGCAGCCCGATTAAGTGAGTATTTTCTGGGTTTGTTTGGTCCAGATGGCCCTATGCCATTACATATTACAGAGTATGTAAAAAGCAGGATGCATAATAACCATGATTATACTCAGGCGCGTTTTGCCGATATATTTCATCACCGAATGATAAGTTTATTTTATCGGGCAAGAGCAAATACAGAGCCCACTTTTAATTTTGATAGGCCAGGTAATGACAGGTTTTCAAACTATACAGGTTCATTATTAGGTATAGGCGATACGACTTTATTACAAAGAGATGCAATGCCTGATTTGGCTAAACTGCATTATGCAGGGCATTTATCAAATCATGCAAAAAATGCGGATGGGCTAAAGGCAATTATTGAAGATTTTTTTAAATTGCCTGTTAGCCTTAAAGAATTTATAGGTGAATGGTTGGAAATACAAGCTTCAGACTTATCAAGACTAGGGCGATCCCCCTTAACCTGTTCATTAGGCTTATCGACTGTGCTAGGGAGCCGGGTTTGGGGATGTCAAAACAAATTCAGACTGGTTTTTGGGCCATTAACCCTGCAACAGTATGAGAGTTTATTGCCATCAGGGAAACGGTTGGAAAAGCTAATGGCTATTGTAAAAAACTATATTGGCTTGGAAATGATTTGGGATATAAATCTTATTCTTAAATCAGAAGAAATTAAAGGTATTCGTCTCGGAGGAAGCGAGCGTTTAGGCTGGACAAGCTGGTTAGGGCTAAGAACATCGTTAAAAGATACTAATCCAGTGGTGTTAAATCTATAAATGAAATTTAATCTGTAAAAAGAAAACAAATCAAGAGGGATTGCAATGTCAGAAATTAGTAGAGTTGCCTTATTTGGGAAACTAAATAGTGTTTGTTATAAAGGTATAGAAAGTGCCACCGTATTTTGTAAAATGCGTGGTAACCCCTATGTGGAATTAATTCATTGGTTGCACCAGATTTTGCAATTACAGGATTCTGATTTACACCAAATTATTAAGCAATTTAATATGGATCCAGGTCGGTTGGCTAAGGACTTTACTGATTCACTGGATTCACTGCCTAGAGGTTCTACTTCAATATCTGATTTATCTCAGCATGTGGAAGACGCTGTTGAACGTGGGTGGGTTTTTGGTACCTTAATGTTTGGTGAAAACCAGGTTCGTTCAGGACATTTAATTGTCGGTATTCTAAAAACCAAACATTTACATAATGCTTTGCTCAATATTTCAAAGGAATTTGAAAAAATCAAATTAGAAACATTAACGGATAAATTTGCAGAAGTTGTCGCCAGTTCCCCAGAAGAAGGCCTGTATGCTAATGATGGTTTTCAAGTCGGCGGCGGTGCTGTACCGGGTGAAGCAAGTGGAGCCATGCCAGCTGCACAAATGGGTAAACAGGAAGCCTTAAAACAATTTACTGTTGATTTAACTGCACAGGCGCGCGAAGGGGAAATGGATCCTATTGTCGGTCGAGATGTGGAAATTCGTCAACTGATAGATATATTAATGCGTCGTCGTCAAAATAATCCTATTCTGACTGGCGAAGCAGGTGTAGGTAAAACAGCGGTTGTAGAAGGGTTTGCACAAAAAATTGTTGCAGGTGATGTACCTCCCAGTTTAAAAGATGTCACTTTACGTACTTTAGATGTGGGTTTATTACAAGCTGGTGCAAGTATGAAGGGCGAATTTGAAAATCGCTTGAGACAAGTGATTGAAGAGGTTCAAGCCTCAGAAAAGCCAATTATTATGTTTATTGATGAAGCACATACCTTGGTTGGTGCCGGTGGAGCAGCAGGGACTGGTGATGCTGCTAACCTGTTGAAACCAGCTTTAGCCAGGGGCACGTTAAGAACAGTTGCTGCAACCACATGGGCTGAATATAAAAAACATATCGAAAAAGATCCTGCTTTGACACGTCGCTTTCAAGTGGTTCAAGTTGATGAGCCAAGCGAAGAGAAAGCTATTTTAATGATGCGGGGGGTTGCTTCCGTAATGGAAAAACATCATCAAGTACAGGTTTTAGATGAAGCTTTAGAAGCGTCTGTTAGATTATCACATCGATATATTCCTGCGCGACAACTACCCGATAAATCGGTCAGCCTTTTGGATACAGCTTGTGCCCGAGTGGCAATTTCTCAACATGCAGTGCCTGCAGAAGTCGATGACAGTCGTAAACGTATATCTGCTTTAGAAACGGAATTAAAAATCATTGCTAAAGAAAAAGCGGTAGGGATAGATGTTTCTGAGAGAGAATCATTGGCTACTGAAAAGTTGGCTGAAGAAACTGAAAGGCTAACCGCTGTAGAGGAGCGTTGGAATACTGAGAGTGAATTAGTTGTTAAAATTTTAGATTTACGTAAACAACTGCGTGAGCGAACAGGAAAAGTTGAAGGGACTGATAGTGATTTAGAAAAGTCTGTTGAAGAAACGGCTGATGAAACTGAGAGCCCACTAGGTCATGATGTTTTATTGACAGAGCTAAAAGACTTACAAAAACAATTGCATAAGTTTCAAGGTGAAACCCCGCTGATTTTACCCAGCGTTGATCATCAAGCGGTTGCTGCTGTTGTGGGTGACTGGACAGGTATACCTGTTGGAAAAATGGTTAAAAATGAAGTGGAAAATATACTTCACCTTGCAGACAACCTTGAAAAACGTATTATTGGTCAGCGTCATGCTTTAGATATGATTGCTAAGCGTATACAAACATCACGTGCAGGTTTGGATAACCCAGGTAAGCCTATTGGGGTCTTTATGCTGGCAGGAACCTCAGGCGTTGGTAAAACTGAAACTGCATTAGCATTGGCTGAAACTTTATACGGCGGTGAGCAAAATGTAATCACTATTAACATGAGTGAATATCAGGAAGCACATACTGTTTCTACCTTAAAAGGAGCACCTCCTGGCTACGTTGGTTATGGCGAAGGTGGGGTATTAACTGAAGCTGTCAGGCGACGACCTTATTCTGTGGTATTACTAGATGAAGTGGAAAAAGCCCACCCCGATGTACATGAAATTTTCTTTCAGGTATTTGATAAAGGTTGGATGGAAGATGGTGAGGGGCGGATCATTGATTTTAAAAATACCTTGATTTTATTAACCACCAATGCTGGTACGGATTTAATTACCAATCTCTGTAAAGATCCTGATTTAATGCCTGAACCCGAAGGTATCGCTAAAGCTTTACGTGAGCCATTATTAAAGGTTTTTCCACCAGCACTGTTAGGCCGCTTGGTTGTGATTCCATACTATCCACTGAGTGATGAAATGATAGCTCTTATTACCAAGTTACAATTAGGACGCATAGAAAAACGGATACTCGAAAATCATAAAGTACCATTTACTTATGACGACGATGTAATTAAATTAATTGCTGAACGGTGTACTGAACTGGAAAGTGGGGGGAGGATGATTGACGCGATTTTAACCAATACCATGCTGCCTAGCATTAGTACTGAATTTTTGACTCGGATGATGGAGGGTCAATCAATTGAGAGAGTTCATGTTAGTGTTAGCGATGGAGAGTTTGTTTATGGGTTTTAAATGAGGAACAATCTGTTAATAACTGCTTAATTTATCTTGGCATTTAAGAATTGAAATGAACTAAGAAAATACACAATATAATTATTTTTACTTTTTGAAAAAATTCAGGCATAACTGAGGAGAAAGAACATGACAACATATAGCCAGGTAAACGCTTTTAAAGGTGGAATGGGGCAAGCGACGGGGGTCGCTAGTGGTTTTGGTATGAATGGTACCAGTGGTTTATATGATAGTACTGATGGTTTTAATGGAAGAGCCATTGGGCAAGGTGCCCTTAAACTTGGTAGTGCATGTGCTTCTGGGGTTTCAGCATTTGCTTCAGCTACGAGTACTGCTGGTCCAGCAGGAGCTATTGCCGGTACCGCATTGGGACTGATTGGCTCAGCTGTCCAAGGTGGGTTAAATGTTTATGATGCTCAAAAAACAATTGCACTCTTAGAGGAATGTAGGTTCGAGGCACATGTTTTAGGGCTTCAAGACCTTGAGGGTATTATTATTAGTTGTATGGGTAAAGCAAAAAATAAAACTGCATATGGTATTGCAAATGCAACTGTAATAGGTCAGCCCGGAGTTATGATTGCTCGTACTGGGCGAGCAATATATAAGGCTATAAAAGGAACAAAAGGTAAAGGTAGAAAACAAAGGGCAGCCGCTTTATATGATTATGCAAAACAAAATGATAAAGAAGGTGAAATTGCCCGTAAAGCAATCAAGGGTATTTGTGCTGCTTCATTTGAGGATTTTATGAAAGGTGCAATTGCGAATGCAATGAAAAGTTAATTCATAAGATGGGTCAATTGTAGGATGGATTCGCCGATAAGTAGGTGAGAAAAAGTATCTTAATATTCTATTGATAATAGAAAAAATTATAAGCTGACTCTATCATGGTTTGTATCTTAATTTGAAAATTTTGTATACTGCAATATTAAGTTACTGGCTTAAAGTCTTACAAAATTTAAGGTTTGACTTTTCTTTTTTTACACCTTTCTAAGCTAATCAAAAGGAGTTTAATATATGCCTAACCCAGTGACTATTGAAAAAAAACAAGATAATTCTATCGAGGCTCATGGAATGCGTGAGCATGGAATGTTAGGGCGTGGAGAGGGAATGGGAAATTCTCTTTATGCCCTGAGTTATGATTTTCTACCCCCTGAAGCAAAAAGGACTATTGAATTAATTATTAGCAAGGGGCCATTTCTTTATAGTCAAGATGATAAGCCATTTGGCAATAGGTTTGGAGATTTACCTTCTGGTCAATATCTTGAATATACGGTTCCAACACCTGGAATATCCAAAAGAGGAATGAGAAGGATAGTTGCCAGAAAAAAAACAGGGCAATTATTTTTTACAGCTTGTCATTATGAGCGAATTCAAGTGAAGGGAGGAACATTCTCTGACCGACCGAGAGTACAGGTTGAGGCGACTGAGAGGGTGGAAGCTTCATGGAGAAATGGATTTTACGTTATAACAGGCATGTCACTAGATATGAGAAATAATATTGTTTCGGCTGTGGGGTAAACTAATTAACTTCAGGTCGTGTCATTACTTTTAACTCGTAAGATAGGGTAATTATAAGGTGGATTCGCGATAAGTAGACAGGCATAATTAACTTAACAATTTATTTTCGTCATTCCCGAGTGTTCTTATCGGGAATCTACTGCGTAGGTCAGATGGATTCCTGCTAAGAGCATGCAGGAATGACAGTTGTTTTTGTTAAATTAATTTTACGTGGGTACTTAGCAGTCTATCATGACCAGAGCCATAAACCTGATACTGTCTGAATTTTCCAAGTGATTTCGTTTATTGATATTGTAGTGTATCGATTGGAGGTATACTTTCGTGAAACCTCCCTGCGTTTGATTTAATTGTTGGAAAGAAGGGTGATATGCCAAATATTGATTTGTTGCGTGACTCTGTGCGGCGAACTCGTAAGGTGGATCAATTGTAGGGTGAGTTTGCCGGTAGGCAATCCACCAAAACGAAGCCGCTGATGTGGGCTTTGGATAAACCTCTTTTTTTAACAACAAAGTCGTAATTCACAGGGTGGGTTTTCACTAGGAGGCTGTCCGAGAATAGAAACCGTAGCGAGGGAAATCCATTTTGAGTCAGTTTTTTCGATCATTTGAGGCGAATAGTTGCGCTATTTAACGAAATAATTCTACTGGTCAACTTAGTATGTGACATTTTAGAAAAGGACTAAAACAATGAAATGGTCTAATAAAAGAGTATCAATTTATAAAGAAATTTTTCCAGAAACAGTTAAGTATGTAGAAAATTTTATGTTTAATAGTATCAAAAGGCAAAGGCGAGTATGCAGGGCTTTTATGAAGTATTCACATGTAAGAGAAAATGACATTGAAAATGTCTTAGGGTACGGAGGTAAGCCATATATTCGGATTAAAAACCTTGTAAAGGAAAAGGAAGTTGACGGTAAAGTGAAGATACGTAACTCTAATGGCAGGTATAAACATAAAACAAATACAATTTATATAGATAATGATATCGCTTTTGCATTTGAACGATATCCAAAATCAGATGAAATGCAAAAAGTACTTGAATCTACAATCTTACATGAAATTGTCCATTGGGCACGAGATCATGATGGGAACCAAAAGACACACCCTGGTTATATTTTGCATGAGGGGTATAAATATGAAGTAGGAAAATTATTTGAAGGTAAAGCTTATAATGGGGACGTTACTCTTTTGAGAAAAAAATATAAACTTAAAATTAAAAATGAAAATATTGTAGGTTCTACAGGGTATGGGAAGTTTAAAGTTCAAAACTACAGGATTATTTTAACTAACTAAATACTTAAGGCAGACGAATTGTAGGGTGGATTCGCCGATAGGCAATCCACCATAAACCAAGCCGCTGATGAATAATATGCTTATGAATTTACCAAGCTGTTTGTTAAATAGATTGGTTAAACGATGGTGATTTATTGGGCATGGCGGTTTGCTATCGCGAAACCGCCCTACGTTTGATTTAATTTTTGGAAAGAAGGGTGATATGCCAAATTATCGACGCAACTTTGTCGCAGGTGGTTGTTATTTCTTTACGGTGAATTTACTGGAACGACAACAAACGCTGTTGACCGACAATATTGATTTATTGCGTGACTCTGTGCGGCGAGTACGGCGATTATACCCCTTCCATATTGATGCTTGGGTGGTTTTGCCGGATCATCTGCATTGTGTCTGGACATTGCCTCCTGATACAGATGATTTTCCAGTACGCTGGCGATTGATAAAACTCATATTTTCAAAAGGGTTGCCTCGTTCTGAACATTTGTCGGCGACACGCCGTAAACGTAAAGAGCGAGGTATATGGCAAAGGCGTTACTGGGAGCATACGATTACCACAGAATTAGATTATGCAAGCCATATTGATTACTGTCACGTTAATCCCGTTAAGCATGGTTATGTATCGCAAGTGCAGGATTGGTCTTATTCCACCTTTCATCGCTATGTTCGCGATGGTATTCTGCCAGTAAATTGGTGTGGTGATGTCAGTGACTTAGCGACGGTGTCGGATTAATCAAAAATAGATTAATAAATATGTACTGTTGGGAAATAGACTAAGGTTTACTTATGTTTCCGTTACAATAATAATTATTTTTATTTATTTTATAGTTTCTACCGTTTCATAAGACAAAAAGAAGAAAATTATGAAAAAAGAAAACCGTAGCGTTTCAATTACTACACCCTTAGGTGAAGATGAGCTAATATTTTATCGACTCACAGGCACTGAAGAAATGGGGCGGCTGTTTGAGTTTGAGATTGAACTTATCAGAGAAATTGGAAAAGGTTCCGTTGATGCGACTGATTTATTAGGAAAAGGAATGACGGTTGAACTGAACATGACTTCTGGTGGAACACGTTATTTAAATGGCGTGGTTGCTCAGTTTAAACATACGGGTCTTATTAAAAATTTTTCTACTTATAGAACTATTTTAAGGCCTTGGTTATGGCTACTTACTCTATCAGCTGATTGTAAGATATTTCAAGATAAATCAGTTGTAAATATTATTGAAGATGTGTTTGCTGATTATTCTTCAGCTGACTTTATAATGGACTTGTCGAGTACTTATGAAACATTGGATTATTGTGTGCAATATCGAGAAACTGATTTTGATTTTATCAGCCGGTTAATGGAACATCATGGTATTTATTATTTTTTCAAGCATGATGATGGCAAACATCAATTGATTGTGACTGATGATAATTCGAAGTATCAAACGGTTAGTGGTTACGATACCATTCCTTACTTTCCTCCTGAAAATGCAGAAGCTAGAGAGCGTGACCATATATCTGAATGGGTAACTGAGCATAAGGTTTGTAGTGGTAAATTTGAATTAAATGATTTTGATTTTGAAGCTCCTAGTTCAGATTTAACCGCTAAATCATTTAATAAAGGCAAGCATTTAGATGATGATATGGAGGTCTATGATTATCCAGGTGAATATACTAAGACTGCAGAGGGAACAAAATTAACGGATACCAGAATTGATGAATCCCAAACAGCTTATTCAATTACTCAGGGCAGTGGTAATGCAATGGGTTTACAAGCTGGTATGGAGTTTACCCTAGAGGATTTTTATTTTGATGAGCAAAATACCAAACATTATATTGTTGCGGCAACTTATTTTATAGAAGGTGATGCGTTAATTTCTGGTATGGGAGGGGCTGGGCAGGTATTTCATTGTCAATTTACCGCGATAAATTCAACACAACAGTTTAGGCCTGTGCGGGTAACAAAACAACCCGTGATTGTAGGGACACAAACCGCTATAGTCGTTGGTAAAAGCGGGGAAGAAATCTGGACTGATAAATACGGGCGAGTAAAAGTTCAATTTCATTGGGACAGGTTAGGTAAAGAGGATGAAAATAGTACTTGCTGGATAAGAGTGTCACAGCCTATGGCCGGAAAAAACTGGGGCTGGGTTTCTTTACCTCGTATAGGGCAGGAGGTTATTGTTAGTTTTATGGAAGGTAATCCTGATAGCCCTATGATTACTGGGCGCGTCTATAATGCCGAACAAATGCCGCCTTATGATTTACCCGAAAATCAAACTCAAAGTGGGATTAAAACGCGCAGTTCTAAAGAGGGTACGGCTGAGAATTTTAATGAAATTCGTTTTGAAGATAAAAAAGGTGCAGAAGAGTTGTATATTCATGCAGAAAAGAATTGCAACCGAGTTGTTGAAAATGATGATACCTTGAAAGTTGGTTTTGATAAAAAAGATCCTGGAGATCAAACCATTGATATTTACAATGATAGAACAGAAACTATCGAGATGGGTAATGAAACTTTAACAATTAAAACGGGGGACCGGCAAGAAACCATAGAAAAGGGTGACGATACTTTAGAAATTGGTATGGGAAATAGAGATACTAATATTAAAATGGGTAAGGATACGTTAGAAGCAATGCAGTCGATAGAAATGAAGGTAGGTTCTAATAGTATTAAAATTGATCAGTCTGGTATCACAATCAAAGGAATAATGGTTAAAATTGAGGGGGATGCAATGGCTGAAATGAAAAGTCCAATGACGACAGTGAAAGGTGATGGAATATTGACCCTGAAAGGTGGTATTACCATGATTAATTAGGTTTTAACTTTTATATTATTAAGGAGCGCGCATGAAATAAGTTTGGCAATTGGCGCAGGATTTTTATCCGTATTCAAGGCGTACAAATAGGTGCATAGCAAGCTACGCACCTATTTGTACAACGCAGAAGACGGGTAAAAAGATAAGCGAGTTGTCGAAGTTATTTCTTGTACGTTCCTAAGTTGAGCAAAGAGAAAAAAATGACTGAGTTGAATTTTATTAAGATAAAACAGCCTGAAGCCATGCTGATTACTAAAGACCTTGAATTATCAAGTGATGCAACTGCTTTGTTAACACATGAGATAACACCAGCCCAATATATTCAAAAGTTAATTGAAAAAAAATTATTTGTTGATGCAATAAAGTTTTTAGCGGCAGGGTTATCAAAAAGGGAAAGTACCTGGTGGGCTTGTTTATGTGTCAGGACTGTTTTAACGGATAAATCATCTGAACTTGATATCAAAGCCATAGAACTGGCAGAAGCGTGGGTCTATAAACCAACACCAGAAAATTGTCAGCTAACTCAGCCAGCGGCTGAAGCAACAAAATTTAAAACGGCAGCGGGCTGGTCTGCAATGGCTGCCTTTTGGAGTGGTGATAATATTTCACCTAATGAAGGTGCTGTTGTTTCGCCTCCTGCTGGGTTAACAGCCAAAGCGGTTAATGGTGCTGTTTTACTGGCTGCTACTCAAGTTGATCCAACTAAAATAACGGAGTATCAACAGTTGTTTCTTAAACAAGGTATTGATATTGCTAGTGGTGGAGATGGGCGTAGTGTTACATAATATTTTAATCGATAGGAATTGATAATGGGAATGCCAGCCGCACGAATTACAGATATGCATGTGTGTCCTATGACTACAGGACCAGTTCCTCATGTAGGTGGCCCTATTTTACCGCCTGGAGGTATTACTGTATTAATAGGATCATTACCTGCTGCACGCATGGGGGATATGGCTGTTTGTGTTGGGCCTCCTGATACAATAGTTAAAGGCTCTGCAACAGTAATGATTTCTAATATGCCAGCCGCACGACTAGGAGATAACTGTTCTCATGGTGGTGCTATTGTTATTGGTTGCCCAACAGTTTTAATTGGTGGTTAGGCAACTCTGTTTTAAGCGTTTGTACTCAAAGCTATAGGTTTAATTGACTGTTAACATAGTCATCTTCAGTTGATAGCAATTCGGTTTTAATTATTTGATTTTCAATTGATTCAGTATTAGATATTTTACAGGCAACTCTTAGGTAATTAGGTGTATAACCAAAGACTAAATGCCGGTTACCTTCAATTTCAGTTTTATGGCCTTCCCAGAGCACCTCAAATTCTTGGTCCAAATTTTCCATAGTAAACTGTTGTTTCATAACTTTAGCCAGTTGATGTAATTGTTTACTACGCTGTTTTTTTACTTCATTAGTTATCTGCTCGGGAAGAGTAGCGGCTTTAGTGCCTTCTCTACTGGAATAAGTGAAAATATGAATATGTCCAAATCCTGTTTGTTTAATAAAGTTAAAGCTGTCTTGCCACTCTTGTTCGGTTTCACCAGGGAAGCCAACTATAATATCGGTAGTAATATTAAAGTGTTTAACTTGCTGGCGAGCTTGCTTAACCATTGCTGCAAACTCTGTTGTTTTACAGCGTCTTGCCATTCTACGTAAAACAGTGTCAGAGCCGCTTTGTAGTGGTAAGTGTAAGTGGGGCATTAAACGTGTATTTTCAAATAATTTAAAAAAACCTTCAGGGAGTTCCCAAGGTTCTAAGGAGCCTAATCTTAAGCGAGGAATAGTTGTTTTTTCTAGGATTTGTTTGATTAAGTCAGTTAAGTTAGTTTCAATATCACTTCCATAGCCTCCTAGGTGTACACCGGTTAGGATAAATTCATTAATGCCTTGTTGATGTAATGAATTAATTTCATCGATAATTACTTGTATAGGGCGGCTAACTTCTTCACCACGAGCAACCGTCACAATACAGAAAGTACAACGGTATCGACAACCATCTTGGACTTTAATAAAGGCTCGCTGTCTGCCACGGCTAAATAAAGATGTTTCACCTGGTTCGGTTGCCATGGCAGGCATGGTTTCTAAATTGAGAGCGGCAAGGGTTTGCTCAACCAATTGGTCTTTGTTTTTGTTGCTGACAACTAAATCAACGCCCATTAATTGAGCGGCTTCGTCTTCATTTAAAGTGACATAACAGCCGCTAATAACAAGTTTAGCACTTGGGTTGTCTCTATGTACGCGACGAATAAGTTGACGTGATTTGCGAGCGGCATCTGAAGTCACAGCACATGAATTGATGATAACCACATGAGCTTCATTGACATTGCGTGTGATTTGGTGTCCTGTTTGCTGAAAAGCCTGAGCCCATGTTTCTAATTCTGCCTCATTAAGGCGACAACCAAGTGTTTTGAGATAAACTAACATTAACCGAAAAACCAATAAGCGATAAAAATTGCAGCAACAATGCCAGCAAAATCAGCAATTATCCCACAAGTAGCAGCATGGCGAATATTTTTGATGCCGACAGAGCCAAAATAAACAGCAAGGACATAAAAAGTAGTTTCTGTACTGCCCTGTACAATAGAGGATAAGCGCCCCGCAAAAGAGTCAGCCCCATAAGTTTGCATGGTATCTACCATCATTGCTCTTGCACCACTGCCACTAAAAGGTTTCATTAAAGCAGTAGGTAGGGCATCAATAAAACGAGCATCAAACCCAAGCAAGTGAACCCCGTAACGAATTAAATCAATAATTAAATCTAATGCGCCACTGGCTCTAAAAACACCGATAGCAACAAGCATTGCGACCAGATAAGGAATAATAATGACAGCAGTTTGAAAGCCCTCTTTTGCACCCTCTATAAAAGCATCATAGGCATTAATTCTTTTATAAACAGCACCACTAATAAAAGCAATAACCAGAGAAAACAGGATAATATTACTAATTAGAGCTGATTGGCTTAGCATTTCTGCTTGGCTTAATTGCGCAAAATAAGACAGAATTCCAGCTACAAATAAGGTGAAACCGGCTAAGTATAAAAAAATGACCTTGTCTAGTAAATTGATTTTTTGAACTGAGGCAACGGCAATTAACCCCACCATTGTTGACATATAAGTGGCAATAAGAATAGGTATAAAGACATCGGTAGGGTTTGCAGCACCTAATTGAGCGCGATAGGTAAAGATAGTGACTGGAAACAAGGTGACGGCTGAAGTGTTAATGACCAAAAACAGTATTTGTGCATTACTAGCGGTGTCTGGTGTTGGGTTTAAAGATTGCAACTCCTTCATGGCTTTAATACCTAAAGGGGTTGCTGCATTATCCAGACCGAGTGCATTGGCTGAGATATTCATTACGATTGCTGCAAGGGCAGGGTGGTTAGGAGGAACATCGGGCATTAACCGGCTAAAAAGTGGAGTGAGGGCTTTTGTTAATAACAGCATAAAACCACTGCGTTCTCCAATACGCATAATGCCAAGCCAAAGAGCTAATACCCCAGTTAAGCCAAGCGAAATTTCAAAAGCTGTTTTAGATAAACTAAACATAGCGGTCATTATTTGTGCAAAAACCTGTTGATCGCCTAAAAAGACAAGTTTAAATATCGCAGTGATAAAAGCAGCAAAGAAAAATAAAACCCAGATTATATTAAGCACTAAAATAATTAAGTTAATTAGAAATAAAGTCTATTTTAGATGAAATCTATATATTTTATGCAAAAAAAGGCCATGTCGAAAGACATAGCCTTAATAAAAAAAGATTGTTTGGGAGCGTGTATGAAATAACATCCGTAAGTTATAACGCAGGATTTTTGCTTCAGATGGGATGATCTCATGAGGCGCTTAGTTGTTCTACGTAACGAGTGAGATCATTCCATCTGGGTAGTGGGTTAAATCCGTGTTTAGCATAAGAAATTTTCATACTTTTTATATCCACAATAAAGTGTGTTTTTTTCTTAGACATTAACCAAACAAATCAGCATGAGATCCACAACGTACCAAAATTAATTTATTTACTTTAATATCAGTATCCCATATCAGTAAAAAATCAGGTTGAATATGGCATTCTTGGTGTGGTTTCCAATTACCGGTTAAAGCATGCTGTTTATAGAGGTTTGGAAGTGGATGATTTTGAACCAGGTAATCTTTAATTGTAACTACTCGCCCATCAAGCTTTTCACCAGCAAGAGCCATTTGAATAGCAATCAACGGAAATTATTGGCCTCCACAGTAAAAGTCAACTCGCGCAGCAAATGTGACCCACACAGCC
>VAPM010029191.1_pt1 | contig 14127 bp, 11 predicted proteins | sample 3395091 | NCBI WGS metagenome assembly VAPM01 (sample SAMN08290445, study PRJNA428436) | hydrothermal vent metagenome | isolation source: Deep-sea hydrothermal vent chimney 3 | place: Pacific Ocean: Juan De Fuca Ridge | reverse complement strand
GTCGCGCCGCCGCCGAAAACCACAGTGACCACCCTTTACGACAACACCCCAACCACACCGAAGGTATACTCCAGCGGCGGCCTGGTTGAATTCAACGCCATCCCGGCGGCAGGCAGTACCATCAAGATCGGCTTTAGTTCCGGAACGGCCCTGACTTACACATTCCAAAACGGAACCGGCAGCGCCTCTGGCAGAACCATTCAGGTTGATGGCGGACGTACACTCAGTCAGGTGGTTGCCGATCTGGTCACGTCCGTACAAACCGCCGACAAGGCCTTTACTGTGGATACGAACCGCATCCACGTCAAACCGGGCGTAACCACTGCCGTCGAATTCACCGAAAACGGCGTGGGGACCATATACGTCAACCTTGCCTCGACCCTCAACAGCTCGGGCGCGGCGGTCACCAATCAAACCGGCAGCTTCACCGTCAGTCAAAAGGACAACGCCTATAGCAATTTCACATTGCTGCGTTTTCCCACCACTTTGCCAACCGACAACGATACCATTGGCATCAACGGCAAGACCTATATCTTTGACATCAACGGCACGAACACGCTTCCTTCCGCCTCTCCCACCATTAAAAAGGGCACCGCAGAGGTGGATACGTTGACGCTGGGCGGTCCCGTGGACACGAACGATATCTTCAGTCTTCAAGTTGACGGTCTCGCTGCCGTTTCGTATACGGTCAAGGCCAGCGACGCCACTTTGGCTGACATCGCCACGGGCATAGCCGCCGCAATCAACAACGACGCGCCCTCAAGCGCCAGAGTCACGGCGGTCGTGAGCGGAACGAACCAGATTGTTTTGACGGCAACCGAAGCTCAGCGTGGACGGGCCTTAACCCTTACCAATGTCACCATTCCCACCGACACCGGCACTAACAATACTTTCACCAATGCCATAACGACGGCAAACGTCGTGCCATCGGCAATCGCCAATACTGCGGAACTGGTCGCCGCCATGGAAACTTCCATCGAAGGTAACGATAGCGTACTCGCGACGAGCGGTTCTCGGGTCCAGACGTTCGATCTGGACAACAGCGGCGCAAAAGAGAGCCTTTACATCGCCACGGTTCAAAACGTGACCGACAACATTGATACCTCAGGCATAGCCACGGCAGCACGACCGACAGATGGCGACGGAACGGCCTATGCCTCCACCACCATTCCGGTGGCCACGGCGGCAGGTATTATATTCAACGCAGACGGCCTGCCATCCACATTAAACGTGGGGTCCGCGGAAATTCTGGGCTTTACCGATGGTGCGCAGGACATGAACAACGCCACCGGCTCTGGAAAGCGTATCAATCTGGATTTCGGCACCACGGGACAGGCCAACGGCCTGACCCAGTTCGGCGCCGAATTCACCCCCGCCTTCATTACGCAAAACGGATCGAAATTCGGCACCTTCGCCGGTGTCACCATCGGCACCGACGGCTTGGTTACGGCCCTGTTCGACAACGGCGAAACGCGCAAGATTTTCCAAATTCCCATCGCCACATTCGTCAACCCGAACCAGATGGGAAGCCAAAGCGGCAACGTGTGGACAGCCACCCAGGCGTCGGGCGACTATACCTTGCGCGTCGCCGATACCGGCCCGGCGGGTCAGGTCACCCAATCGGCACTGGAAGCTTCGACCGTGGACATCGGCACCGAATTCACCAAGATGATCGTGGTGCAGCGCGCCTATTCCGCCAGCACAAAAATTATCTCCACCGCCGATCAAATGCTCCAGGAACTGATGCAGATTAAACGCTAGGTATTTAGGCCCTTATTAAGAAAACCCGGTGTAGTGTTCTTGAAACAAACGAAGGTAGAAGCCTGCGTTGCCAACAGAACACGCATTGGGTATTTCATGAGCAAAATCGCACACGCAGACCCCTCGGCTTCCTTCCAGAACGACAGCACACCGCAAGACGACCTGTCGGATCTTCCGTCTGCGGACACGCGACGCTGGGACAGCAAACGCAAGGCTCAGGTGGTCGATGCCGTGCGCAGCGGTCGTCTCACCTTGGATCAGGCGTGCGCCATTTACGCCATGTCCGTGGATGAATTTCTATCCTGGCAATCCTTGTTCGATCGCTATGGCGCAAAGGGCCTGATGGCCACGCGTCTTAAGGAATTCCGCGACGAGCGCGTGTGCGAGCAACGAAGCCGTAGGCAATTTTTGCCGCCTCGTTAACCACTTATTCACCAAGATATCACTAGCTTAGGGCGGAGCAGCGGAACGGACACGCGTACACACACACGCGTGGACGCCGTAACTGCCTAAGCCCAGAAAGGGCGCGCAACGCATTTTGATAAATGGGATAGGGATTGCCCGTGGACGCGCTCATTCAGACCTTTCGCAACCTCGGCCCGGTGCGCCTTGCGATCATGGTAATCGTTCTTTTCCTCATGATCGGGTTCTTCGTTTTTCTGGCGACGCGGTTTTCTTCGCCGCAAATGGCCCTGCTGTACGGCGATCTTGAAACCCAGGACCAAAGCGCCATCGTGACGCAACTGCAAGCGGGAAAAGTTCCCTATGAACTGCGTTCCGGCGGCACGCAAATTTTCGTCCCCAAAAATCAAGTGGCCCCTTTGCGCATGCAAATGGCGAACCAGGGCCTGCCGACAGGCGGTTCCATCGGCTACGAAATCTTTGACAAACAAAGCAGCCTCGGCACCACCAGCTTCCAACAGAACGTCAATAAACTGCGCGCAATGGAAGGCGAACTGGCGCGCACCATTCAAGCCTTGAGATCCGTGCGTCAGGCACGCGTGCAATTGGTTCTCCCCACGCGCGCATTGTTTCAGCGCAAGCGCACAAGACCCACCGCATCGGTGTTTCTGAGAATGCGCGGCGGTCAGCGCCTTGATCCGCAACAAGTCCGGGCCGTGCAACATCTGGTGGCCGCAGCAGTTCCCGATTTGTTGCCACGCAACATCGCCATCATCGACGATAAAGGGGAGTTGCTGGCGCGCGGATACGAAGGCGACGCATCGACGTCCCCCGGTTTGATCGCCCAACGGGCCGATGAACGGCGCCGGGCCTTTGAACAAAGAACGGTTCAAGTCATCGAAAAATTACTCGATAAATCAGTTGGCTACGGAAAAGTCCGCGCCGAGGTGACAGCCGACATGGATTTCGACCGCGTCACCACCAACGAAGAAATCTTCAATCCCGACGGTCAGGTGGTGCGCAACACGCAGACCATTGAACAAAACCGCGCTTCCCAGAACAAGGACCCCTCCGCGGTTACGGTCGGGGCAAACCTGCCGGACCCGACGAATACCGGTGGTTCCGCGGCGACGCGCAATTCGACGGACTCGCGCACGGAAGAAAATGTCAACTATGAAATCTCGAAAAAAGTCATCAACAAAATCCGCGATACCGGCATCATCAACCGTCTCTCCGTTGCGGTGCTTGTGGACGGAAGTTATAAAAAGAACGCCAAGGGAGACCGCGTCTACCAACCGCGCAGCGCGCAAGAACTCAAGATTCTGACGTCCTTGGTCAAAAGTGCCATCGGCTTCAATGTAAAGCGCGGCGACACGGTGGAAGTCGTCAATATGCGATTCTCCGGCGTCGAATTTCCACCTGAACCGCCGCTCAATCTGTTCTTTGGTTTTGAGAAACAAGACCTTTTGCAGATTGCGGAAATGCTCGTCATCCTGATCCTGGCGGTTTTGGTGATCCTGCTGGTGGTGCGCCCGTTGATCAGCCGCGCCTTTGAAGCCCTGCCGGCCACCGCCGGTGCGTTGGCCGAAGGTGGGCGTATGATCGCAGATCAGGCCCAGTTGGCCGCCGGCGCCCTGGCGGCGCCGCCGGCACCCGACGGCGGCATCAGCGACGAAGAAATGTTCGATGAATTGATCGACATCGATCGCGTCGAGGGCCGGGTAAAGGCTTCGAGCGTGAAAAAGGTTGGCGAAATTGTCGACAAACACCCCGATGAGGCACTGTCCATCATCCGCAACTGGCTCTATCAGGAAAGCTGAGGAACGGGTATAAACGAACATGGCCCGTGTAAAAGAAGAATATCGCAGCCTCACAGGTCCGCAAAAAGCGGCTATTTTCATGCTGTCGCTGGGCGATGAGCAGTCCACGGTGCTGTTCGAACTGATGGACGACGAAGAAATTCGCGAACTGTCCCAGATCATGTCGAACCTGGGCTCCATCAATTCCAAGGTTGTGGAACGACTGTTTCTCGATTTCGCCGATCAGTTATCTTCCACGGGGTCGCTGGTGGGCTCCTACGACAGCACCGAACGGTTGTTGTCCAAGGCTTTGCCTGAAGACCGCGTGTCACAGATCATGGAAGAACTGCGCGGCCCCGCCGGACGCACCATGTGGGACAAACTGGGCAATGTGAATGAGGCCGTACTGGCGAATTATCTTAAAAATGAATACCCCCAAACCGTGGCGGTGGTGCTGAGCAAGGTCAGACCCGATCATGCGGCCTCCGTCCTGGGACAATTGCCCGAAAACTTCGCCATGGAAGTGATTATCCGCATGTTGTCCATGGAAGCCGTTTCCAAGGAAATCCTTGACCATGTGGAAAAAACGCTGCGCACCGAATTCATGACCAATTTGGCGCGCACGGCGCGTCAGGACAGCCATGAGATGATGGCCAACATTTTCAACACCCTGGATCGCAACACCGAAACGCGCTTCATGGGCGCGTTGGAGGAACGCAACCGAGAATCTGCGGAGCGCATCAAACAGTTGATGTTCACCTTCGACGACCTGGAGCGCGTGGACAGCGCCGGCATTCAGATGTTGTTGCGTCAAGTGGACAAGTCACAGTTGGCCGTGGCCTTGAAAGGCGGCTCAGAAAGCGTGCGGGAACTCTTCTTCTCCAACATGTCGGAGCGCGCGGCCAAAATCATGCGCGAAGATATGGACGCCATGGGCGCTGTGCGCTTGAAGGATGTGGACGAGGCCCAGGCGGCAATCGTCATGATCGCCAAGCAGCTGGCCGACAGCGGCGAGATCATGATTGCCGGCCAGGGCGAAGAAGAAGAGCTGATCTATTGACATGATGAGCGCGGAACACTCCCCAATGACGGCTGAAAAGCTTAAAAAATTTCTTTTCGATACGGATTTCGGACTCCACGACGATGCGCGGTTGGGGCACGATTCCGCCGCCATCGAAAGCAAAGAAACCGAAGCCGCACAACCCGTCGAGGAAATCGTCCCGGAGCCCCCACCGCCGCCAACCTTTAGCGAAGAGGAGTTGGCCGACGCGCGCGCCGAAGGCTTTCAGGCCGGACGAGATGAAGCTATTCGCGACATGGCCGGCGCCATGGAACAGCATCAAGCCAACACCTTGGACGCCATCGACGCAAAGATGACCGAGTTTTTCGAAGCCTACAGTCGGGATATTGAGGAGCACAACCGCGATGCGGTCGCCGTGGCGCGCACCATTGTTCAAAAATTGTTTCCGGCCATGAATATGGACAAGGCCCTGGTCGAAATCGAGCACATGGTTGTTGAGGCCATGAGGCGCACCGCCGGCAGTCCTGCCCTGATTATCCACGTGGCCCCCGATCTACAAGCCAACATCGAGGCCAAGGTTCAGGATCTGAGCGTGCAACGCGGTCACGAAGGCACAATCACGGTCATGGCCGACAAAACCCTTGAACCCGGAGATGCAAAAGTGGAGTGGGAAGGCGGGGCCATGATACGCGACACGCAAGCCATGTGGCGGGACATCGATGAAATCATCGAACGGAACCTGGGCGCGACGCACGATGCGCCCCGCGATGATGAAACCGCAGAGCACGAAAACTAACGCCTAAACCGAGGAGACCGCTATGGCAGACGAAAAAAGTCTCGAACTAGACGAACTGGAAGACGAGCCCACCGCGCCGCGTGATGAAGACGCGGAACGGGACAGCGGCGTGTCCTTTGCCGAAATGGCAGATATATCGGAAATCCCGCGCAACGCCCGGGACTTGGAGGCCGTCTACGACATTCCCGTGCAGGTGTCCGCCGTTCTGGGCAAGGCGACCATGCAGGTCAGCCAACTTTTAAAGCTGGGCCGCGGCGCGGTGGTGGAGTTGGACCGCAAGGTAGGGGAAGCCATCGACATCTACGTCAACAACCGTCTGGTGGCACGTGGCGAAGTGGTGGTGGTCGAAGAACGTCTGGGCGTCACCATGACGGAAATCATCAAAACCGACCGCACTTAGGATTTAGAGACGCTTAATGGCTGACAATCCCATCCAGATCACCAAGGCCAAATCAGCCACCGACATCGCTACGATCGTCGGCTTGATCGGCGGTTTCGGACTTGTGGTTTCGGCCATCTTCTCTGGCGGCTCACCGAAATCGTTCATCAATATTCCATCCGTCATGATCGTGTTCGGCGGGACCTTTTTCATCACCATGATGTGTTTCTCGCTCCAAGAAATGCTGCGCACCCTTAAAACCATCATGAAAACCGTTTCCTACTCTTCACGCGATCCCTCCGAAGCCGCCATCCAGGTCTTGCAAATCGCCGAACTGGCGCGTCGTCAGGGCGTCTTGTCCCTGCAAACCTTGTTGAAGGAATTGGAAAGCGAGCCTTTGCTGCACAAAGGCATGAGCATGGTGGTGGACGGAACCCCCGGCGAAGAAGTCGAAGTCGTCTTGAAAAAGGATATGATGTCCACCATTCAGCGCCATCAAAAAAGTGCCAGCGTCCTCAAGAAAGCCGCCGAATTCGCACCCGCCATGGGCCTCATCGGAACGCTCATCGGACTGGTGCAGATGCTGGGAAATCTGTCGGACCCCTCGACCATCGGCCCGTCGATGGCGGTGGCGCTGCTGACCACGTTCTACGGTGCGGTCCTGGCCAACATGGTCTTTTCGCCCATGGCGGCAAAGCTGGAACGAAATTCCGGGGCGGAAGCCATGGTCAACGGCATCTACGTGATGGGGGCCGCATCCGTGGGCCGTCAGGAAAACCCGCGACGGCTGGAAATGCTGCTCAACAGCGTTCTTTCCCCGGCCAAGCGAATCCAATATTTCGACTGAGGAAACCCGATCCCATGCGCTTACTCATTATCGGCACTTTGGATGGACAGGTCGGCGCGGCCAGTCAGATCGCCCTGAAACGCGGAGCGAAAGTCAATCATGTGGATACCGCTGCCGAGGGTCTTGAATTCCTGCGTTCCGGACGCGGTGCAGATCTGGTCTTGGCCGATATTCAGGAGGATCTGGCCGCGTTGATTTCAAACCTGGAATCCGAACGCATCGCCGTGCCCGTTGTGGCATGCGGAATCGGCAACGACACCCACGCCGCCGTGCGCGCCATCAAAGCCGGCGCAAAGGAATACATCCCCCTGCCGCCCGACGCCGAACTGATCGGCGCGGTGCTCAGCGCGGTCGCGCAAGAACACAGTGAATTCATCCATACCGACGCGCACATGAACGAAATCATGACGCTGGCCAATCAAATCGCACCTTCTGAGGCCTCCATCCTCATCACCGGACCCAGCGGCACGGGCAAAGAGGTGATGGCACGTTATCTGCATCACAAAAGCAAACGACGCGAAGGCCCGTTCATCGCCGTCAACTGCGCCGCCATTCCGGAAAATCTTTTGGAATCTGAACTGTTCGGTTATGAAAAAGGCGCCTTCACGGGCGCCGTCGCCCGGCGCATCGGAAAATTCGAAGAAGCCAACAACGGCACCTTGCTGCTCGATGAAATCAGCGAAATGGACCCGCGCTTGCAAGCCAAGCTGTTGCGCGTGCTCCAGGAACGCGAAGTCGACCGCATCGGCGCCAGCAAGCCGGTCAAGGTGAACGTGCGCATTCTCGCCACATCCAACCGCCTCATGGCCGATGAAGTCGCCAAAGGCACCTTTCGCGAAGATTTGTATTTCCGTTTGAATGTCGTCTCCCTGGTCTTGCCGCCACTATGCGAACGCCCGGACGACATCGTGCCGCTAAGCCGCCATTTCGCCGCAAAATACACCGCGTTGAACGCCCTTGCGCCTCGGCCCCTGTCACAAGACGCCTTGGACAAACTGCAAGGGTATGCGTGGCCGGGCAACGTGCGCGAACTGGAAAATACTATGCACCGCGCGGTGCTTGTCGCCACCGGCGACGTTATCGACGCCCAGGCCGTCTTGCTCAACACCCCCGCGCGCAAGGCGGAGAGCCGCACGGACGCCTCCGCGTTGGTCGGGCGAACCGTCTCTGAAGTGGAACGCGAACTGATCATCAACACCCTCGGTCATTGCCTTGGCAACCGCACCCATGCGGCCAACATCTTAGGCATTTCAATCCGCACACTGCGCAATAAACTCAAACAATATAACGAGGACGGCTTCGCCATCCCCGCTCCCGGCGGCGATGGTGAAGGGGCGCGCATTTGATCTGCATATTGCACCGGATATGATGTAGGGCCGAAACAAAACCATGGCGGAAGAAAACACCACAACACCAAGCGAAACCGCTTCTTTCGCGGGCCTGCATCGCATGCTCAAGGTGATCAAAAAACGCGGCGACATCATCTTGGCGCTGGCCGTCGTGGCCATCTTGGTGGTCCTGATTCTGCCCATGCCGACGTGGCTTCTCGATATCGGGCTGGCCATATCCATCACTTTTTCCGTGTTGATTCTGATGACCGCGTTGTTTATCGAAAGGCCGTTGGAATTCAACACGTTTCCCACGGTCCTGCTGCTCGCCACGATGATGCGGCTGGCGTTGAATCTGGCTTCGACTCGTCTCATCCTGGCGCACGGCAACGAAGGAACCGACGCTGCGGGCAGGGTCATTCAGGCCTTTGGCGGCTTTGTGATGGGTGGTAATTTCGTCATCGGCATCATTGTGTTCATCATTCTCGTGCTGGTGAACTTCATCGTCATCACCAAAGGGTCGGGGCGCATCGCCGAGGTCTCGGCACGCTTCACCCTGGACGCCATGCCCGGCAAACAGATGGCCATCGACGCGGATCTATCCACCGGTCTGATCGACGAGGATCTGGCGCGCACGCGCCGCAAGGAACTGGAGGAAGAAAGCAACTTCTTCGGCGCCATGGACGGCGCGTCGAAGTTCGTCCGCGGCGACGCCATCGCCGGGCTTTTGATCACCTTCATCAACATCATTGCCGGCATGATCATCGGCGTGGCGCAACACGGCATGACGTTCATAGACGCCGCCAATAATTTTACCCGTCTCACCGTCGGCGACGGTTTGGTGACGCAGGTCCCGGCACTGATCGTATCGACCGCGGCAGGCCTGATGGTGACCAAGGCGGGCGTTAGCGGGGCGACGGAAAAGGCCTTGTTCCACCAGTTGGGCGGTCAGCCCCGCGCCATGGGGGTCAGTTCTTTCCTGCTCGCAGCACTGGCGCTGCTACCCGGCATTCCCATGATGCCGTTCCTCACTTTGGCCGTGCTGACGGGGGGCACGGCGTATGTGACCAACCTCAAAGCGAAACGCGAAATGGCCGAGGTCCAGCAACAAGAACAAGCCGCCGAGGAGGAGGAAGCCCAGTCCGTCCCCGAAGAACCCATTTCAACGGCCCTGAAAATCGACATGCTGCGTTTGGAACTGGGCTATGGACTATTGTCGCTGATCAACAATCCGCGTGACGGCAAGCGCCTCACCGACCAGATCAAAGCCCTGCGCCGTCAGATCGCATCCGACATGGGCTTCGTCATGCCGTCGGTGCGCATTCAAGACAACATGCAGTTGGACGCCAACGCCTATACCTTGCGCTGCAAGGAAATCGAAGCCGGACGCGGCGAGTTGCGTCCCAACATGCTGTTGGTGATGGACCCACGCGGCGAGGAAATCACCCTGCCCGGCGAGAAAACCGTGGAACCGACGTTCGGCCTGCCCGCCATGTGGATCGACGAACAGAACCGCGAAGAAGCCCTGTTTCGCGGCTACACCGTCGTCGATCCCGCCACCGTGATTACCACCCACCTGACCGAAGTCATCAAGGACAACATGCCGGAACTGCTGTCCTATGCGGAAACGCAGAAATTGGTGGACGAATTGGATGAGGCCCATAAAAAACTGGTCGAGGACATGATCCCCAACCAGATTTCCATGGGCGGCGTGCAACGCGTCTTGCAGAACCTGCTGGCCGAACGGGTCTCCATTCGCGACCTGCCGACCATCCTGGAAGGCGTGTCGGAGGCCTGCGGCATGACCCGCAACGTGACCTTGATCACAGAACACGTTCGCGCGCGCCTAGCGCGCCAGATCAGCGACATGAACGTCAACGACCAAGGCATCGTCGTGCTCTTGTCATTGTCTCCGCAATGGGAACAGAACTTTGCCGAGGCCCTAAGCGGCACCGGCGACGAACGTCAACTATCCATGCCGCCGAGCCAGTTGCAGGACTTCATCACTCAACTGCGCAACGCCTTCGAACGTCAGGCCATGATGGGCGAGATGCCGGTGCTGCTGACCAGCCCCGGCATCCGCCCCTATGTGCGTTCCATCATCGAACGGTTCCGCCCGTCCACGGTGGTCATGAGCCAGAATGAAATTCACGCAAAAGCCAAGATCAAAACCGTGGGGCAGGTTTAATTGAGGGCCAAGGAAAAACACACCATGAAAAACATGCCATGAAAAACGTACCCGACGCCCCATCCCCCGCACTGCGCGCCAAGGGCCGGAACATCATCGCCGTGGCCTCTGGAAAGGGCGGGGTGGGCAAGACGTGGCTGGCCATCACCATGGCCAGCGCACTGAGCGCCCGGGAACGCAAGGTTCTGCTGTTCGACGGCGACCTCGGTCTGGCCAATCTCGACATTCAGTTGGGATTGATGCCGAAACAGGACTTAGGCAGCGTCATCTCCGGTCGCTTAAGCTTGAATCAGGCCGTGTTGGCGTTTCCGCCGGGAGGCTTCGACATCATCGCCGGGCGATCCGGTTCGGGCGGATTGGCCAGCATTCCCACCTCGCGGCTACAGATGCTGAACGAAGATCTGGCCTTGTTGGCCCAGGCCTACGACCACGTTCTTCTGGACCTGGGCGCAGGCGTGGAACGCACGGTCCGCCAACTCACCCACAACGTCGGCACCTGTCTTGTGGTCGCCACCGATGAACCGACTTCGCTGACCGACGCCTACGCCTTCATCAAACTCACGCACATGGAACGGCCGCAACTCAACATCCGCATCGTCATCAACGCCGCCAATTCCACACGCGAAGGCGAACGCACCTACAACACCCTTTTGAAGGCCTGTGAAGGATTTCTCAAGATTTCTCCGCCATTATGGGGTGTTGTGCGTCACGATCCAAAAGTGCGCGAAACCATCAAAGCCCAGGTGCCGCTTCTGACGCGCTACCCCCATTGCGAGGCAGCGCAGGATGTCGGCAGAATCGTGCAGAAGATTTTGCAATAACGCCATTGAGGCAGGCCATATGAGCACGGTGAAACCGCCCCCGCCGCCCTTGTCCCCCACCGCACCGCGCATGACGCCCGGCGCGCCGCTGGCTACCGCCCTGCACGCGCCGAAGGCCGTGCACTCCCTCGACATCGGCCAAAGTCTGGAGGCGACGCGCTTAAATCCTGCCCCCACCGCCGCTTTGCCCAAAGGAACCATCCAAGTTCAGACCCCCCTGGGTCCGCTCACTTTACAAACGTCATACCCCATCCCCAAAGGGGCGATTTTAAGTCTGGTTTTGCTTCAACAAGAACCCCAACCGCAATTTCAAATTGCCACCATCAACGGCAAACGCGTCGTGACAGTGTCCGCGCCCGCGCAAAGCGCGCTGCAAACGCCCCCACTGGCCACGGCGCTGAGACCCGGACAAACCCTGAACGCAACCTTGTTGCGCCCCGCTTTGGTCACACCACAGCAACGCGTGGAACCGCAATTCGTGACTTCACGGGCCCTGACGCCACAACCAACCGCTGCCGCCGCTTCACCGACGCCCCCGCAAGCCGTCATCAAAGCGACGAACGCCGCAAGCGCCACCAATGTTTCGCGCGAAACACCACCATCTCCCCTACCCACCACACGAAACGCCCCGCAAATCGTACCGCGCAGCACGATTGCGCCAGCTTTAGGCGTTCCTTCCCCAAACACATCGTCCAAAGACGCGCCTCAAACCTCGGTTCCAACGCCCCCCTCCGCCAAAGGCGCAAGCCCCGTCGTTCTGCCGACGGGAACACGCTTGCGCCTCACCGTGCAACGCCTTGATGCGCCCAACGCCGCCGTCTCCACCGCGATTGTAAACGGCGATAGGGAAGCTTCCCCCGCTTTGCGCACACGCGCACTCCTTACGGGCACCCTCACGGGGCGCACCCAACAAGGACTGCCCATCGTACAAACGCCAAGCGCACTGTTCGCCTTGGATGCGCGCACCACAAGCCTCGACGGCACGCGCGTGACCTTGCGCCTTGACAGTGTCCCGCAACCGCCCGGCTCACCGCCGCCCCTTTCCCCGGGCCGCTCAGAAGATCCGGTCTTCGCCACCAAGTGGTCCAATCTGAACGAAGCCCTGAACGCTTTGGCGTCCGCCGACCCGCAACGGCTGATCCAGGTGGCCCGTCATGCGCTTCCCCAACCGGGGGCAAAACTCGGCGCGCAAATGTTGTTTTTTCTGTCCGCCCTCAGAGGCGGCGACGTCCGCAGCCTGTTTGGCGACACCGCATCGCGCATAATCGACAAAAAACGTCCGGGCCTGCTGTCACGTTTAAACGGTGATTTTCGCACCATGGCCAAACACGCCGACATGGCCCAAACCGGCGACTGGCGACTGGCGCTCGTCCCCATGTGGAACAGCACGCAACTGGAACAGGTCCGCTTTTACTGGCGTCGTGCAAATGAACACGATGAGTTCAAAGATGACGGCGAGGAAACCCGCTTTGTCCTCGATGTGGACTTAAGCCGTATGGGACACCTTCAGATCGACGGTCTGCTCACGGCCAACCCCAGATCCGGCAGATCTGGACGTCATGACATGGAGCGTATGGACCTCATTATTCGCACCGCCGTGGCGCTGCCGGTGGACTTCCGTCGCGAAATTGCGGACATATTCGATCAAGGCCGTGCCCTCACAGGATTTACCGGCACGGTATCGTTTCAGACCGGACCCGCAAACTTCGTTCAGTTCCCGGAAGCTCAAACGCCACAACCCACGCCGGGATTTTACGCGTGAAGGAAAAGTGCACATGGTTTCAGTCGAAGACTTAATCAAACGCAGAGCCACCTTGAGCGTCACGCAGAACCCCGACAGAAAGCTGGACTACATCGTCACCCTGGACGCTCACCCGCCCGATTGCGGCGGCAAGACGTGCCATATGACCTTGCGTTACGTTCCCGATCGTTACGTTCTGGACGCCGCCGCGTTCGGCGATTACCTGAACGCTGCCGCGGGCGTCGTCTGGAACACCCCAGAAGACCTGGCCGTTACCGTATTGGGCGACGTTAACGATAGAATCATTCCACGTTGGGTTCATGTCTCCTTCAGCATAACGCAAGGGCGCGATTGTTGCGTGGACACCCACACGATTGTCATCGAGGACCGCCAACCCGGCTGGGACAACGAAAACCTGCTACAGCGTCTGGCGCGGATATAATTCAGGCGTCCGGGCGCGTTTTGACTAGCCCTTTTTCGTACCACGCCTTGCTTTTGTTGACGATCTTCACCACCGACAGCATCACCGGCACTTCAACCAGCACACCGACGACGCTCGCCAACGCCGCCCCCGATTGCAAGCCGAATAGGCCGATGGCGGTGGCGACGGCCAATTCGAAGAAATTACTGGCCCCGATCAAGGCTGCCGGCGCAGCGACGCAATGGGCGACGCCGAAATGACGATTGAGAAGATAGGCCAAAGCGGAATTGAAGTAGACCTGAACGAGAATGGGCACCGCCAGCAGAACAATCACATAGGGTTGACCCAGAATCTGCTGTCCTTGAAATCCAAACAAAAGGACCAAGGTCGTCAACAACGCCACCAATGACATGGGGGCAAGCCGTTTCAAAAGACGTTCAAGGCTTGCTTTTCCGCCGTGCGCCAAGACCGCCGCACGCCATCCATGGGCAATTGCAACGGGAATCGCAATATAGATTAAAACGGAAATCAGCAGCGTATCCCACGGCACGGAAATAGATGAAATACCCAGCAAAAGACCGACAATCGGAGCAAAGGCAAAGACCATGATGGTATCGTTGAGC
>VAPM010041207.1_pt1 | contig 14144 bp, 14 predicted proteins | sample 3395091 | NCBI WGS metagenome assembly VAPM01 (sample SAMN08290445, study PRJNA428436) | hydrothermal vent metagenome | isolation source: Deep-sea hydrothermal vent chimney 3 | place: Pacific Ocean: Juan De Fuca Ridge | reverse complement strand
GCTTTAGGCCCGGACGCAGTTATTTTATCGAACAAGCGAGTCAGTGATGGTGTCGAAATTGTTGCTGCAATTGATTACGATGAATCCCTTGTTGGGGGCATGGTTACACAAACGGATTTAGCCTCACCGGCAGCGGCAACAGAAAATACCGATTACAAGGATGCTCAGCCATCATCAGAAAAATCACTAAGACAGCAGGCTGCCGATGATGTGCGCTATAGTCGTAATATTCCAGCCTCACAAGCGGGTTCACGAACTGAAGCAGCACCAGTATCTGCCCAGCAGCATAATTCAGCTGAGCTGGCTTCAAAAACGCAAGACTTATCCGACGTTCAGAATGAAATAAAATCACTGCGTGGTTTGCTTTTAAACCAGCTATCCGGCATGGCATGGGAATCAGAATCTAAATATCACCCCACACGTACACGTTTATTACAACGTTTGATTGCACTGGGCTTAAGCCCGGTACTGTCTAAAAAGCTTTGTGAAGAAGTTGATGAAACAAAAGAATTTGATGTTATGTGGCGACATGCTCTGGGTATTTTGTCGCATAATTTACCGGTGATTGATGATGGTATTTTAAAAACAGGTGGAGTGATGGCTCTGGTTGGGCCAACGGGTGTTGGTAAAACAACAACCATTGCAAAACTGGCGGCACGCTATGTTTTACAACATGGCAAGGACAGTGTAGGCCTGATTACAACAGATAATTTCAGGGTTGCTGCACATGAGCAGTTAAGAAGTTACGCACGTATTTTAGGTGTACCATTACGGGTTGCGATTGATAAAAATGAACTGAATGATGCGCTTTATGATTTGCGGAACAAAAAGCTGGTTTTAATTGATACTGCCGGTGTGAGCTTGCAGGACTCACAGTTGCGTGAACAGCTTGATTTATTAAACAGCGGTGCAAAATCCATTCATATGTTTCTGGCACTGGCAGCGAATACACAACGCAGTGTATTGAATGATGTTGTTACCACCTTTAAACAATCAAAACTGGATGGTTGCATTCTGACTAAAGTGGATGAAACAACTAGCCTGGGTGGTGTGATCTCGGTTGCGGCAGAACATGATTTGGCCATCTCTTATTTTTGTGATGGTCAAAAGGTGCCTGATGACCTGCACATTGCACGTGCGCATAACCTTGTTAGCAAAAGTGTCGCAATCATGCAAAGAATTACCATGGCAGCTCAGCAAGGTTTGGCAACTGGCTTATCCAGCGAGCATTCTATGACATTAACTGTTAACGGGATGGTTGCGCATGCTCACGGCTGAAGCACAAAATATTTATCAGACAGCTGGAATCAACGCAATGCAAAAATCACATCCTGTACGTGTTATTACAGTGACAAGTGGAAAAGGCGGGGTTGGTAAAACAAATGTATCAGCTAATTTAGCCATTGCATTGTCTAACCTGGGTAAAAAAGTATTAATTATGGATGCTGATTTAGGTCTGGGTAACATTGATGTGTTGCTTGGTCTGCATCCTAAGTACACCCTCGAAAGTGTTATTCAGGGTGAACATACATTAGATGAAGTGATGGTGAATGGTCCTAGTGGCTTAAAAGTTATACCGGCTGCATCCGGCATAAAAAATATGGCGGAACTCAGTTCAAACCAGCATGCAGGTATTATTCAGGCATTTAGCCAGATTAATCAGGATATTGATGTTCTTATTATTGATACCGCAGCGGGTATTGCCGACAGTGTTGTGAGTTTTGCCTGTGCAGCACAGGAAGTACTGGTTGTGGTTTGTGATGAGCCCGCATCCATTACCGATGCTTACGCGCTGATTAAATTATTGCATAAGGAATATGGGTTATTCAGATTCAGAATATTAGCCAATATGGTTAAGAGTGTTCAGAAAGGTCGGGAAGTCTACGATAAATTGGTAAAAGTAACAGACCGCTTTCTGGACGTTGCTTTGGAATTTAGTGGTTCGGTCCCTTATGACGAATCAGTACTTAAAGCGATAAGAAAACAACGTGCGGTTGTTGAGGCATTTCCACGTAGTCAGGCTTCAATATCGTATAAACAGATTGCAGAAAAGACAATTCGCTGGCCAATACCTAAAACAGCAAATGGCCATCTGGAATTTTTTGTAGAACGACTTATTCAGGGAAATACATTAAACGCGGGGATAAATTCATGAACGGACTAGCAATGTATGCAGCGACGCAACCAACGGTTGAGCATAATGATCTTGTTACGCAACATGCTTCATTGGTGAAAAGGATTGGTTGTCATTTAATAAATCGTTTGCCAGCGAGTGTGCAATTAGAAGATTTAATTCAGGCCGGTATGATTGGTTTACTGGAAGCCTCGCGGAATTATGATGCAGGCCAGGGCGCCAGCTTTGAAACCTATGCAGGTATTCGAATTCGTGGTTCGATGCTGGACGAAATACGCAAAAATGACTGGGCTCCCCGCTCTGTTCATCGCAAAGCGCGTGAAGTTGCGGCTGCTGTACGTGATATTGAGCATGAGTTCGGGCGTGATGCACGTGATACAGAAATTGCTGAAACACTGGGCATGTCTTTAACAGAATATTACAAAATTCTTCAGGACAACAGTTACCACAAGATTTTAAGCTTTGAAGACATGGGAACGGGTGAAGATTCCATGCTTGATAATGTGAGCAACTATGACCCAAGTATACTTGATGGCTTACAACGTGATGATGTTCGGCGCATTGTTTCTGCGGCCATTGCTGGTCTGCCTGAACGTGAACGTCTGGTTATGGCACTTTATTATGATGAAGAACTTAATTTACGTGAAATTGGCGCCGTTATGGGTGTGAGTGAGTCACGTGTTAGTCAAATTCACAGTCAGGCCGTTATTCGTTTGCAGGCACGTATGTCAAACAGAGGGGAAGAGGAAAGATTGTAGTTTACTAATGAATATGCGCTGTCTCACGATTCATTTCCAGCTATTAAACACATATTTCCCTGCCTTCCCCTGAGTTCCCCCCCCTTTTTTGCATATATGGCTGTCAGGCCTTTCGCTGCATACTGAATGCTTCAAATTCTGTAAAAACCCATCGTAATCAAATAATAATTATCAATATTTATAATTTATTCACACTTTCTGCTTAAGTTCTTGCCGATTCTGGCCGATAAAGGTAACGAATATCACTGGAATTAATTGTGTAATTTCAGTGAATAAGCCAAAGAAAAGAAGATCTTTTCTATAGCTCATTTGGAGGGACGCTGTGGCTATTGATACAAAAATGAAAATATTAATTGTTGACGATTTTTCAACAATGCGCCGTATTATTAAAAATTTACTCCGTGATTTAGGGTTTACCAACACGGAAGAAGCCGATGATGGTACGACCGCTTTGCCCATGTTGCAAACAGGAAAGTTTGATTTCCTGGTAACTGACTGGAACATGCCGGGTATGCAAGGTATCGACTTGTTAAAACATGTGCGTGCAGATGAAAAACTGGCATCAATGCCGGTATTAATGGTAACCGCAGAGCAAAAGCGTGAGCAAATTGTTGAAGCGGCTCAGGCGGGTGTCAATGGTTACATTGTAAAGCCGTTTACCGCGCAAACACTAAAAGAAAAACTCGATAAGATTTTTGAACGCATAGACGGTTAGGGGTTGTGGTATGGAGCAACAACATAATTTGCTATCCACTGAGAATATCGCAAAAGTTAAAAATCTTTTAGCGAGTATGGAAGCAGGTGATCTTGAAAAATCACAGGATTATTTTGATGAATTGGCTGAGATGCGTGAAAGCGAGTTATACCAGGAAATTGGTAAATTAACCCGTGAACTACATGATTCAATCAATACTTTTGGGCTGGATGATCGTTTGGCAGACATTGCAGAAGATGAAATTCCAGACGCACGGCAGCGTTTGGCACATGTTATTACCATGACAGATGAAGCGGCGAATAACACATTGACTGCTGTTGAAGAATCTATGCCGCTATGTGAACAGGTTTTAAATGCAACATGCAGTGTAGAAAATGAATGGCAGCGGTTTTCAAATAGAGAACTTAATGTTGATGAATTTAAAAAATTAAGTAAGGAATTAAAAAGTTATTTTGAAATAAATTCAAACAGTGCGAAAAAAATTAATGAACATTTAAATAAGGTATTAATGGCGCAAGGTTTTCAGGACTTAACCAGTCAGATTATAAAGAGAGTGATTTCCCTGGTCGAAGAAGTTGAAACAAGCATGGTTAATATTATTCAACTGGCGGGCTCCAGGCCGAACAAAAGTAACAAAACTGAAGATAGTGAAAAACTTGATGGGCCAGTTGTTCCTGGGCTGGAACAGTCAAGTACAGTATCTGGCCAGGATGAAGTTGATGATTTACTTTCAAGTTTAGGATTTTAAGGACGGCAGTCGTGGATGATGAACTACTAGAAGATTTTTTAATTGAAGCAGGTGAAATTCTCGAGCGGCTAAATGAAGAGCTTGTTGAGCTTGAGAACTCACCTGATGATATGGAATTATTGAATTCAATATTTCGAGGCTTTCATACCATCAAAGGTGGTGCAGGGTTTTTAGCGATTGAACCTATGGTTGCGGTTTGCCATCGGGCTGAAGATGTTTTTAACATGGTTCGCAATGGTGAGCGAGCCATTAATACCCGTTTAATGGATACAATTTTACCGGTGCTTGATGTTCTTAATGACCAGTTTGATGCATTACGTTCAGGCAGTGATACAGAAGAAGTTGATCCTGAGCTACTTGCGGCATTAGACGCGATTATTAAAGGTGAAGCGGCACCTGAACCTGAGCAAGTTGCGGAAGAACCCGCAGCAGAAAGTGCTCAGCCCAGTGATGAACAAAGTGGTGCTGCTCTCGTTGGTGGTGGTGAAGATATTACTGATGACGAGTTTAATGTTTTACTCGATGCACTGGATGGAAAAGAAACACCCGCATCTGAGACAGAAGATTCCTCTAATGAAGATGACGAGGATTTGTTTGGTATGGATGATGATACCAGCAGTGCGGATTCGGATGAAATTAGTGAAGAAGAATTTGAAGCATTACTGGATCAAATACATGGCGCAGGTTCAATTAGTACCTCCAATATTGAGGATTCAGAAACAACACCCGATGTGGTAGCCGAAAGCAAAGAAGAAGATGTTGTCAGTGATTCTATGAAGCCCATGAATGATGAGATCAGTGATGATGAATTTGAATCACTACTGGATGACTTACATGGTGCCGGTAAAATTGATACTACAAAAGTTACAGAAAAGAGTTCGGCGGATACATCATCTGAGAAACCGGCGGCTACACCTAAAGCAGAAGCAACAGCAACAGCTAAAAAAGAGGTAGTAAAAGAATCAGCTACTCCCAAACCTGCAGCAAAGCCGAAGTCGGCAGATAAGCCAAAAGCAGCAGACAAACCCAAACCTGCTGCAGCAAAAGATACCAAACAGCCAGTTGAAACATCGGTTCGAGTCGATACTGCCCGACTTGATGAAATTATGAATATGGTAGGTGAACTGGTGCTTGTGCGTAATCGATTAACGCGATTAGGTTCGATGATTGGTGGCGAAGAAATGTCGAAAGCGGTTGCAAATCTGGATTTAGTGACAGCGGATCTGCAATTATCTGTAATGAAAACCCGAATGCAACCGATTAAAAAAGTATTTGGGCGTTTCCCACGTGTAGTCAGGGATTTAGCTCGTAGTCTGAAAAAAGAAATCCGTCTGGAAATGATGGGTGAAGATACTGATCTGGATAAAAATCTGGTTGAAGCTCTGGCTGATCCACTGGTGCATCTTGTTCGCAACTCGGTCGATCATGGTATTGAAATGCCAGATGATCGGGTTGCAGCGGGTAAAGACAGGCAGGGTTCGGTTATTTTATCTGCCTCGCAGGAAGGCGATCACATTTTATTATCGATTGAAGATGATGGTAAGGGTATGGATGCTGATGTGCTGCGAAATATTGCAGTGGAACGTGGCATGTTTGATAAGGATGCGGCAGCTCGAATCGATGATCATGAAGCCTATAATTTAATTTTTGAGCCCGGTTTTTCAACAAAGAAAGAAATTTCCGATATTTCCGGTCGTGGTGTTGGAATGGATGTTGTTAAAACCAGTATCACCCAGCTTAACGGCTCGGTTGAAGTGCATTCTAAATGGGGTAAAGGTAGCCGTATTGAAATTAAAGTACCGCTTACTTTGGCAATCATGTCGACCTTAATGGTCAGGTTGGGTGAGCAGATGTTTGCTTTGCCTCTAGTTAATGTAAATGAAATTTTTCACCTTGACCTTACAAAAACAAATATTATGGATGGGCAACTTGTCACCATTGTTAGAGAAAGAACATTACCTTTATTCTATTTGAAACGTTGGTTGGTAAAAGGTGAAATGGGTGCTGAGCTTCCAAAAGACGGTCATGTTGTTGTTGTGTCGATTGGTACACAAAAAGTTTGTTTCCTGGTTGATGAATTAATTGGCCAGGAAGAGGTTGTTATCAAACCATTGGGTGCCCTTTTACAAGGGCTCTCTGGTCTTGCAGGTGCAACAATAACCGGTGATGGTGGTATTGCTATTATTCTTGATGTGCCAGGTTTAATGAAACGCTATGTATAAAGGCTCGTTATTGTGCAAGTTACTTGCTTTACAAGTAATACTGCCAATCTTTTTAGTCAGGTTTATGGATATATAAGTGGTGAGGATACTAAATGGCAATTCGTGTTTTAGTCGTTGATGATTCAGGTTTTTTTAGACGCCGCGTAAAGGAAATACTTGAGTCTGATCCAATGCTTGAAGTTGTTGGTCTTGCTGAAAATGGTGAGCAGGCGATTGAAGCTGTTAAAAATTTAAAGCCAGATGTTGTAACAATGGACATTGAAATGCCCATCATGGATGGTATCACTGCAACACGAAAAATAATGCGGGCGACACCCACGTCGATCATTATGTTTTCTTCATTAACAACTGAAGGTGCCAAGTCGACTTTAGATGCATTGGACGCGGGTGCTGTTGATTTTCTTCCTAAACGTTTTGAAGACATTTCAAAAGATAAGGAAGAAGCAAAGAAGTTGCTCTGCCAGCGGGTTAAAGATTTAGGGCGCGGTCGTTCTGCTGTTAGCAAGAGTTCGGTTGCACCTTCTGCAACCAGTCGAACTGCCACTACTGACAGTCAGCAATCAGGTGAAAGTACAGTAGCCCCCCCTTTACGAGTAACTGTAAAAGAAAACCTGTCAACAAAAATTAAACTGGTTGCGATTGGCACATCCACAGGTGGGCCCGTTGCATTACAGAAAGTACTTGTAGAATTACCAGTGGATTTTCCAGTGCCTATTGTTGTTATTCAGCATATGCCAGGGAGTTTTACAGGTGCTTTTTCTGAACGTCTGGATCAGCAATGCAAGATACATGTAAAAGAAGCTGAATCAGGTGATAAATTAAAAGCTGGTGTGGCGTATATTGCTCCGGGTGGCAAGCAAATGATTGTGGAAAAAGTTGCTGGTCAGTTAACAATAAGAGTTGTTGATGAAATCCCGAATCAAACTTACAAGCCTTCAGTTGATGTTACTTATGCATCGATTAACAAAGTTGTACCAGCGAATACCTTAGCCGTTATTTTAACGGGAATGGGAGCGGATGGTTGTAAAGGTGCAACGTTATTGCATCAATCTGGTTCAATTGTATGGGCCCAGGATGAAAACAGTTGTGTTGTTTATGGTATGCCTGCAGCGGTAGTGGATGCAGGCATTGCAGAAAAAACGATAGACATTGGTAAAGTGGGTGCCAGTATCGCCAAGCGAGTGTAGAGATGGATTTTTTAAGCATATTTGGATTAATTGTTGGCATCAGCGCCATTCTGCTAGGCCAGTATCTGGAAGGCGGTACGATTTCCACTTTAGTTAATGGCCCAGCTATGCTTATTGTGTTGGGTGGTACGCTCGGTGCCGTTATGCTGCAATCGCCTTTTGCTGTTTTTATGCGCTCAGTACGTATGTCAACCTGGATTTTTGTTGCACCAAAGTACCAGATAGAAAAAACCATCGACAAAATTGTTTCCTGGAGCAATATTGCACGTAAAGAAGGTCTGTTAGGGCTGGAAAATATTGAAGAGCGAGAACAAAACTTATTCGCACGAAAAGGTTTGCAGTTGCTTATTGATGGCAGTGAACCCGAGAATATTCGCACTATTTTAGATGTTGAGATTGAAACAAAAGAACGGTTCGATATGCAGGCGGCAAAAATCTTTGAAAGCATGGGGGGCTATAGCCCAACCATTGGCATTATTGGTGCAGTATTAGGCTTGATTCAGGTTATGGGAAATTTATCAGATCCAAGCAAGCTGGGCAGTGGTATAGCCGTTGCTTTTGTGGCAACAATTTACGGTGTTGCCGCAGCAAATTTGTTGTTTATACCGGTAGCCAATAAATTAAAAGCACTGGTTGCCGAACAGGTTCAGTACCGAGACATGATTGTGGAAGGTATGGTTTCAATTGCAGAGGGAGATAACCCCCGAAATATTGAAACCAAATTATTAGGTTATCTTTTGTGAGTAGTGGCGACACATGTTATGCGACGTAGAAAAAAACAGTATGAGGAAGAAAATCTGGATCGTTGGTTAGTCTCTTATGCCGACTTTATTACGCTGCTGTTTGCTTTTTTTGTTGTGATGTATTCAATGTCGTCTATTAATGAAGGCAAGTATCGGGTTTTATCCGACACGATGGTCGCTGCATTTAAAACGCCTCCTAAATCTATTGAACCTATTCAAATAGGTAAAGAACCTAAAACAATTATAAAAGAAGACAAGGTTCTGCAAAAAATAAAACCCATTGAGCTTCTTCAGAAAAAACAGGACCTGGAAAATAAAGAAATGGCAATTATTGCGGACAGAGTGACTGACTCTTTAAAACCGCTGATAAAAAAAGGCCTGGTTAATGTTAACCAGAATAAACTTTGGGTAGAAGTAGAGTTAAATAATAGTTTGTTGTTTGATATTGGCAGTGCAGATTTAGAGTCTGAGTCCAGGGGTGTTATTGCTAAATTGGCAAAGATACTTGCACCGTTACCTAACCAGATTGATGTGGAAGGGCATACCGATAATATTCCTATTCGGAATGAAATTTATCCTACAAACTGGGAGTTATCTGCTGCGCGTTCTGCCAGTTTAGTGCGTGCATTGAGTCGGCGGGGTGTAAAACCGTCACGTTTAACGGCAATTGGTTATGGCCAGTATCGGCCGAAAGTCAGTAACAAAACATATCAGGGGCGGCAAACAAACCGGCGTGTTGCGGTTGTTATATTAGCAGATAAAAATGCGCGTCGTATGGTTGCAATTGAAGGCAAAAAATAAAGTCATTGGTGATATTTTGAAAGTTTGGGCAGTTGCAAATCAGAAAGGTGGCGTCGCAAAAACGACAACCGTTGTATCACTTGCTGGTCATCTGGTTAAACGTGGTATGCGTTGCTTATTAATTGATCTGGATCCTCATGGTTCGTTAACGTCTTATTTTAAGGAAGATCCTGATTCACTTGAAAAAAGTGTTTATAACCTGTTTCAAATGCATCAGTTTTCAATCAAACATGAAATTAGTAATTTAATTATACATTCTGAAGTTGAAGGGATTGATTTTATCCCGGCTTCTATTTCAATGGCGACCCTGGACAGGCAACTTGGCACACAGGAAGGCAAAGGACTTGTTATAAAAAAAGTTGTTGATTTACTTGCCGATGAATATGACTATATCTTAATTGATTGCCCACCGGTACTGGGCGTTTTAATGGTGAATGCACTTGCGGCTTGTACGCATGTATTGGTTCCGGTGCAAACTGAATTTTTGGCTTTAAAAGGCCTGGAGCGAATGCATCATACCTTGAACATGATTATTCAGGCTCGTCGGCATGATGTTTCGTTTACGATAGTGCCGGTTATGTTTGATCGGCGTACCCGCGCGTCAACAGATAGCTTACGCGCATTAAGGGAAAAATACGGTGCAGAGTTATGGCAAAGTGTGATTCCAGTTGATACTGCATTTCGAACGGCAAGCCAGAAGGGCTTGCCACTGCCGATAATGTTGCCATCTTCCCGTGGTGCAAAAGCATACGCGGAGTTACTGGATAATTTATTGAATACAAACAAGCAAGCTGATTTAAAGTTGGTGACCAATGAGTAATGATAATAAAATGATCGTTGACTCTAAAGTAGCCTTGTCTGTTTTTTTAGATTCACTACTGAAAGAAACAGAGCTCCCCGAGGCTGTAGTAAGTACAGAGGTTGTTACTGAAACCGTAACTGTTGAAGTTGAAGCAGAGCCGGTTGTTAGCCTTGCTGTTGAAGACAAAGTACAGCCCGAGATTATTACACCACAAACCGAGCCGACTCAGGCTGTTGTTGAAGTACTGCCAGAGACCGACATAAATGCAGTTACCGATGTCGATGTTCAACGTCAGGAAGCTGGAATTGATGAGGCTTACGACATTCCTGCCGAACCTTTTCAGGTGATGCTTTTTAAAGTGGCCGGTTTAAGTCTTGCGGTACGTTTAATTGAGTTGAATGGTGTTGTTGAGTGGGATGAAAGCAAAATCACCGAAATGCCGGGGCATTCTGATTTTTATCTCGGTTTGTTGCAGTATTTGGGAAAAAGTATTCCTGTTATTGATACCGCAAAATTAGTTTTCCCTGCCGATAAACTTGTAGCACTTTCTGCCGATAAACCTTATGAGCGGGTAAAACGGATAGTACTGATTGATGACAGTAAATGGGGGCTTGCCTGTGACGAGATTGATGAAGTGATTGAGCTGGCCAGCGAAGCCGTTAAATGGCGTCAGGACAGAAGTAAACGTAAATGGATGGCCGGTACGGTGATTGAACATATGTGTGCACTCATCGATGCGGCGGGTTTTGCTGAAATGTTAGCCAATGGCTCGCATAAGCGGAAATAATATTTATGTAACATATTGATATTACGTGTAATTTATAGTATTTGGCATAAATTATGCTTTATTTAATTAAAATCGTCACTACAGGCAATATTTTGACGGTTTTCAGAATAACAGAGGGCAACAACAATGAGTCAGGCTGCAGAAAAGAACAATGATGAAATCATCCAGTGGGTCACCTTTCGGCTGGATGACGAAAAATACGGTATTCGGGTAATGCAGGTACAGGAAGTGCTGCGGATGACCGAAATTGCACCGGTGCCGGGTGCGCCAGATTATGTGCTGGGTATTATTAATTTGCGCGGTAACGTTGTGACTGTTATTGATTCAAGAAAACGCTTTGGTCTGGCCGAAGCCGATGTTGATGACTCGACACGGATTGTGATCATAGAAGCGGATAAACATGTGGTCGGCATTTTGGTTGACAGTGTTGCCGAAGTGGTGGATTTACGAACCTCTGAAATTGATGCTGCACCCAATGTTGGTAACGATGACAGTTCAAAATATATTCAGGGTGTTTCCAGCAAAGATAAAGAACTGTTAATTTTAGTGGACGTGAACAAATTATTAACCGATGATGAATGGGATGAAGTGGAAGGATTGTAGTCAGGTTGCTTTTTTAAGAAAATGGCTGAAATAGGAACAAGTACATCGGTTAAAACATGGGCACCTGCGTCTGCCGTTCACTCTACGTCTGATGCGCGGCAGTCAGAAAAGCGGGATCAGAAAAAATATAATCAACAAAAAAATGCTACAAAACACAATCCAAAAAAGAAGCCACCTGATAGTGGTATAAATTCACATATAGATGAGTATGCATAATGGAAAATATTCAATTAGTCGTAAATAACCTGGATAAAAGTACTTTGCCACTTTTTGTTTTTATGGGCAATGTGGTGTTCTTGCTGGTAACAGCCATTTTATTGCACCGGATGACGCAAAAATTAAGACGTGAGTATTCCCAGGTTAAAACCATGCGTGATGATCTTAAAGCCTTTTCCGTCGCTGCGATTGGAATGGGGAAAAAAGTACTAAAACTTGAACATCAACAACGGCGAGCAGTTGAAAATATACAAACTGAAAAAGTAGTGAGTTATGTTGAACCAGTCAATCAGTCTTATGATGAAGCGGCACATATGGCACGACAAGGGAAAAATGTTGAGTCTATAATGCATCAGTGTGGTTTAAGCCATTCCGAGGCTGAACTTATTTTTTTGATGAACCGTCTGGATAAAGCAGGTTAACGCCTGTTAGCTATATTCAGTATTGTCAGGCTCAAATCCTTTCGGGCGTTTCCCCTTTAATATATAAGTGAAAGCAATAATTTCTGCAATGGCTAAATAAAGTTCCTGTGGTATCTGGTCGCCCAGTTCCAGTTGTGACAGTAGTTGCACCAGCTCATTATTTTCCTGTAATGGCACATCATGTTGTTTTGCAATTGCAATGATTTGTTCTGCCAGATTACCAGAACCTTTTGCCGTTATCTGTGGTGCTGATTCCCCATCGTAATGTAATGCAACCGCGATGGATGCTGGCGCTAAATCGTCATTCATGTTGTTTCATCTATAAGTGGCGTATGTGAACGTATGGCTTGTTTGGGTGCTTTGTCGCAACGGCAGTTTAATTGTCCTGTTTCCAGTCCTGCTTTCTCAAATTGTATGTGCAACAGTTTTAAATTCTCAACAAACAGCGTGGAGGTTTGCGTATTTTCAGCCCAGAAGTTAACTGAGACTTTACTGCCCTGCAAGGTAACATGCGCCTGTATGGCGCCGAGTTCTTCGATGTTGAACTTGAGGATAACTTTCCATGGGGTTATGTAGTTTTTATTTTTAGTCTCATCATCCTGTTCGATATAAATTTTAATATGATCAAGTGAGTTGTTGGTTCTAACCGGTAATTCAAATGACCATGCTGGTTTATCCTGTTCGTGTGTCTGTGCATGTTGCAGCTGTAATGTTTGCAAACGTGCGAGCACGCCTTCTGTCTGGTGTAATAATTTATCAATAAATTGCTCATTATGAATCTGTAGTGATTTTTGATTTGCAGTGGCTTGTTTTATTATAGAGACTTGCTGTGTTTTCTGTTTTCCATGTGTGACAGGCAGATTGTTTTGTTCGAAACCAGGGCGCTCAGTCTGGTTTGCACTTGCTGGTGCTGGTTTGTTGCTAGTGCTGGTTTCAGTTTGCAAGTTTCTTATTTGATCGGCCAGGCGTAATAACGCAATTTTCAGGTCATTATTTGGCAAGGAAAATGGCCGGTTTGCATTTTTTAGCTGGTGAGCAATCAGCTGTTCGGTAAAAAGACCGGACTTTTTGAGTATTTCAGGCAATACATCGGCTTCTTTGTAGGCCTCCATAGGCGGCAGTGATTGTACAAAACGATTGGCGGCCTGAGTCAATGCAGGTAGAGGGTTGGTGGCTGTATTACTTTTTGTGAGCAACTGTATACTTTTCAGCAAGCTTTCCAGGGGCTGTTGCATGGGCATAATCTGGCGCAAGGTTGAATTAATAATGGACTGCGGTGTTGTTAGTTGCGAGAGTACTTTCAGTTGCAGTAAGGGTTCCGTTGAGGTTATTTGAGCTTTCAGTTGCTGGCCAATTTGCAGTAAATCTTTATCGGCTGTATGAAGGTGCAGCTTGCTTCCTATAATTTGAAGCAGGGCTTCTGATGCTGTTATTTTGATAACCCGTAGTTCAATCTGCTGGCCAATTTTAATTTGTCCATTGCTGTCTAGTTTTAAGTTCCCGCTATTAAGTTGTGAATTTGCCTGATTCTGGGATGCACCTGTTTGCTTGCTAATGGACGGGGTGCCACCACTAAACAACGGGGAATCTGGCTTTTTAATATCCATTACAGCGTACCAAATGTTTGAATCAGGGTTTATTACTGATAATTAGCGTCCAAAAGTCAAGAAATTATAGGATTGGCCGACTATAAATAGGGAGTAATTATGAGAAATAGACTCAATGGCCGACGATTCTGAAAAAAATGAAGAAAAAATGGAAGTGAAGGCAGCATCCTCGCCCCCAAATCACCATGTCTGGTATCTGCGAAAAAAAGGCAAGATTACCGGGCCGTTTCCTGTCGGGCAAATATCACAATTACTGATTGTTGGCCGACTCAGCCTTGAAGATGAGGTGAGTCATGACAAGGATGAATGGTTTACTATTAAGTCGATACCTGCGCTTATTCCTGATGTGCTGGATGAGGCCGATGCCGGTCAGCAGTCGGAACGACTTGCAGCAGCGCG
>VAPM010263526.1_pt1 | contig 14153 bp, 12 predicted proteins | sample 3395091 | NCBI WGS metagenome assembly VAPM01 (sample SAMN08290445, study PRJNA428436) | hydrothermal vent metagenome | isolation source: Deep-sea hydrothermal vent chimney 3 | place: Pacific Ocean: Juan De Fuca Ridge | reverse complement strand
TTTAAGGTTCAACAATAACCATTACCTTTATAAAATCTCAGCTTAAGTAGCCACATCAGTGTGGTTTTTAACCACACTGATAATTTAAGTGAATCCGTTGTCCTTATTGACGTGTATCACAGCTAACACCACCACCGGGTAAACTTGCACTACCACCACCAGCAGCATCACAAATGGCTGAAAATAATGAGCAATCTTCCCCTCCAGGACCTGAGCTAGGATAACACTCACCATAAGCTTGAGCCGATATTGATACTGGTTCATTAATTCGTTGTTTTAAATGTGCCGCTGATTCAGCAGGTGTTGGAAATCGAATACCACTCGCGGTTGTGGCGCATTGTGAATTGCTACCAAGCCCTGAACTTATCTTAGAAAAACACCAGCATATATTAGGGCTCACACTTTTTAAATTCCTATTGGTTAACGTACAGCCAGCACAGCTACCACCACCAGCAACTGTATTTTTTAGCTCAAAAACCACATACGTCCTATTAAGATCGGGAAGAAATGTAAAATTTTCAGTGCTGACCATTAGAATCGTGGATTTATCGAGCATCTCACCATAACCTTGAATGCGACTCACGCCGTATTGGGGGTCAACTAGTGACATTACCAGTGCTTCTCGCTGTGGCAAATTTGCAAAATCACTGACTATTTGAGTTGGTAGCATTACTTTATACCCAGTCGCAACTTTGGTTATTTGATAGGGAATGGTGCGTGCATTTACGTTTGTATACACACCCAAAACTAGTGCCACTAACACTACCGTTAAGAAGTTTTTAAACATCATACTCTCCTATTTCATTGCGCAAACATTCAGGCAATTTATGTTTTGAGTATGGATAATGTACTATTTTATTCTTGGTACTTTTACAACTTTTTAGTATGAATAAATCACACATTAAATGCCCAAAAAGTAATTACAATAAAGTTAAATACAAATGTTAACTATTGTTAATCATAAAGCGCATTTTGATAAAAATCATACAAACTAAAATTTATACCACTATAATTTTATTTTAATGTTAAAGTGTTAAATATTTTCTGCCATAAGATAGTTATTATTGTATTCTAAATTATTCCACATTGTGGTTAATGTTATATTAAGGTTTAACGTTTCGCTAGAAAGGAAATTTAAATGCAAACTAAGCAACATAATCAAAATGGTAAGCATCCAAACAATACAATTATTACCGTATCCACCCCTAAAGAAGTGCTAACAAAACAAAACTTACCGTATTTTATTGGCATCTCTGATCAAACGGCAGGAGCAAAACAAATTTCAATGAATATGGTCGTTATCCCTCCGGGCTCAACGGCAGAGCCACATTATCATCCGGTATTTGAGTCAGGTATTTATTTGATTAAAGGTCGCGTTAAAACATTATATGGCAATGATTTACAACACTCGGTTATTAATGAGGCAGGGGATTTTATTTTTATTCCACCCGATTTATGGCACCAACCAATTAATTTGAGTGACACCGAGGAAGCACGCGCAATTATAGTGCGTAATGATCCCAGCGAACGGGAAGCCATTATTCATTCGAAACCAGAAATTAATGAGTAACTCGATGACTATGTGGCACAGCGAGTGTAAAATAAAAAGTCGCGCCATTATTTGGCTCAGCTTCTGCCCATATTTTCCCATTGTGCTGTAGGATAATTCGTTGCACAGTGGCTAAACCAACTCCGGAACCACTAAACTCTTGCTTTGAATGCAGCCGCTTAAATGGTTTGAATAATTCATGAGCAACATCCATATTAAAACCAACGCCATTATCTTTAATGAAAAAGACTGTTTCACCTTCATCAATATAAGAATCCATTTTAATATAAGTTTCTTTTTGAGTTGCGCTGTATTTCCAAGCATTGCCAATCAAGTTTTCGAGTACGATACTGAGTAACTCGGAATTTGCAAATACGTGCATCCCCATTGAAACATCAATATTTAAATGACGCTCAGGCGCTTCATTTTTTAATCGTTTGATTACTTTATTCGCGATGCTGCTAAGATCAACCTGTTGGCAACTTAATTTAGTGTGTGTTACTTGAGACAACTTTAACAAATTTTCTATTAATAAACGCATGTGTTGCACAGATTCATGAATAGTCTGTAAATAATTTACGCCTCGCTCATCTAGTTTATCTTTATAATCTTCGAGTAGTATTCCACTGAATCCTTCAATACTACGAAGCGGTGCACGTAAATCATGTGAAGCGGAGTAATTAAATGCTTCTAGGCGGCTATTAGCACGTTCTAAGTTTTCTGTTCTCACTTCAACCAATTTTTCAATGTAGTTTTTATAAACTTTTATTTCTAAATCTGCGTTTACCTTTTCTGTTACGTCTTTAAATGACCAAATTCGACTGTGAGTATCACTATCAGTGGTGCTTAATGGTGCGGAATGACGTTCAAAAACACGGCCATCTTTAAACCGAATTAAATCGCGATCTTCTTCAAGACTACTATAGAGATCACGTACTTTTTTAATAAAAGCGGCTGGATCAACCAACTGCTCAAAAATATAGCTTAATGTTTTTTCGTCATCGCGCTCTTGCATTAAGGTTTTTGGTATTCCCCACATTTCAGTGAACTGTGGGTTATACAAAGTAATTTTGGTGGCATTATCAACAACCAATATTCCTTCGTCGATAGAATTTAAGATAGCCGGTAGAGTGGGGAGCTCTGTTTGGAAAATCATACTTAATACCTACATTCAATCAATTATTCTGTGTTATTAAATTTTATAATAGCGTTAACATCAACTTAAACTAAACAATCCTACACTAATACTAGTTTAGTATAGCTATCGATATCCACAATAAAACAGGCAGTTCAAGTGACAAAATTATATTAATATTGTATTTTGCATAGTAATACTAAATCTTTTTTTGTTGCTTCTCAACAATATTATTGCCATTAATAAAGACTATTAAAATGCTTAACAATAATGAAGCTTATGTTAATTTATTTTTAGTGGATAAAGACTTAGTTTTAAAACTGTATTTTATATGTATGTTATTGCTGGATGATAATAATGTATGAATAGCGTACTACAGGTGTTAATTTCTTAACTGAGGATCAAATTGAGGAGAAGTACCGTCATTACCATAAAGTATATATGGTAATGATAACAACATTATGATGCTGTTTTTTAGTCACACTCATTAAAAACATGTGCTTCACATTTTTCACAGATATCGCGATTAAGTGATTTATAAATAGAACATATCGCATCACTTTTCTTGTCTGAAAAATATTTGTTACCAATTTTTTGAATCAAACACGTTTTACTCACGTGCTCATACACCTTCGATTTTAAACCAGTGAAATACAAACCACCACCGAGTTTTTGAAGTCGTCGCGCTTCAATGACGAGCATTTGTGCGCCACTAATATCAATGAAATTAATTCCCGTGCCAACAATTAATATGTGTTTTATATTTTCATTATCCACAATCCGATGTAAGCGTGCTTGAATATGAGTTAACGAGCCAAAATAAATCGACATATCAATACGAATAATTTTTACTTGCGGGCATTGTAATGTTGGTTTTTTAGTAACATTAATTAAACGTCGTTTATCATTTTCACTGTTATCAAAAGCCAATGTTGCAATTTCGGGTGTTGAAGTACGAGATAGAAAAATGATAAGTGAAAGCAATACCCCTAAGTAAATTGCAAACTCAAGTTCGAGTAACAAGGTGGCGAAGAATGTTGTTAATAATATTGCTGTTTCTGATTTACTATTACGGAATATCATTTTGATATGGTGAAAGTCAATTAGATTATAGGCCACCACTAAAATCACACCACCCATTGCGGCATTGGGTAAATAAGCTGTTAATGGTGCAATCAGTAATACAATTAACATTAAAAACACTGCTGCAAAAATTGCTGACATTGGTGTTTTTGCACCGGCTTCATAATTAATACCGGAACGGGTAAATGAGCCTGAACCAGCATAACTGGAAAAGAAACTACCAACCATGTTTGATAAACCTTGGCCAATAAATTCCTGACTTGAATCTATTTGTTGATTGGATTTACTCGCAATAGCTCGACTAATCGAAACCGCTTCAATTAAACCTAATAAAGCCACTGCAAATGCTTCGGGAGCAAGTGTTTTGAGTGTATCAAAAGAAAGCATTGGCCATGATAGTTCGGGTAATCGTCCCGGAATTTCTGGAACTAACGCAATGTTATAAGAAGGATCGCTAAACATTAATGCAACTAAACTGCCAATCACTAAACCCATCAAAAGATTTGGAATTTTAGGGTAGTAGCGCTTAATGCCTAACACACTAACTAATGTAATAGCCGCAATAATTAAAGCATAAACATTAGTGCTACCAAGATGTTGCCCAATACCAAACCAAGTATGTAAGAAGGATTCACCTTTTGGTATCGTTAAACCAAGAACACTTTTTGCCTGACTAGTAACAATTAATATCGCAGCGCCAGCAGTAAAACCAATGATCACGGTATGCGAAACAAAATTAACCAATGCTCCAAGACGTGCTAAACCAAATGCAAGTTGATACACTCCGGCTAGAAATGTCATGGTCAGAGCCATCGAAATAAATTCGGGTGTACCCGGTTCGGCATGATTACTAATTGCAGAAAAAATAACAATTGAAATCGCGGTGGTTGGGCCTGATATTAAATGTCGCGAAGAACCAAATAATGCTGCAACAATTGGTGTAACCATCGCAGTGTATAAACCGAATTGCGGCGGTAATCCGGCAATTGTTGCAAAAGCAACCCCTTGAGGAAGTACAATAACGGCGCCAGTAAACCCGGCAATCATATCTGCTTTTAATGAATCTTTTGTAATAAGCCGGAACCAGCTTAGGAACGGGAATAATAGTCTTATATACATTATTGGCCTTTATTTCATATTACTATAATGAATAGTCATCATCACGAAATATAAAGGCATCGGAATCACAGAAAATAACGGCGATGTCAGCGTGACATTATAGCAAATTGTTTTTGGTGAAGGAGTGGATCAAGCAGTCATGATCACTATCGTTCGTTAAACAGGTTCTATTTTGTGGGTAATATACCTAACTTCTAGAAATGGGTTGTATATCTAGAAAGAAGTATTCTACAGCAAAGCATGATAAATTGCATTAAAAATATCATGAAGTACTAATATAAGTAGTTACTTATACTTTTATTGTGGTAAAGTAAAATTTGACATAAACGGTTACTGCTTATGTTAAGTATTTGATTCTATGAAATTTGTGTATTATGGTTAAAATACGTGAAAAGCTTAGCAATACCCATAAAATATAACATGCCGACTAAAGTCATATCAACGCTACTCGTTGCGTTGCTGCTTTATAGCCAATTATCATCTATCACTTATGCCACTAGTGCTGAGTCACATTGCATAAAGTGCATTCAACTTGACGACCTCGATCCTGACACAATAACGATACACTCTTTTGCATCAACCAGCCTTCGTGTTTTCAACTTTCAACGTCGGCTTTACCGCTCAAATCAATCTCAAAAAAATCCAAATATCCCACAACAACGTGCACCACCCGTTTTTTCTGTCAATTATTAAACATCAATTTTAAATACAAATTAGAGAGATTTTCATGAAAAAACAATTACTCATGGTGGCATTAGTGATGCTGTCAAATACGTCTAGTGCAAACGAATCCGCCCATTGGGGATATCAAAAAACCAATGGCCCAGCACATTGGAGTGAAATAAATCCAGATTACGCTTTGTGCCAAAGTGGCAAAAACCAATCACCGGTGAATATAAGTGGCTTTATAAAAGCACCACACAAAAGCTTAAAGCCAATCTATCACTCCAAAGTGAATGAAATTATTAATAATGGCCATACCATTCAAATTAATATGCAGGCCGGTAGTAAAATTAAAATAGATAATAACGATTTTAATTTAAAACAATTTCACTTTCACAGCCCAAGTGAAAATACCATCAATGGCAAATCCTATCCACTAGAAGGTCATTTTGTTCATGCCGATGAAAATAATAATTTAGCAGTACTCGCCGTAATGTTTGAAAATGGCGATAAAAATTCTGCGTTAGAAGAATTATGGCAACACATGCCAATGAATAGCGGTGAACATCAAAACCTGACGAACAATATTACGGCATCAAGCTTGCTGCCAAAAAATTTGGATTACTACCAATTCAATGGCTCATTAACCACACCACCTTGTTCAGAAGGAGTGCGTTGGTTTGTGCTTAAAAATTCAATTAAAGTATCAAAACAACAAGTCAGCCAATTTCATAAGACAATACACCACGCCAATAATCGGCCAGTGCAGTCCATAAATGCACGCTTAATAATAGAATAACAATCACTTGCCGTAAGGTGGGCAATGCCCACCTTACAATTTGATTAAAATAATTTATCGTGCATCAGCGATTCAACCACCTTAACAAAATTCTCCGGGCTTTTTAAAATCGGAATCGACGTTTGCAACGACACTGTTTTTAAATCATCTCGCATTTCAGCTATCGTATGCTTAACCTGTTGGTAGCTATTGTTACTTTTAGTAGCAAACATAATATTTTCTGGAACAACACGTTGTCGATTAATCGCACCGGTTAATTTTTTGTCGCAACTGCATTTCGCAGAGCCATTAACCAAACCACAACTAGCACTGGTAAACGCATGAACTTTTGAACGTGCGCGCGATAATTGCTTTCGGTAATTAGCCGACGATAACGCCAAACACTCGCTAGCCTCATGATGATCTAACTCAAAAATATCGCCCAATATATAAGCCAAGCGATGCTTTTGATCCAAACATAATAACATCGCCATGGTGCACATAATTCGTAACTCATTCAACAGCAATTCATACTCTGGTGATTTTTGTAACGTCTGAGGTGATTGTAAATCGGATTCTAAATCAAGCTTAAAATCATCAAAATTAAGTCCCCGATCTTTTGCCAATAACTTTTTAGTTGTTAATAAATAATTACTGGCAACACGATATACCCATGTCCTAAATTTACTTTTAAATTGAAATGTTGAAAGTTTGGTTATAATAATAATCAATATTTCTTGAGTGGCCTCACGAGCATCATCATGATGAAACAACATACGCATAGCAAGATAATATATAGTATCTTGAATTTCAATAACGATATTTTCAAGCGCCTGCTTATCACCATTTTGTGCCTTTGTAACTTGGCTTTCTATATCCATATTATCCATTTAATTTTTTTGTGGTAACGATTTTTGAAAACCCTGAAGTAAACTAACTCGTTGATACCAGTTAAGCAAGTTACCTTCAATTGGTGTTACTTGAGCAAGGCTCAACTGGAAAATATTCGATGCTACCGATAAATCAGCAATACTCGGCGTCGCTCCAGCAAGAAACGCTGTGTGTTGTAAACCGTCATCCAAAATTTTAAATAATGTTGGAATAGCCTGCTCACCGCGTTTTATTGCTGCGCTATCACCTTGTTCCCCCATAAACACTTTGTTTAACACAATATCAACAACACTATTGGATAAACGGCATTGATTCCAATCCAACCATTGCTCAACCAAAGCTCGCTGTTTTAAATCCTTTGGGTACCATGCTTCTAAACCGTGCTTTAGGCACAAATAGCGCATAATAACGTTAGATTCATGTATTTTAACCTCATCATCAATTAACGTTGGAATTTGTTGATTTGGATTAATCAGAGTATATTCTGGTGATAAAAATTCGGCTTTATCCATTGCAATTGGCTGTAATTGATACTCAAGCCCAGCTTCCTCTAATAATGACACTACCCGGCGCGCGTGTTGTGAATAAACATAGTGATACAATGTGTACATATATTTTCCTGTCGATTAAATTAATAGTATTTAATTAGACGCAGTTCAGCACGGTGGTGTGACACTTTATTAGTGTTATTTTTGATTTAATTGGCTTTTTTATTTAACCAAATATTCACTTTATGGTTTAAATCTTTAATTGATGCTGCAGTCGCTTGCTTCTCTGCAAATCGGAGCCTGTAATATAAACTGATAATACGATTCAATTCATCATCAATTTGTAACTTATTCTCATATCGAATTTGCCAATCGCGTAATGGTTCATAAAAATAACGATTAACACCAGATTCAAACACAAGCTTCGTGATAACACTTTCTAATTGTTGTTGGCTTAATTTTGTTTTTTTATTATTATCATCTTTATCTTTGCGAATAATAATTTTATTTTTTAACCACAGATTATTTCGTTCACGACTCACAACAACCATTAAAATTAACACTATTAACAAGACTATAATATAAAGTTGATACGATTCATTGTCTCCATGTTTTTCCCATAACTTGTAGTTATAATACAATGCAGAAAATAAATCAGTGATAGGTTCAAAAATAGACGCATTAGCCGACTCGGCTTGATACCAAATGCTCGGAGTATTATCAACATTAAGCCATTTACCATCAACATACGCTTGTGCCCATGCATGGCTATCGCGAGCACGAACAGTGAATAATTTATTTTCGCTATCATATTCAGTCGCTGAGTAACCAACAACATACCGTGTTGGAATATTTTCCGACCGCAATAACAAAACCGTAGCCGTTGCAAAAAATTCACAATGACCACGATGCCGGTATTCCAAAAATGAAATAAGCGCATCTTCATTAGACGATAACGGCTCTTGATATAAAGAATAACGGTAATTTTTTTTAAAATAGCTTGCTATGCGTGAAATTTTATCAGTATCGGATAAATTATCCAAACCCAACCCTACTTTAATTTTTGATATTACTTTTTGATGCCGACGTGAAAGCATTAAATCTATTTTATTAGGTTTTTCCTGCGCGTTAATATTTGATTTTTTTGAATCATAAATAATATATTCAAATAGTGCCTTGGTATTAATTGCTCGTATAGTGTTGTATTCAGTTCGTGATAACTTCACATTTTCTGACACTGCTATTGCTTGTGACCCAGTTGTAGCAGATAAGGGTAGAGCTAATAAACTTTTATCACTACGCGTATTACGATGCACTAGCATTTTAATGGTTTCAGTTTTACCATAAGAATAATTTTTTACTGGCTTAAATATATTTTTCGAACTAAACCAAACATTGTCATAAAAAGAATTGTAAATAGCTTCTTGTAATAACAAGGGTTTGTTATCGCTTGTTTTGATGCGCATCACGATTTTATTTGATAATTTCAGTTCACCAACTTTTCCCATCGCAGTTCGACTTCGAAATGGATCGCGCTCACCATTAAATAATACATCAAAATAATCTATCGCCCATGCTTCAACTTCTTCTGACAGACGCATAAGCGAATACTGTCCAATATAGGATATAAAAAAATAAAGTAATAACAAGCTTATCCAAACAACACGATTACTGGAAGGTGATTTAAACTGCCAAAGCGCCCAGCTAATCAACAATGCCAATATAATGAAATAATGATAGGAATCATGATATACCGAGCTTGTAGCCAATAAGCTCAAAGCAAAGTAAATGTAAGATATTTGAATAACAGCATTCGGTTGACGTTTACGAAACCGATAAATAAATGCCCCCAAGGGAACAACTTCACGCTCACTATAATGCTCAGCTAGCAACAACGGATAAAATACGATAGGCAATAGCGCTATAACTTGGTGGATAAATAATCGAGGGTTTGTTCCAAAAACAACAACTAAAATAACAATTAAAAACAATACCGTGCTGATATTACCAATAAGATAAAAATGACTATTTTGAAATTGAAAGCGCCGATTAATAAACGGCTTTAATTCTAATAAAACAATCATTATTAGCGCCCAATACAACGTCCCTATTAAGTACCCCCAAAAAAGTAATGTCGCACTGATCAAAAACTTTGGTGCTTGATATTTAGCTAAAGGTATCAATAGTGTACTCATAATGCCGACAAACCAATTTCGATATTGCCAACAGTCAATTCTGTTACACTGTATTTTAAATTTGAAATTTCAGTTTGATTATCTCGAATTAAAAACGCATGAAAGGGAATATTATTTAGCTGCAATAATTGCAAAAGGGCTTCACGATTATCATCCCAATCAATCAAAATTATTATCGCACTACTCAACGTATTCAGATTTCTTGTGATTAACGATAATAAATTAGAAAAATCTTTATTTTGACTAGCCGTCACAGCAGCTAACACTTCAAGCATGTTATCCCGTTGTGCCATGCCTCGACCACTAGAGAGCTGGTATGCTTTATCACTAACAAACATTAAATCAATAAACGAGTCTAATTTATCAAGTGAATAAACATAAGAAGCGGCCACCGAAACGGCTTCCTCAAACTGCTCCTGTTTCTCATTATCGCTAAACGTATCTAAAATTAAACCGTATCGCGAAAAATATTCCTCTTGATATTGTTTCACAACAGGTTGAGCGGTTTTTGCCCAGCTATTCCAATGTATATTTCGAATACTATCACCGGCTTGATATTCACGTAACGAAGTAAACTCTTGCGCATCACCCACCGAACTTGCATTACTAACACCACCCGGATTGTGCTGACGTTTGCCCGATAAAAGCAAAGTAGGAACAGCATAACGTTTAGGCAATACGGTTAATGTGTGATAACACGGTATTTTTTTTATTGCACAATAAATACCAAAATTATCAGGTAGCAATACAATTATTGTTTTTAGAGAAACCACACCACGCCGCAACGGTCTTAGACTGGCCTTAATGGTCACTTGAGATTTTGAGCTCATGGAATCTACATCCGTGATTATCGGTTTTATCAGAGTATTTTTTTCCAATAACCAACGCCACCGCGGGTATCGAAAAAAACGATCAAAACGATTTTTAGTCGCGTTGTGTGGTTCTTGCGTGCTTATAAAATTATTAAGTGATGGACGTGGATCAGCTGCTTCATCTAACACCAATATTTTTCCGACATCATTCTCACCAGTATTATAGAGAGTAATTTGATAATGCATATCTTCATTAACACAGGCATATTTAGGTAAATTTCGTTCCGCACTAAAAAATCCTTTTTTAGTAACAGCACTTAATAACGCAATAAGTAATAATACGAATGAAATGATAAAAAGTTGATAACTTTGAACTTGCTGAATATCAACTCCCAATAATCCTGAAAAAAACATCAACACCAAAACAAGCTTACCAGCAGGAGTAAAACGTCTGGTAATCCAATAGGATACCGTTGAAATTCGCCGATAACTTCGCCACAAATAATTATCTAATATTTTTCTCACTATTTAGTCTCAAACCGGGACAGCGATGGATTTTATAATCTCTTGAACAATTGATTGTTTGGTTTTACCTGAAAATTCTGCCTGCGGATCCAACATTAAACGATGCGCAATAACAGGTTCGGCAGCCTCTTGAATGTATTCTGGAATGACAAAATCTTGTCCTGAAAATAATGCCAAAGCTTGTGCCATTTGTTTTAAGATAATCGATGCTCGAATACTTGCTCCCAACCGAATTCCGGGCCATTCTCTGGTTTTTGAAACTAGCGTAACAATATATTCACTCAGTTCTCGACTAATTGTTATCTCTTGAATTTTCTCCCGTAACAATAATATATCGTCAATGGATATGACCGGTGACTTATCGGATATTAATTTTGAAGACGCAACACCGGTAATAATATCCAATTCAATATCCGGCGTAACATAACCCAGTGACAATTGAACTGCAAAACGATCCAATTGTGCTTCTGGTAATGGATAGGTGCCATGCGTTTCAATCGGGTTTTGAGTTGCTATCACAAAAAAAGGTTCTTCTAATATATGAGTTTTACCTTCGATAGTTACTTGGTTTTCAGCCATTGATTCGAGTAATGCGGACTGCGTTCGCGGTGAGGCACGATTAATTTCATCGGCAAGCAAAATATTACTAAAAACAGGACCTTTACGTAGCTTAAAACTTTGATCTTTTGGGTTATAAATTGATAAACCAGTAACATCACTTGGTAATAAATCGGGTGTAAATTGAATTCGTTTAAAACGAGCAGAAATTATTTGCGATAACACTTTGGCAAGTGTTGTTTTACCGGTTCCCGGATAGTCTTCCAATAAAACATGGCCACCGTTGATAAACGCTGCAAGTAATAAACGAATTGTTTTGCTTTGACCTTTTATTACCGTTGCAATTTCATCTTGTAGTAATAAATATTTATCGTGCGCATTCTTCACAGTGTTGGCTCATAAGTCATTATAAATCTACAGTATAGACATTTATCGCTCGAGCATCCTACAATTGAGCAAAGTTTTACTCATCATTCACATTATTTATCATTCAAATGAAATAATATCACCAGGGCTAACAATGAAAGCTTGATTGGAAATATGATTGTTAGCCAATTGTTGTTTAAATATTTTAAGCTCATCATTTATGTTAATAAAAGGCCATATCATTGCCGGCCCTTGACGAAACGTGCTGTGATGAATCGGCAATACCTTGCTTGCATTTAAATCTTGAAATGCACGTATCGCCTGTTCTGGAGTAAGATGGTGCGCTTTAAGTGATTCAGCGTGTATTGGTCCGATAGCTAATAACGCTAAATCAACCGTATATTGTTTGGCTATTTCCTTATAACCATCAAAATAGGCCGAATCGCCTCCAAAATAAATTGTTTTTTCCGCATCAATGATATAACTCAATGATGGTGCAGCATGTTTAACAGCTTTCGCTATTACTTCAATACCATCAAACTGTACCGTTTGATTTTCTTGAATTGCAATAATATCAGTAAAACCCAATGCACGTGTGTCATCATACAACTCTTTGGGTACTATAATTTTTGTGGATTTATCTAATTGCCGTAATGTTGATTTATGGAAATGATCAATATGCGCATGTGAAATTAAAATAACATCGATCTTAGGTAATTGCGCCAATGTTAATCCAATTTTATTTTTTCGTTTAAGGACAACCAAACAATCTGTTAAGAGTGGATCAGTTAAAAAATTTTTACCATTGACATTAAATAACGTTGTTGCATGACCAAGCCACATAACAGAATTTTTTTTCTTATTGGAAAACTCATGATTATTTTTGGCCGGCGGAATACTACATGCTAAAAGACCATAAACGAGTATTATAAAGAAAAAGCGCACTACTATTTTTTTGATCATATTAATTAACCTGAATAACAAGCTGTTATTGAAAAAACCATTCCGTTTAAATAATCTTGAGTAACTGTAGGCAATAGCTCACTATTTTTTAGCAAACGACTAACATTTTGTTTTTGCATTTTTGGTGCTAATTGATGCCACTGACTCAACGCTGCCAACGAGAAACCCGATAACTTAAGTGATTGAACCAGACTCTCAAATTGATCTGAGCTAAAATTTTCTTGAGGCACAAGAAAACTAATTGTAGCTCCGGGCATACAAACACGTTTAATTTCAGTTAGTGCCTTTTGGGGATTTGGAATAACATTAAGCAATGAGGCACAAACAACAATATCAAATTTTTTTTGCTGAAAGGGCAGATTAAAAACATCGGCAACTTTATAGTCTACCGTGGTATCAGGATTATTTTTTAGTGCGCTATTAATCATGGCATTCGATTTATCAACAGCAGTAACGGTAAAACCACTGACAGCTAAATATTCTGACATAACACCCGTGGCACAACCAATTTCTAATAATTGTGATCCCGTTTTAAAATGATTTTCCTGCAACCACTGTTGTAACATTTGACGGTACCACACTAAGTTATTTATTTTATGAAATAATAACGGCGGTTTAATTACCAACAGTAAGTTAAGATGTGCGCTTGCTATTAATTGGGTTAACCAACGAAACACTAATTTTCCTCACGACTCGTTCAACTTGTGATATCTTAGGGTCATAACTATACTTTGTGAAGTAGTTACCAAAAAGATAGTAGGGTGCTAAATGGAAAACTATAGTAATAGTGCGGCTTGTAGCGACGAATGTCCTGTTAAAAAAACGGCTCAAATTATTGAAGGCAAGTGGACAACATTGGTTATCCGAGAATTATTGCCCGGTAAAAAGCGATATTCGGAGATTCAGCGTGCCTTATCTGGCATTAGCCCCAAGGTATTAACCGCACGTCTGCGGCTACTCGAAAGCCAAAAATTATTAACAAGAACAATTTATCCAACGGTGCCACCAACAACCGAATATGAATTAAC